>Ga0210017_1004624_pt1 | contig 11215 bp, 10 predicted proteins | sample CryGeyCG2014_020_FD_183966 | JGI IMG/M metagenome (GOLD analysis project Ga0210017, IMG submission 183966) | Groundwater microbial communities from aquifer - Crystal Geyser CG08_land_8/20/14_0.20 (SPAdes) (version 2) | ecosystem: Environmental > Aquatic > Deep subsurface > Groundwater | place... | reverse complement strand
ATGGGTTTGCTTGCCCCGTAGTAGAACCCCGTTAGAAATCGCATTTCTAACGGGGTTCACTACGGGACTACGCCCAAGAACTTCTTAAGAACAACTATCTCGAATTTTCCCACCCAAAGTTTAATTTACAAGCAGTTCTTACTATCGGGGCTTGCCCCGTACTCAAATTCCGAAGGAATTTGTAGTACCGGGGGGCGCGAAACAAGGCGGCTGCAAAGGTTTGTGGCAATATAAAGTTCGGCGAAGCCGCCTACGTAAAACCCACGCGAAAATTATTACGCACTATCTTTTTTGTGTAAGGGCACTATAGTAATAATTTCCCGATTATCAACTTTTTTCTTAAGTTTAATATGACTTCCTTTCCGAGAAACAAAATAAAAGCCGAACTCTCGGCATAGAATTTTTATCATTTGTTTCCCAGAAAAGATTTTAGGCATATTCCAATTCAATGGTGGTAACCAATGGCGCGCTCTTTAAGGAATATCTTTTCGCTCGGGGCTCATCTTCTAAATAAAGCTTAATTGCTTCTTTAAGATTTTTTTTAGCTTCCTCAATGTTTTTTCCCTGACTTACCACTCCCAATTCAGCGCAATGGGCAACATACCATCTACCTTCCCGATGAATAATTGTAGTAAATCTGTAGGTCATACTATTTTTAAGATATTTAAAAATTTAATCATTGTCAAATACCCTGATTTTTATTTTGCAATCTAATTTTTGTTTACCATTTAACAATTAAATAAACTCATCGCTTTTTGCACCCCGTCTTTAACCGCCACTTCAACTGCCTCAACGCAGTTTTTGATTGTCTTTTTCAGAACTTTTTCCTGCAAAGGAGTTATTTTTTGTTCAACCAAAAATTTGCCCATAAATTTCTTGGAACGGGAAGGAATTTTTGGACTTTTGGTTATTCTGGTTCCAATTCTAAATCTAACAAAATCTTTGGTTTTGAGAGCTCTCATTATTGATTCAACGCCTTTATGTCCGGCCGAACCGCGATTTTTGGCAATTCTAAATGTTCCCAATGGCAGGTCGGCATCGTCGTGAATCACAAACACATTTTCTGGTTTAATTTTATAATATTTAGTCAAAAAACCCACCGCTTTTCCGGAATTGTTCATAAAAGTCTGGGGCTTTCCTAAAACAATTTTTTCTTTGCCAATTTTTCCTTCGGAAATTTGAGCATTGAATTTTGCCTGTTCCGTAGAGAACTTGTCCTTCTTCGGGGATTGAAAATTGGCGGCGATTTTATCAACCGCCCAAAATCCGACATTATGTCGGGTTTTCGCGTATTGTTCTCCCGGATTGCCGAGACCCACTACCAAAATCATAAACCTCACAAATTTGCGCTAATTTAGGTGCGAATTTTTGCGAATATTATTCGCACAGACTCCGAAGCAATCCTTCGCTATCGCTCAGGATGCTACGGTGCGAGTATTGCAGATTGCCAACAACTTGCAGTACTCCTCGCCCCGCACTCAAATCCAAAGGATTTGCAGCGCTGGGGTTAGCACCCTTATTTGTACAAATTGGCGATATATTGTTGAATTTCCGAATAGTCAAACTTTCCGGCTTTTGGCCACTGGACATAGCCAAGATTGGCTGCACCCCCCGATGTTATAAGTCCGGTGGATGGGTCAATCACTTTGTAAATAGCATCTTCTTTTTTTAAATTTTGAGAAAGTTCCAAAATCCGGGCTCCCTCTTCTTTGGTTAAATTTGTTTCAAAATGAGAAGATAAGATTCTTTCAATTTCTAAAAAAGTGGATAAATCGGAAAGTAAATTCAGCTTTATTATTTTTTCTTTCAAAGCTTCAATTATTTGCTGCTGGCGAGCCATTCTGCCGTAATCGTCTCCTTTAACGTGCCGCACTCTTACATATTTTTTAGCGGTTTCTCCGTCTAAATATTGCCAGCCGCCGGGCATTATAAAAGTTTCGTAGGTTTTATCGGGTCCGGGGAATTGGGAATCATAGATTGGTTCTTCCACAAGGACCTTTACTCCGCCAGCGGCATCAACCAATTTTCCGAGTCCTTCAAGTTCCATAATCACAAAGTAATGGATTTTAAGGGAGGTAATTTCTTCAATGGTTTTTTCAAAAAGCTCAAGATGTTCTAAATTTTTTAATTTTTTTTTGTCCAGGATATAAAGGGAATTGATTTTGGTAACATAGCCGCCGGGAATCCTTACTAAAAAATCTCTGGGGATTGAAATTAAAGTCATTTTTGACTTGCTTTTTAAATTAAGAGAGGCGATAATAATGCTGTCGGTAAGATGGGGAGCCGGATTGCCGGCTCCGGGCATTCCCAGAATTAAAAAATTTACCCGACCATCGTTTTCTCCTTTTAATCTTTTGGTTTTGATGGTTGAAAAGGGTAAAAGATTGAGATTTTTGGCTGCTTTAGCTTTTGCGTTCTCCGGTTTTTCCAGCTTTGGGATGGATTTTTTTGGCTCCAAAACAGGCTTTTCTGATTCCGAAATCTCAACCTTCCCTATTTCCTTTGTCTCTTCTGCGGATAAGGACTCTATAGAACTTGCGGTTAAGGGAATTTTTAATTCGTTTATTTTAAGGGAAAAAGAGATTCCCGGCAGAGAAATAATTTTAGAGCTTATTGCCAGGATTAAAAATACTCCTATTCCCTGAGAGATTTTCAAAGAGAGTTTCCTAAAATTAATACCTTTCCCGTTTGGGGAAAAGTAAATAAGCTCTTTGCGAAGTGATTTATTGAGGTTGTGGTAAATATCCAACTTACTTTAAATTCTAAATTCCAATATCTAAATTCTAAACAAATTCAAATGCTTTAAATCCCAAACACGTTTTTGAATTTAGAATTTGGAATTTGCCTGCCCCGTAGGCCGAGCACTCAAGGCGTTGAGTGATCGGTCCTTCGGGGTTTAGAATTTCGGATTTAGGATTTTCTATCTTTATTATATCAAAAACTATTGCTAAAATCCAGAATATCGGGTATTATTATTTTAAGCTTATGACAAAGACGCTCCTTTTTATCTGGGAAGTTGCTAAAATAATTATTATCTCCTTATGTATTGTTATTCCAATACGTTATTTTTTGTTTCAACCCTTTTTTGTTAAAGGAATGTCAATGGAGCCAAATTTTGAAGATGGTGAGTATTTAATTGTGGACGAGATAACGCCCAGATTTAAAGAATATCAAAGGGGGGAAGTAGTGGTTTTTAAATTTCCCCAAAATCCTTCTCAGTATTATATTAAAAGAATAATTGGCTTGCCCGGCGAGACAATTGAGCTAAAAGAAGATAAAATAATTATTAGGGGTAAAGAAGATAGAGACAGCCTTGTCTTAGATGAAACAGATTACCTTTTAGTTAGTTTAACAGGTTCGCAAAATTTAAAAATTATTCTCAAAGAAGATGAGTATTGGGAGACAACAGAGGCGCTTCGGCCGATTCTCGGAGATGGGGAGCGCTGCCGGAAAAATATGTAGTTGGCAGAGTTCGGTTAAGGGCTTGGCCATTTACGAAATTTGAGATAGTTGAAGCCCCCAGTTATTAGATATTAGATATTGGATATTAGATATTAGATATTAGATATTGGATATTGGATATTAGATATTGGCTTTTTGTTTTGTAATCCAAAATCCATAATCCAAAATCTAAAATTTAAAGATGGCAAAAAAATTTTTACAAACCCCTCAGGGGATGCCTGATATTTTGCCAAAAGAGCAAATTTTTTTTGAAAGAGTTTTGGCGGTGGTTAAGGACTTCGCTCATTTTTATGGTTTTAAGAAAATTGATACGCCGATTTTAGAATTTACCGAGCTTTTTGAAAAAGGAATTGGGTATTCTTCCGATATTGTTGAAAAAGAAATGTACACATTTGAAACAAGAGGCGGAGATAGTTTGACTTTAAGGCCAGAAGGGACAGCTCCAATTGCCCGAGTTTATCTGCAGCACGGAATGCAGAATTTACCTCAGCCCTTAAAACTTTACTATTGGGGTCCCTTTTTTCGGCACGAGCGACCCCAGGAGGGAAGATACAGACAATTTCATCAGTTTGGATTTGAGGTTTTGGGAGAGCAATCTCCTGCCATAGACGCTCAAGTCGTGCAGCTTTCTTACAGGATTCTTGAGGCGTTAAAAATCAAGCCTTTAACTATTTTAATAAATAGTATTGGATGTAATCTTTGTCGTCCCTATTTCAAGAAGGTTTTAAAAAATTATTATAACGCCAGAGCAGGTCAGATTTGTCCCGATTGTAAAAAAAGACTCAAAAAAAATCCTTTAAGAGTTTTAGATTGCAAAGAAGAAAAGTGTCAGCAAGTAAAAAATCAAGCCCCAAAAATAATTGACCATTTTTGCGAAGAATGCAAAAATCACTTCAGGGAGGTTCTGGAATTTTTAGACGAAGTTCACCTGCCTTATATTTTAGACCACTACTTGGTCAGGGGGCTTGATTATTATACCAGAACAGTTTTTGAAATTGTTCCGGTGGACGTTTCTGATTTTGGAAAAGGCAAAGAATTTGAGGCGGGAAGTCAGGCTACCTTGGTTGGGGGAGGGAGATATGATGATTTAATCAAGCTTTTTTCCAGAAAAGAAGTTCCAGCAATGGGTTCAGCCGGCGGAATCGAAAGAATTATAAAAGAGATGAAATTGGGCGGGGAAAGACTACCCCATTCAAAAGGCCCCGCCATTTTTTTAGCTCAATTGGGAGATTTGGGGAAAAGGAAAAGTCTTAAACTTTTTGAAGATTTTCAAAAAGCTAAAATTTTAGTTGCTGAATCTTTTGGTAGAGACAGCATTAAGAGTCAGTTAAAAATTGCCGACAAACTAAGGGTAAAATATACTTTAATTTTAGGACAAAAAGAAGCGCTGGACGGCACAATTATATTGAGAGAAATGGAAAGCGGACGGCAGGAAATAATGAAACTTGATAAAGTGGTTGATATGATGAAAAAACGACTGAAGAGATAAATTGCTAAATTGCCAAATTGTTAAACCGATTTCAATATGGCAATTTATCAATAAAGTAATTTAACAATGGAGCAGTGTGTTTTTTGTAAAATTGTCAATAAAGAGATTCCATCAGAAATTATTTACGAAAATGATAAAATTTGCGTTTTCAAAGACATTAATCCAAAAGCCCCTGTCCATATTTTAATTGTGCCCAAAAAACACACAGAATCTTTGAATGAATTGGATGAACGCGAGAAAGATTTGTTGGGCGAGATGGTTCTGGCGGCAAAAAAAACCGCCAAGGATTTTGGAATCTCAGATGGATACAAGCTCCTTTTTAATGTAGGCAAAAAGGGGGGACAGATTGTGGAGCATTTGCATTTGCATCTGCTGGGCGGCTGGTAAGCGCTCGCCCATTTGGGCTCGCTAAGATTAAAAATTAAATATTAAAAATAAAAAATAAGGAATGAGTAATCAAAATTTTCAAAAAGAAAATTTTGAAACAATGCAGCTTTTTTATTTTGTATAACATGGTTGAAGTTCGTAAAAAAGAAGGGGAATCGGCAGCAAGTTTGGTTAGAAGATTTTCTTACCGCATGCAAAAGAGCGGGATTTTGCTGCGGGCAAAAAAAATCAAACACCGTCAGAAGCCAAAGACAAAGAGAGAGAGAAAAATGGCTGCCTTGAGACGACTTAAGAGGCAATTCCAATAAAAAACAAATTGGAAAATAATTTTGTTTTTTGACTTTTGACTATGATTGAAATTAATAATTTAACCACTATCCCTCTTGATGAAAATTTTTTAAAAAAGGTTGCCGAGGAAGTTTTAGAGAAAGAGCTCGAAATATCGAAATATCGAAACATCGATTTATCTATTGCTTTGGTTGGACAGGGAAGGATAAGAGAGCTAAATAAAAAATATCGGGGAAAGAATCGGGTAACCGATGTACTCGCCTTTCCCGAGAGAGAAATTGGATTAGGGGAAATAATAATCTGTATTAGAGAGGTTAAAAAAAACGCCAGAAGATTTAGCTCCGATTTTAAAACTGAACTATCAAGGGTTTTAATTCATGGAATTTTGCACCTTTTGGGATATAATCACGAGGAGTCAGAAAAAATGGCAAAGAAAATGATGGAGAAACAAGAATATTACCTTGCCAAAGTCCTAAAATCCTAAATCCTAAATCCGAAATTCTAAACAAATCCTAAATTCCAAATTCTAAATTCAAAAACGTGTTTGGGATTTAAAGCATTGAAATTTGTTTAGGATTTAGATATTAGAATTTAGAATTTCAATAATGAAAGATTATCTAATTTCCGGGCTTGATATCGGGAGTTCAAATATCCGTTTAGCCGTTGCCCAAAAAATAAAAGGTTCTCAAAAAATAGAGATGTTGGGCACTGTAAGTTGTCCCTCTTCGGGAATTCGCCGAGGGGCGATTACGGATATCCAGGGGGTGGCAAGCAGCATTAAATCTGTTTTGGAAGAGGTTGAGCGGACAATTGGAAAAACCATTAGCCGTATTTATGTTAATATTGGCGGCAGCCACATCTTAACGATTAAAAATCGGGGAGTAGTTGTTATCTCTCGAGCAGATGGAGAAATTTCCCAGGAAGATGTTAACAGAGTGATTTTAGGAGCAGAAGCTATTTCCCTGCCCAAGAACAGAGAGATTATTCATGTTGTTCCCCAGGAATTTATTATTGATGAAGAAAGGGGAATAAAAGACCCTTTGGGCATGCATGGAATCAGGCTTGAGGTAGAGGCCCTAATAATTCATGGGTCTGCTTCATTTTTAAAGAATTTTAATAAGTGCCTGGAAGAAGCGGGACTTAAAATTGAAGACACGGTTATTTCGCCCCTGTCTTCGGCTCGAGCTGTTCTTTCCAAGCGCCAAAAGGAGTTGGGGGTAGCGATGCTGGATATAGGCGGTGGGACGACCGGAATGGCTGTATTTGAAGAAGGCGACCTTTTACACACCGCTATTTTGCCCCTCGGTTCTTCTCATATTACCAGCGATATTGCCATCGGACTTCAAATTGACATAGATGTTGCCGAACGGCTTAAAGTTGAATATGGTTCGGCTATGAGTTCAGAAATACCAAAAACAGAAAAAATAGAATTCTCAAAAGTTGACTCGGGAGAAGGAGAATTTTCAAGAAGGGAGATAGCCGGGATTATTGAAGCAAGGTTGTATGAAATATTTGATATGGCAAATAAGGAGTTAAATAAAATTGGTAAAGCCAGTCTTTTGCCAGCCGGAGCGGTGATTACCGGGGGAGGCTCCAAACTGCCGTTTTTGGTAGATTTGGCAAAAAAAGTTTTAAAACTTCCCTGTCAGATTGGTTTTCCTCAAGAATCAGAGTTTGGGGGAATAATTGACAAGATAAATGATCCATCTTTTGCTTCAACGGCCGGGCTTCTGCTCTGGGGAAAGGATGCTCTTGAAAGAGAGAAAGAAGGAAGATTTTCTTTATCAGGAGTTGGATTTGGCGCCAGGGTCAGAAAGATATTTAAGACATTTCTTCCATAGTATTAAAAATGACCCTTGCAAAAAATTTTTGAAAGTGTTATATTTTCAAGAATAGAAAGTTGAAGTCTTTTTGAAAATCAAAATTTAAAAATTAAAAATCAAAATTATCCCGGTAGCAGACCAGTCAGACTGGTCGCTACGGGGCATATCAAAATTCAAAATTTTAGAAACCCCATTCTATTTTTGATTTTTGCCAAATAAGACCTCTTCCTTGAGTGTGGGTGGCAGGGAGGGGCTGTGGCAGATATTTAATTTTTGATATTGACTGAGCCCGAGCGAAGCCCGAAGGGCGAGTGAGGGCGAAGAAATATGCCTAGAATTAAACCAGATATTGAAATATACGCCAAAATAAAAGTTATAGGGGTAGGAGGTAGTGGAGGAAATACCATTTCTCGAATGGCAAAATCAAAGATTCGGGGAGTGGATTTGGCCGCCGCAAACACTGACGCCCAGGATTTACATTATTGTTTGAGTCCCGTAAAAATCCAGCTCGGGAAAAATTTAACCAGAGGGCTTGGAGCAGGAATGAATCCGGCTTTGGGCGAGCAAGCTGCCGAGGAAAGCAAAGAAGAAATTTCCGAATATTTAAAAGGAGCCGATATGGTTTTTGTGACCTGTGGATTGGGCGGGGGAACCGGCACCGGAGCTGTGCCTGTTGTGGCCGGGATAGCTCGAGAACTTGGAGCTTTAACAATAGCTGTTGTAACAACTCCCTTTTCTTTTGAAGGAGCTCAGCGAGCTAAAATTGCCGGGTCGGGTCTTTCAAGGCTCAAAGAGAAAGTTGATAGTTTAATAGTTATTCAAAATGACAGAGTTTTAAATATTGTTGACAAAAAGGCAACCCTGCTTAAGTCTTTTTCTATTATTGATGATATTTTAAAACAGGGGGTTCAAGGAATTTCTGATTTAATAACCTCACCGGGTCTTGTTAATGTTGATTTCGCTGATATAAAAACGATTATGGAAAATTCCGGCCAGGCCCTAATGGGAGTCGGCAGGTCCTCAAATTCCAATCGGGCAGAGGAGGCTGCCAGGGAAGCTATAAGTTCTCCCTTGCTGGAACTTTCAATTGACGGAGCGCGGGGTTTGCTTTTTAATATAGCCGGCGGAGAGGATTTAAGCATGGTTGAAGTTAACCAGGCGGCAAAAGCAATTACCCAATCCGTAGACCCTGAAGCAAAGATAATTTTTGGCGTAACTCAGGATGAAAAATTAAGGAAAGGAGAAATTAAAATCACGGTGATTGCCACTGGTTTTAATAAAGAAGCTCAACCCACCCTTTTTAACAATAAAAAAGAAGAAAATTTTAATCCGGCGCCTTTTGCTGAAAAAAACGGGAGGAATAAGAAAAACAATTCAGAGGAAATTTTAGAAGAAGGGGGAGAAGAATGGGAGGTGCCGGCCTTTCTCAGGAGAAAGAAATAATTAAATATTATTTTTAGTATAGAATTGCCGTAAGTTTTTTGACTTACGGTAATTTTCATAAATTGGACTTGTTTCGGTTTTGGAATTTTGGTAAAATGGAGTAATACTTTTTAAATTTTTATATTATCAGCTTCATCTTATCAATCATGAAAAGTATCAAAATAAAAAACAAAATTACTCAAATTAAAAAACGGGATGGTTCAATAGTTGATTTTAGCCAGTCAAAAATTACTGAGGCGATTTTTAAAGCCATAACGGCCACCGCTCAGGGAGATGGGAAAAAATCAAAAAAGCTTTCTGATAAAGTAGTTAAAATTTTGGAACGCCGATTTAAAAAGGGAGAAATTCCCGGAGTTGAACAAATTCAGGACATTGTTGAAGAGGTTTTGATTTTGGAAGATTTAGTGGAAACAGCCAGAGCTTATATTTTATATCGGGAGCAGAGAAGGAGAGTAAGAGAGGTGGTTAAAGTCAGCGAAGAAGCGGTAGAAAGAATTGACCAATATTTGGAAAAACTTGATTGGGAGGTTCAGGAAAACGCTAATATGGGTTTTTCTTTGCAAGGATTAAATCACTACGGAGTTTCCTATATTGTCAAGAAATATTGGCTCAATAAAGTTTATCCAAAAGAAGTTAGGGAAGCCAATGAATCCGGAGATTTTCATATTCATAACTTAGATGTGCTCGCTACTTATTGTTGCGGCTGGGACCTTTACGATTTGTTATTAAGGGGTTTTGGCGGGGTTTTTGGGAAGGTTGAATCAAAACCAGCAAAACATTTAAGAACGGCTCTCGGGCAATTGGTTAATTTTTTCTACACTTTGCAGGGCGAGAGTGCTGGCGCTCAGGCGGTTTCAAATTTTGACACATTACTCGCGCCCTTTATCCGTTATGACAACTTGAATTATCTGCAAGTTAAACAGGCAATGCAGGAGTTTTTGTTTAATATGGCCATTCCCACTCGGGTTGGATTTCAGAATCCTTTCACCAATATAACCATTGATATCAAGCCATCCCCGACATTGGCCGAGCAGCCGGTTATTATCGGCGGAAAGGCGCAGGAAGAGAAATATGGCAGTTTCCAAACGGAAATAAACATGTTAAATCGGGCTCTTTATGAATGTATGATGGATGGCGATGCAAGAGGTCGGCCATTCCACTTTCCAATTCCAACAGTAAATATCACTCGCGATTTCAATTGGGATGACCAGAACTTAAACTCAATGTGGGAAGCAACTGCCAAGTATGGAATAAATTATTTTGCCAATTTTATTCATTCGGATATGAAGCCGGAGGACGTGAGGTCAATGTGCTGTCGGCTCCGTCTTTCCAATAAAGAACTTTACAAAAGGGGAGGGGGACTATTTGGCTCCAATCCATTAACTGGCAGTATCGGTGTTGTAACGATTAACATGTCGCGAATTGGTTATCTGTCAAAAACCAAGAAGGAGTTTTTTGAAAGATTGTCAAGAATAATGGATTTAGCGCGAGAAAGTCTGGAAATAAAAAGAAAGGCCTTGGAAAATTTTATGGAAAAAGGTCTCTATCCTTACTCTAAACATTATCTGTTGGGAGTTAAAACAATGAGGGGCAAGTATTTCGGAAATCATTTCTCAACTATCGGTTTGATCGGAATGAACGAGGCCCTGCTTAATTTCATCGGAGATGATGTCGGCTCAAGGCGCGGCAGAAAATCTGCCATTGAAATTTTGGATTTTATGAGAGAAAAGTTGGTTAAATATCAGCAGGAGACCGGCAATCTTTACAATCTTGAAGCAACGCCGGCCGAGGGAACAAGTTATCGCTTGGCCTTAAAGGATAAAGAAAAATATCCCGATATTATTACTGCCGGCAAAAAAGAACCTTATTATACAAATTCAACCCAGTTGTCAGTTAATTATACCGATGACCCTTTTAAGGCCTTAGAACTTCAGGATGAGCTTCAGTGTAAATACACGGGCGGAACGGTTTTACACCTTTTTTTGGGAGAGAAAATTTCCGATGTCCAAACTGTTAAAAATTTAATTAAAAAAGTTTTTAAAAATTTCCACTTGCCCTATGTTACCATCACCCCCACATTTTCAATTTGCCCGGTTCATGGTTATCTGTCCGGAGAACATTTTTTCTGTCCAAAATGCACAATTCAACAGCCCTGCGAGGTTTATTCAAGGATTGTCGGATATTTAAGGCCGGTTCAGCAATGGCATAAGGGAAAGCAGGAGGAATTTCGGCAAAGAAAAGAATTTAAAATTAGATAATAGATAAGGGCATCCAATATCTATGCAGATTGGCGGATTGCAAAAACTCACCTTAATTGATTACA
>Ga0210017_1004623_pt1 | contig 11217 bp, 8 predicted proteins | sample CryGeyCG2014_020_FD_183966 | JGI IMG/M metagenome (GOLD analysis project Ga0210017, IMG submission 183966) | Groundwater microbial communities from aquifer - Crystal Geyser CG08_land_8/20/14_0.20 (SPAdes) (version 2) | ecosystem: Environmental > Aquatic > Deep subsurface > Groundwater | place... | reverse complement strand
TAGTGTTGGAACCGCAATAGGACTTGGGTATCTTTTCTTGGGGGAGGGCATAACTACCCCCGGGTTTTCTGTTGTTGCTGGTGCGATTCCAGCCTTGGCGCTTGAAGTGTTAACTTGGGTGCCTGCTGTGTTTATTAGAGGTATTAAAGAGGAAAATCAGTTTGCAGAACTTAATCGTTTTAGACCTGAAAAGGTTGGAACTTTACCTAATCAATTACAGAAAGAAGAGATAAGACAAGCTTCGAAAACAAAAAAATTGCAATCAGACAAAAGGAAACTTGCTGTGACCATTAAGGCTAGAGAGGATGAACTGGCGCCATTACGGAGTGAAATTGAAGGATTAAAAAGAAATAGCCGTGATTTAACCACAAAAATGCAAGGGTTGGAAGGAGCTGTATTATTCGAAAAGGATAAGGCACAAAAACAACTAGGAGAACTTGAAGCAACAAAGAAACAGTTAGAAGCGGTCAAGAATGAGTTAGCCAAGGCAAACAAAGATCTCAAAGGCAAAAAAAGAGAAATTGATCGATTAAATAAAAATCAGAGGGATATTTCCAATCAACTTATACAAATACAACGAGAACAAGCCGCAAAGGTAACCGCTTTACAAGAAGCGGAAAGAAAAATAATAAGTTTGGAAATACAAACGCAACAAGTGCAAACCGCACTACAACAAGCCAACTGGCAAATAGACCAAAAAGCAGCCTTTGGCGCAGACCCGCAAGACGTCATTCAAATGCAACAGCTTCACCAAGCTTTGCAAACACTTCTTCATACCAGCCGGGCTAGACCATTTAAGAGGCAAAAAGCACGACTGGTTGTCAGTGAGTCCTTAAGGGGAGATGAAAAGCAACGAAATCTCCTGCGTCAGGTGATTGGTTTATTAAAGCCAGAAGAGCGAGCTAAGTTGACGCTGAAACCTATTTATGGTGATGGGATAGCTGAAATGGTTAATGAGCTGGATCTCAACACCTGGCCGACAAAAAGATTATTGCTTCGATTACGGGATGAAGATGTTATGCCCGTGAAAAAACGGGAGATTCTAGAAGTTTTGCAAGCGAAATTTTCCTATCTAAATTATGCACAGATAAAAAGTTTGAGGCGTGCGCTTTATCCTTTGTTTGAACTGCCGGAAATTGCCGATGTTGCTACGGCCCTTTTGTCGCGACTTGATCATGAAGAATTAAATAAGGCCTTTGTCACTTCTCCACAGCTGGCAGTCGAGGACATTGCCACGGCTAACTTGCCGGTTCCATACGACCGCATTAGTGATGCTAAACAAATGATTCAGGAGGTCGTAGGGGCACATCCAACGCTCGCGGAAACCGGTAAAATTGCTTGTGGGGTTATTGATTATTTATATGGATCAGATAGTCCTGACATATTAATGGCTTTGCTCCAGTTTTTGAGCGACCCTGCAACAGCAGCCAGCCATAAAAAATTTCTACTTGAAAAAATTATCAGAGGGGATGTTATCTTTGATCATGAGTCAATTGTGGAAAATGTTAGAACTCTGTTGCAAAGCCTCACAATAATTGCTGAATTACGAGCATTAGCGCTACAGGCACTTAGAAAAGTTATTCCCGCGACTGTTGTAGTTGATGGCAGTAAACTGCGGGGGGCATTAGGAGAGGGGAACGACCGGGGTGTGGTGGAGGAAATGAGGATAAAAGAGGGTGAATTAAGAGCGGAGCTTAAGATTCAAGTAGAATTACAAGCACAACTCCAAGGTCAAGCACAATTAATCGAGAGATTGTCAGAAGAATTGAAAGTTTTCTTGGATGAGGATGAAGACCCTTTATTTGACCCGTTTGCTAATGGTCAACAGCCAGCGTCAGTTGTGCCAACATCGCGCGCAATCAGACGAGATGCGCTTCATTCTGCGCCATGGGAGAAAATACTTCAGCCCATTCAGGGATACGATCTTTTAAGAGAAATTGCTAGCGGTGGATTTGGTCAGGTTATAGCGGCCATAAATTTAGCTACTGGCAGAGAAGTGATGATCAAGCGTATACATCTTCATTTATTGGATGACCTGGATAGTAAAGAGGATAAAAAGAGGGATGATATTTTTAATATTATTAATCGATTTAAAACAGAAGCTGAAATGCTTATGAGTTTTGCTCATCCTAATGTAATGAAGGTTTTTCGTTGTGAGGTAGAGCTTACTCAAGGCAGGAGGGCGGTTTATTATGAGGGGGAATTGGTTAAAGGGCCTTTTTTGGCTAAATTAATTAGGAGAAAGAAGTTGTTATCCGTCCCTGAGGCCTTAAATATTCTATATTTTATGGTTCTTGGGCTAGAAGCTTTGAGCGATGAGAAAAATGGACGTATAAACGCTATTTATCATCGGGATTTAAAACCTGATAATGTAGTGATTACGTCATTCAAACGAAGGTCTTATGTTAAATTAGTTGATTTTGGCCTGGCAAAACACGTTGCGAGCGATGGCTCACTTACCAGTTTAGGGACAATGGGAGGAACAGCTAACTATCTAGCGCCTGAAAGTGTTGATTGCGGCTTAAAAGGACTAGATCATCACGCGGATATTTATGCCTTAGCCCTGATTTTATATAAAATGTTAACTGGAAAGTTGCCGCGCAAATTTGAGGGGCAAGCGAAGGAGATATGGGTTGGTTTTGTCGACTGGGCAAGAAATAAAGCAAAGCCGACTTTTAGTTATGCGCAACTGGAGCAGTTTTCTCCAGCGATTCAATTATTATTGAGTAATATGGGGGAGAAAAATGTTGAATATAGGATTAATAGCTATCGTGGAATACGAGAGATGATTGAGCAGATATTAATTCAGGGCGTAACAGCCTAAAATTTGACCCTCCCAATTCTCCCATGTTATAATACCAATTCCTAAAAATATCGATAGAAAGGAGCTCCAAATGAGCAAAAGAAAATTGATCAAATATAATCTGATGATCCCAGGCCCAACCCCAATTCCAACCCGAGTTTTAGCGGCGATGAACCACGATATGATTGGCCATCGTGGGCCCTTGTTTTCTGCGGTGATGAAAGAGGTGATGGAAGACTTAAAGTGGGCTTATGAAACAAAGAACGACATCTTTATTTATCCATCATCCGGAACCGGTGGAATGGAAGTGGCTGTGGTTAATGTCTTATCTCCAGGTGATAAAGTAATAGTCGTTAATATCGGCAACTTTGGTGCCCGCTGGGCTAAGATCTGCAAGGCTTACGGGGCAGATGTTAATGATGTTAAATTTGAGCGTGGCAAGGCGGCTGACCCAACAGTGTTAGAAGCTGAACTCAAGAAAGGGCCGGTTAAAGCGGTTTTTATGCAGCACAATGAGACCTCTACTGGTGTGCTTAATGATGTAGAGACACTAGCCAGGGTTGTTCGCAAAAACCAGCCAGATGCCTTAATTATGGTTGATGCTGTTTCCGGCATGATGGCTGCACCGCTAAAAACAGATGCCTGGGACCTTGACGTTGTTGTTTCCGGCTCACAAAAAGCCTTTATGGTTCCGCCTGGAGTCTCTGCTGTTTCGATTTCCAGCCGCGCTTGGAAGGCACATGCTGAATCAAAATGCCCCAAGCACTATTGGGACTGGACACTCATGAAAGAGCAGGCTCCTAAAGGCCATACATACACTACACCACCAGAGTCTTTGATCTTTGGTATGCGGGAAGGCTTAAAGATGCTAAAGGAAGAAGGCCGTGAAAATGTTTTTGCCCGGCACCAATTTAATCGCGACCTGCTCCGGACAGCGGCCAAGGCTTTGGGCCTAAAACTTTTGGCTGATGATTCCCATGCTTCTCCTGCGGTTACTGCGATCTTTCCGCCAGAGGGGGTTGATGGTGAGGATGTCCGCTCTGCCATGCGTGATGAGTTTAATGTTGAAGTCGCTCCTGGCCAGGGTGAGCTTAAGAGCAAAATTTTCCGCATTGGGCACCTTGGTTACGTTGACTCTCTTGACTTAATTGGCGCTTGGGCCGCGGTTGAGGTCCTCTTTAAGCGGCTAGGGGCTAAGATCAACTTTGGCGCCGGCGTCAAAGCCATGATGGAGATGCTTTAGCTGAAAGTTAGTGCGTAACTTCAAATTAATTGTTCAATACGACGGTGCGGGCTTTTCCGGCTTTGAACTCCAGCCAAACAAGCGCACTGTTCGCGCGGAGCTGGGAAAGGCCTTGTTTTCACTTTTTAACTACAAGGTAAAACTTATCAATTCCTCTCGCACCGATGCAGGGGTTCATGCTATCCACTTAGTTGTTAATTTTGAGGTTGAGACGAAAATTCCTACGGCCAAAGTTTTGGCAGCTTTAAATAGCATTTTGCCAGAAGATATTAGGATAGTGAAAATCGAGAATCGAAAATCGAAAATAGGAAATTTTCATGCCAGATACGATGCCAAGTCAAAAGAATATGAATACCTCATTTACAATGGCCTAGTTGTCCCGCCGCATATTCGCAAAATAGTCTGGCAGGTTACACCCAAGCTTGATTTAAAAAAGATGAAACAGGGTGCTAAATATTTAATTGGTAAACACGAGTTTTCCTCTTTTTGCGCGACAGGCGGAGACGATAAGAATTTTGTTCGAATAATACATTCATTGGACATTGGCAATTGGAAATTGGACATTTGGCACAAGGGTGGGGTTCCGGTGATTAGCATAAGAGTAAGAGGGAGTGGGTTTCTTTACAAGATGGTCAGAAATATTGTGGGGACCTTGGTTGAGGTGGGGCTGGGCAAACGTCAGCCAAATGATGTTAAGGCAATTTTAAACGCGAAGAGCCGTAAAAAAGCAGGGAGATGCGCGCCAGGTGAGGGGCTGTGTTTGATTGACGTTGCTTATTAGCCAAAATTCATCTATAATATGAAAGATTGTGAATCGATTCACAATCTTTTGCAAAAAAAAAGGAGTGATTTTTTATGAAGGTTTTAGCGATGGACAAAACAGCAGAAGAAGGGTTAAAGCTCTTGCGTGACGCTGGCATTGAAGTTGACGCGAAGGCGGGGCTTAGCGAGGATGAGTTAATTAAAATTATTCCAGAATATGATGCGATGATTGTCCGCTCAGAAACTAAAGCGACACCGAAAATTTTAGAAGCCGGCAAAAAGCTTAAGATTGTTGGCCGGGCAGGGGTTGGTGTTGATAATATTGACCTGCCAACAGCGACTAAAAATGGCATTATTGTAGTCAACTCTCCTGAAGGGAACACTGTTGCCGCGGCCGAACACACCTGGGCCATGCTCCTTTCTATGACCCGTAATATTCCGCAAGCACATGGGAAACTTAAGGCTGGAGTTTGGGACAAAAAGTCCTATAAAGGGGTTGAAGTATTAAACAAAACTTTAGGAGTCGTTGGTTTGGGCAAGATCGGCCGACGGGTCGCTTCATACGCTTTAGGTATGGGGATGCGGGTAATTGCTTCTGACCCGTTTGTAACGGCTGAATACGCAAAAAACTTGGGAGTGGAGCTTAAGAGTGTTGAAGAGGTTATCCGTGAAGCAGACTTTATCACCTTCCATATTCCTAAGACTAAAGAAACGGCAGGGATGATCAATGCCGAGATGATTGCCAAGATGAAAAAAGGGGTTCGCCTGGTTAACGTGGCTCGCGGCGGGATTATCAATGAAAAAGATCTTTATGATGCGCTGAAGAGCGGTCACGTTAAATCAGCAGCCCTGGATGTTTTTGAAAAAGAGCCGTGCGCTAGCAGTCCATTATTTGAATTGGATAATATTGTAATTACTCCTCACTTAGGGGCCTCTACAGTTGAAGCCCAGGTAAATGTGGCAGTTGATGTGGCTGAGCAGATTATTGAGGTCTTAAAAGGTGGTTCTGCCCGCTCAGCTGTTAATATCCCTTCAATGAAGCCGGAACTAATCGCTCCGGTTAAACCATTTATGGGGGTAGCGGAAAAGTTGGGGACCCTTGCTTCGCAACTGGTTGACGGTGCGGTTGCCAAGGTGACGGTTGAATACTGCGGGGCAGTGGCTGAGGAAAATGTTTCGCCGCTAACAACCGCTGTTCTCAAGGGGCTCTTGGCGCCGGTGATGGATGTGGCGGTTAACTTTGTAAATGCCCCTTTGATTGCCAAAGAGCGCGGGGTAGATATTGTAGAGAGCCGCCAAAAGGTGGCCAAGGATTATAAGAGCCTGATCTCCGTAAAAATTAAAGCAGACAAAGAGGAGCGCGAAGTTGGTGGGACTGTGTTTGAAGGAATGGGGGATCGTTTGGTTTCCATCGATGGCTTTAAAGTTGATGCCGAGCCAGTTGGCTATATGCTGATTTTATCTAACATTGATAAACCAGGGATGATTGGTAAAGTCGGAACATTCTTGGGCAAGAATAATATTAACATAGCTGCGATGGATGTTGGCCGGGCAAAAGTTGGCGAAAAAGCGGTTATGGTCTTAAATGTTGACACCGCGGTTTCTGACCAGGTCTTAAAAGAGCTGGCCAAGACCGAAGGCATTTCGGCCGCGACATTGGTAAAGTTGTAATCAAACAACAGTCATATACTTTCGTGTAGGCTTAAAGGTCTGCGCTACAAAGATCCACGCAACATTATTCTCTAATCAAAAAACAAGGTTGTTTTTGCCTGATGCAGGGAATAGGGTTCATCAGTAAAAGCAACATAGCCCTCATAATGAAGGTGTTCTTTTTGGGCGATTTCAGAACCAACAAGATCGAGATTTTTGCGGCTTGCTGGGTCGAGTAGGTCAATGGTCTCTGGGACGTTGACTATTACGGAGCAATCACTTGTCTGCATGGCTGATCATTCCTCCTTCTTTTAATTTGCTATATGCTTCCATCAGTTTTTGCTGAGTTTGGGGTGGGACTTGTTCGTAATGAGAGAATTTTGTGCTAAAGCTGCCTTGGCCATGGGTGAAGGAGCGCAGGTTTGTCGCATACTTAGCCAACTCTCCTTGAGGTACTATGGCCACGACTTTGTTAGTTTCGATATTTGAGATCCGGCCGCGCCGTTTATTAAGATCTCCTGTTACTTCGCCAACAAACTCTGGTGGGACATTGATCGTTATCTCAACGATTGGTTCAAGTAGGGTAGGGTGAGCCTCGCTAAAGGCCTTTTTAAAGCCCATTGACGCCGCAATCCTAAACGCCATGTCAGATGAATCAACTTCATGATAGGAGCCGTCACAAAGCGTGACTTTAACGTCAACAGCTGGATAACCTGCGACAATTCCTTTGGCCATGGTTTCGCGGATCCCTTTTTCAACTGCCGGGATATAATTTTTTGGGATAGCGCCGCCCACAACTTTGTTAACAAATTGGAAGCCCTGGCCAGCAGGGAGTGGCTCGATCTCAATCCAAGTGTCTCCATATTGGCCGTGGCCGCCAGTTTGTTTTTTGTATTTACCTTGGGCCTTGGCTCGGCTTTTGATTGTTTCTTTGTAAGGTATCCGCGGATCGCCGATCTCAATCTCAACCCCAAAGCGCTCTTTGAGCTTTTTTAAGATGATCTCAAGGTGAATCTCGCCCAGGCCAGAGATAATAGTTTCATGGGTCTCAGCATTATAATGCAGCTTAAAAGTGGGGTCATCGTGCATAAAACTAGCTAGGCCTAGTGCCATTTTTTCCTGATCAGTCTTGCTCTTGGGCTTAACAGAAAAAGAAATAGCTGGTTCAGGATATTCAGCCTGGCTAAAAGTTATGGTCCTATTTTTATCACATAAAGTGTCGCCAGTCGAGCTGACTTTAAGTTTAGGTAAAACTGCGATGTCGCCGGCCGTAAGCACTGGGATCTCCAGCCGGTTTTTGCCGCGCATGGAAATGATTTGCCCAATCCGCTCTTCTTTGCCTTTGTGGCTGTTATAAACAGGGGAAGAGGGCTTGATTGTTCCAGCGTAGACCCTGATATAGGTTAAGTTGCCAAGGTGCGGCTCAGCCACGGTCTTAAAGACATAAGCCGTAAATGGGTCTGTTTTGCTGGCCGTAATTTCAACCTGGTTGTTTTGACTGTCTTTGGCTAAGTATTTTTTTTCATTGGCTGGTGGCATCCAATTAACAATAGCCGTCAGCAGTTCGGGGATACCAATGTTATTTTGCGCAGAAACGCAAAGAGCAGGAAAAACCTTGTCTTCGTTAATGGCCGCGATCAAGTGTTGGCTAAGCTCGGCTTGAGTAATTTCTAGGCCTTTTAAGTATTCTGTTAAAATTGTGTCGTCGATTTCTGCCACGCCTTCGATCAGCAGCTTTTTGTGTTTATCTACCTGGTCTTTTAAGCTATTTGGAGCAGTAGTTTGGAGCAGGTCATGGACCCCAGAAAAATTTGCCTCAAGGCCAATGGGAATTTGGACTGGGACGATCTCCACGCTAAATTTTTGGCGCAGGCTGTCTAGGACCTTATCATAATCAGCCTGGGCTTTGTCAAGCTTATTAATAACCAGGAGCCGTGGCAGGTTATGTTTGTCTGCCAGCTTCCAGAGGTTTTCTAAGGTGCTGCCATAGCCAGCCACAGCGTCAACCACAATAATAACACTGTCTACGACTTGCAAGGCTGAGATTGTCTCACCCATAAAATCAATGTAGCCAGGGGTATCGATCAGGTTGATTTTGTGGTCTTGCCATTCAAAGGGAAGTAGGGTGGAGTGAAGGCTGATGCCGCGTTTTATCTCTTCTGGGTCGTAATCTGAAGTGGTGTTGCCGTCGCTAATGCTACCTTGGCGGGAAACAACGCCAGCCTGGTAGAGCAAGGCTTCGCAGAGTGAGGTCTTGCCCGTACTGCCTGAACCGATGACCGCGATATTGCGAATCTTTTCAGGAGGGAATTCCCTCATAGTGCTGCGATTATAACAAAAGGAAAAAAATCTTGCAAGCAACTTTTATCTCTGATATTATGCAAGCATGTTTTTTTGGCCTTTTGGTGATAAGAAAAATGGCTTGGTCCTAGGTGGGGGAGTGGCGCGCGGGATCGCCCACATTGGTGTTTTAAAGGTCATTAAGCAATACCAGATCCCGATCCACTATATTGCTGCCACTTCATCTGGCGCTATTGTTGGGGCGGCTTTTGCCGCTGGCCTTGAGGTTTCTTTAATTGAAGAAATTGCTTTGCGGATTAGTTGGGGCCGCCTCTTGCGCCTGGCTTTTTTTCGGCCAGGCTTTATCTCTAGCGCGGCGATTGAAGAGCTTTTAGATAAATATATTGGTAACAAGTCTTTTAGTGAACTGAAGATTCCTTTGGTAGTAGTCGCAACAGATATTAAAACCGGTGAAGCCGTGGGGCTTAGAAAAGGTAAAGTGTCTAAGGCAGTTGCAGCCAGTGCAGCTTTTCCTGGTTTGTTTGCCCCAGAGGAGATCAATCATCGGTTCCTAATCGATGGCGGCTTGGCTGATAATTTACCGGTTGGGGTGGTGCGGCGGATGGGGGCAGGCCGGACCATTGCAGTTGATGTGGTGCCTAGCCAGCCAGTGCAACACCTGCCGCGTGATCCTTTTCAAGCCTTTGGCCGCTCCCTAGATCTGGCCCTTCATAAGCTTTCGGTAAAGCAACGCCGCGCGGCCGATATCTTGATCGAGCCATTAATTGATGAGGATGTTTGGCACTTGGATTTGCATAAGGCCAAACGGTTGATTGCAGCAGGCGAGAGCGCTGGCCATAAGGCACTAAGAAAATTTAGACGGGCCTGACAAATTTGAAGAGATAAATTAGCTGTGTTATAATTTAATTTGCTATGAAATACTCTGTGCCTCGAGGCACCAAGGATATTCTGCCGCAAGAAACCCCAATTTGGCAACATTTAGAAGCTGTTTTCCGTCGGGTTTTTTCTCTTTTTGGCTATCAAGAAGTCCGCACCCCGATTTTTGAAAGCACTGAGCTCTTTGCTCGCTCAATTGGCACGACCACTGATATTGTGGCCAAAGAAATGTATGAATTTAAAGACCGCAAAGGCCGCAGTTTGACCTTAAGACCAGAAGAGACTGCGCCGGTTGTTCGCGCTGCTTTAGAGAATAATTTAATAAGTCCTGATAACGTGACTAAATTGTATTATATCGGCCCAATGTTTCGTTATGAGCGGCCGCAAGCAGGACGCCAGCGCCAATTTCACCAAGCCGGAGTTGAAGTCTTTGGTAGTAACTCTCCAAGTTTAGATGCTGAAGTAATTTTGCTCAATCTTGAATTATTCAAGGGGCTAGGGATTAGGGACTTGGGGCTTAATTTAAATAGTGTTGGCTGCTCAAAATGCCGTCCCAACTATACTAAAAACTTGCAAGAACATTTTAAAGAGAACATTAAAAATATGTGTGAGGATTGCCGCACCCGTTTTGAGCATAACCCACTACGAATTCTTGACTGCAAAAACGCTAATTGCCAGCAGACTATTGAAGCGGCTCCGGCCTCGATCAACACCCTGTGCGACGAGTGCCGCGATCATCTAAATGAACTGATGAAGTTCTTGAAAATTGCTGGTGTCGAGTATGTAATTAATAATCGCTTGGTGCGCGGGTTGGATTATTACACTAAGACAACGTTTGAAATTACCTCTAATGCCCTGGGGGCGCAAAACGCGGTTTCTGGCGGTGGTCGGTACGATAACCTGGTTGAGCAGCTTGGGGGAAAAGCTATTCCAGCGGTGGGGTTTGCGGTGGGGATGGAGAGAATTGTGGAAATTTTGAAAAAATCCGAAATCCGAAATCAGAAATCCGAACAAGGAATTATATTATTCTTAGCGACAATGGGAGAAGAAGGCCAAGTAAAAGGGTTTGAGCTTTTAAAAGAAATACGGAGTTTAGGGATAGCGGCGGAGATGGATTATTTGGGTAAATCTTTAAAGGCCCAGCTTAAGGTTGCTGATCGGTTGGGGGCTAAGTATGTTTACATTATTGGTGATGATGAAATCGCGAAAGAATCTGGTATACTGAAAACAATGGCGACTTCCGAGCAACAGGAAGTTAAATTTGAGCTATTAAAGGAGGCGCTAAAATGACTGATTTTCGCTGCAGCCAATGTAACCGGCTTTTGGCTAAGGTTGATGGGCCCGGCAGGGTGGAGATTAAATGCCCCAGATGCAAGGGGATGAACCTGTTTAGCGGCGAGATCTTTATTACGATTGAGGAGAAGAGTGAAAGATGTACCGATCCAGAAATTGCGGAGGCTTAAAAAAAAATGACGTTGGTCAACAAGTTACCCTGGCTGGCTGGGTTCACCGCCGTCGCGACCACGGCGGACTGATCTTTATCGACCTGCGCGACCGCTCTGGCCTGGCCCAGATAGTTTTT
>Ga0210017_1004620_pt1 | contig 11223 bp, 11 predicted proteins | sample CryGeyCG2014_020_FD_183966 | JGI IMG/M metagenome (GOLD analysis project Ga0210017, IMG submission 183966) | Groundwater microbial communities from aquifer - Crystal Geyser CG08_land_8/20/14_0.20 (SPAdes) (version 2) | ecosystem: Environmental > Aquatic > Deep subsurface > Groundwater | place... | reverse complement strand
AGGACCTTTTTATTCCTCGTTGTTTCTAACGCTTTTTTTAATAAATAATTTAAAAATTCTTTTTCTAATTTTAAATAAGTAATTTTGGAAAAATCTTTTATTAAATTAATTTTCATTTAAATTTCAATAAAATTTTTTAAAATTTTAAGACCGACTTTGCCGCTTTTTTCGGGGTGAAATTGAACTCCAAAAATATTTTTTGACTCAATAACAGAGCAAAAATCTATTCCGTAATCGGTTTCGGCGACAATAATCTTTTTATCTAGAGGTTTCACATAAAAACTGTGAACAAAATAACAAAAACTTTTATCTGGAATGCCTTTCAAAAGCCTTGTTTTCTTTTGGATCCTTACGTGGTTCCAACCAATCTGAGGCACTTTTATTTTTTTAAATTTAAGAACCTTACCCTTAAAAATACCTAAGCCTTTTTCTTTCGGAGCCTCATCACTTTTCTCAAACAATAGCTGAAGCCCCAGGCAAATACCGAGAAAAGGAACATTTTTTTGGAGCGAATTTTTAATGGCAGAAATTAGTTTTCTCTTCTTCAAATTTTTAATTGCTTGTCCAAAATTTCCAACCCCGGGGAAAACAAGTCTTTTTGCTTTTTCTATATCTTTTGGTTTATCAGTTATTTTAACTCTCGCCCCTAAGCGTTTAAAAGCGTTTTCAATTGACCTCAAATTTCCCATCCCGTAGTCAATAATAGTAATCATAAATAGGGTTTTAAATCAGATAGTTTTATTTTGTTCTCGTAAATTGCCTTACCGATAATCACCCCAGCTACCCCAATTTTTGAAAGCCTTTTGAGATCTTGAGTATTTCTTGCTCCGCCCGAAGCAATTATTTTTAAATTAGGAAATTTTGAAACAAGCTTTTGATAAAGTGAGAAATTTGGACCTTTTAACGTTCCATCTCTCCCAATATCTGTACAAATTATAGTTTTTGCTCCCAATTCCGCTAAATCTTCCAAAAAGGAGCTAAGCTCCTTTTTGGCTTCTTTTTGCCAGCCCCGATAAAAAATTTTGTTCCCCTTAATGTCGGCCGCTACCACAATTTTGGCTGGACCAAATTGTTTTAAGACATTCTTAAATTTCGGGGGCTCTTTTAAGATAATGCTACCCAGAATTACTCTATCTATCCCTAAGTTGAAAAGTTTTTTGATATCAGCTTCATTTCTAACTCCTCCACCAAACTCGATTTTAAAATTAGTATTTTCAGCAATTTTTTTAATTATCTTCCAATTTTTGATTTTTCCCCTTTTTGCTCCTTCCAAATCTATTAAATGTAATCTTTTTAATCCCGTTTTTTCAAAAAGCCGAGCTATTTCTAGAGGATTAGAGCTATATACTTTTTTTAATTTGAAATCGCCTCTAATTAGCCTAACGCATTTGCCACCGATAATATCAATTGCCGGGATTATTTCCATAGAATTATTTTACAACAATTTTTGATTTTGTAAAATCTTTGAGCTAAAATAAATTAGCATGAAAATCTATCTCATTCCAACTTCTACCGCTGAACATCTGGCGAAGGAGATTCAAATTAAAACTAAGGAGTTTGAAATTGTTTTTCCTGATTTAAGCAGAGATGGAAAAAGGTATTTTCCTGATGGAGAGATTTATATGAGAATATTAAAAGCTAACAGATTAAGGGATAAAAAAGTCATTGTTTTGCATTCCGGAGCGCCGAAGCCAAATGAAGGGCTGGCGGAGTTAGAACTAATTTTGCAAATCTTGAGAGATAACCAAATAAAGCCTGAGGTCTTTTTCAGCTATTTCCCCTACGGAATGCAAGACAAAGTCTTTGAAAAAGGAGAAACCAATGTGGCTGAAAATTTGATTGAGAAATTAATAAATTATTACAAAGTCAGAGAAATTTATACAATTGATCCTCATTTTAGTGGAAGAAAATGGGTAAAAAGGTATCCGATAATTTCAATTTCGGCAGTGCCTCTTTTGGTGAAGGAGGCTAAAAAGGACTTCGGGAAAAATATTTTATTCTTTTCACCAGATATCGGGGGACAAAGACGGACTGGATTGTCAGGAATGAAAAAAGAGAGATTAACTTCCTTTAAGGTAAAAATGCTTTCCCGAAAGCTAAATCTTAAAGGGAAAATTGTGGCAGTTGTCGATGATATGATAAAAACTGGTGGAACTCTTTTAAAATTTGCTGAAATCGCTAAAAAAGCTAAGGCAAAAAGGGTCCTGGCTCTGGTCAGCCATGGAGTGATTCCAGCTGGCATTTTAAAAATCAAGAAAAAATATTCAAAACTTTATTTAACGAATACTGTCAGACAAAAAGAATCAAATATTGATATAACTGATTTAATTTTAAATGCGATTAAAAAATAAAACAGCAGGAGAATTCTCCTGCTGTACCTGACCAAACCACACCAAACCGTACCATACCCTGCCCCACCGCACCGTACCGAACCATACCTTACCACAATTTATTAAATTATATCATCCATCTATGGTCATAATCAATGGGGGTTATCTTGCCGCCGGTGGCCAAATCCTCCGCACCGCTACCGCTTTAGCAGCGATTAAAAAAATTCCTTGTCACATTTTTGCCATTAGAAAAGGTAGGCCCAATCCAGGGCTTGCTACTCAACATCTTTTAGGTCTCCAAACCCTCTCTAGACTTTGTAACGGAAGATTAGAAGGAGACTTTTTGGGTTCAACAGAAATAAAATTTTACCCGGGAGAAATTACAAAAGAAAAAATTTCTCTTTCTATACCAACGGCCGCCAGCGTCACCCTAATTTTACAAAGTTTAATTCCTCCGGCTTTATTTGCCCCTGAACCTATTAAGATTTCTTTTGATGGTGGAGCGACTGATACTTTTTTTAGTCCAAGTATTGATCACTTCCGTTATATTTTTCTAAAAATTTTAGAAAAAATAACTCAGAACGAGAAATGTTCTCGTTCTGTTGAAGTCAATATTATAAAGAGAGGGTATTATCCGGAGGGAGGAGCAAAGGTTGAAGTTAAAATTTTTCCTTCAAGATTGAAGCCAATTAATTTCATTGAGAGAGGAAAATTAGAAAAAATTTTAGTGATTTCTGGGGCCTCGAGTGCTTTGAAAGATAAAAAAGTTAGCGAAAGACAATTAATAGGAATGAGAGAAATTTTAAAAAAATTGAAGTTACCAATCGAAGAAAGAGTTGAGTATTATGATACGAAATCTCCCGGAAGCCAAATTTGCATAATTTGTGAATTCCAAAATTCAATAATCGGCGTAGATAACCTAGGAAAATTAGGAAAACCAGCAGAAAGTATTGGACGAGAAGCAGCTCTAGAATTACTAAGAGAAGAAAAAACCAAAGCTTGCCTAGACCGGCATTTAGCCGACCAGGTTTTACCCTATATGGCACTTGCTCAACAAGAAAGTCAAGTCACTGTGAGCGATTTGACCCTTCATGCTAAAACTAATATTTGGACAATTGAAAAATTTATCCCCGGTAAATTTGAAGTGAAAGGAAATTTAATTAAATGGATTCCTAAACACTGAACCAACAGCGGAGAAATATTCTCCGCTGTACCGAACCATACCACACCAAACCCAACCTGACCAAACCACGCCAAACCATACCTGACCGTACCATATCTATTTAAATAAATAACTTCCTAAAAATTTTCTCTTTTCTCTATTACTTCTCAATTTTTCCAAAGTATTATTAGTGAAGTGGCAACAAGCCACTTTATTTAATCTACAAAGTTTATATTTTAAAATATCATTTTGGATTTGCTTTTTATCTCTTAAATGATGCCCACCGCCTGGCTCAAAAATCGAAATTAATTTCCTATTTCTAAAAATGGCTAAATCGGCACGGCCGTGATTCCAAATGTGTCTTAAATTTTTGCTTTCCGGGTCTGGAAAAAGTTTTTTTAGGGAAATCTCCTTTTGAAAAGTAAATTTATTTTTCCAGAATTTTCCAATTAGCTGCTTTGTAATTTCTGTTTCATCCATTATTGCTCCTCAATTTTAAATTTCGCAGTTTGGAATCTTCCATAGCCAATCTTTCTTCCGTCACCTATTCCAATAAATCTACCACCTCGTAATAGCAGTTTCTCGATATCATTAGCTGAAATAATTTCCTCGTCAAAGTTAATTTCAAAATCAATTTCCCACTCGTCAAATTTCGGTCGAGAACGCAAAATTAAATTTCTTCCTTGTAATCTAACATATTGTTGATCGATTTCATAATCTGAAAGTTTTGCTGGATAAACCATCGGTGGGTATACTGAAACTGCCTGAATTATTTTTGACCTTAAATTAACTGTTCCTTTTTTTACTCCTTTAGCTGCACCTTCAATGCATCCTTTAATCCATTTTGAAGGAAAATAAATTTTACCCTCTTTGTCTCTGTATAATGCTTTTTCAGCCTCCTCTTGAGGATTGTATTCTTTCCCCGTGTCTCTCATTTCTTTTTGAGGTTCTTTGGGTAAAGCGTGCATCAATAGGGGCCCATCGCTTTTTAATTTGGCCTTTATGGTTTTCATACTTTACGTTTTAGGTTGCTTTAGTTTTTTTACCTTTACTTTCCGTAAACAACGAGGACAAGAAGCCCAATAGGGGTTTTCCCCTTTATAATTCCATTTATAACTGCAGAATTTACATTTTAGTTTCATATTTCTAACTAACTATATACTACTAAATTAAGAGCCTTTGTCAAGGAAGTTTTCCACAGGTTCAATTCTTTTCCAACTCTTTCTAATTTAATTCTAAAAATCTATTGAAAAATTTGAAATAAAGGATAATCTAATTATATGGCAACCATCTTAATTCAAGCCAATGCCAAACTAAATCTTGATTTGAAAATTTTAGAAAAGAGGTTTGACGGCTATCATTTAATTAAAAGCACATTTCAATCAATTGATCTTTCTGATTTTTTATTGATTGAGAAGTCAAAAGGGGATAATTTTACTGGGGCTATTATTTGTCCTGAAGTGGAAAATATTATTTTTAAAGCTAAACGAATTTTAGAGAAAACCTTAAATAAAAAATTGCCTTGCCAGATTCATCTTCAAAAATCAATACCAATTGCTGCCGGGCTTGGCGGGGGAAGTGTTGACGCCGCCGCTACTTTACAGGGTTTGAATTTGCTTTATAATTTAGGATTATCTAAAGATGATCTGGTTAAAATTGGCATGAAGATTGGTGCCGACATCCCATTTTTCTTTTATGGCGGAACATGTAAAGTTGAGGGAATCGGGGAAATAGTAACTCCAGTTAAACAAAAATTGCCAAAATTTTTTGTTCTCTTCCGCCCCCACAAAAGAATCGAAACTAAAAAAATGTATGAGCTTTATGATAAAACCGGTAAAAGTTTTTTAGAAATAAATCGGGAACTTTGTCCGGGAGTGAAAGAAATAGAGAAATACTTTGCCAAATTTAAATTAGAGGCTAAACTTTCTGGCTCGGGTCCAACGATGTTTTGCAAATTAAATAGTTATAAATTGGTCAAAAAAGTTGCTGAAAACTATCCCGAGTTTAATGGAGATATTTTTATCTGTCGTCCTCAAAATAAAGCTTTAAAGATAATAAAATTATGAACATCACCATTATTTTAGCTGCTGGAAATAGTGAAAGAATGAGGGGGGTCGATAAAATTTTTTATCCAATAAAAAAAAGACCTCTCATTTTTTATACAATCTCAGCTTTTGAAAAGCATTCTCAAATTAAAAAAATAATAATAGTTGCCAGAAGGCCTGATTTTAAAAAAATTTTTTCTTTAACTAAAAAGTATAAATTCCAGAAAATAGCAATGGTCAGGGAGGGTGGAAAAGAAAGGCAGGACTCTGCCTTTAACGGTCTTAAAGCAGCTGGTGATTTGGGGGCGAAGTCGGGAGATTTAATTTTATTTCACAATGGCTGTAATCCTTTGGTTTCCAAAAAGGAAATCACAGATGTAATACGGGCAGCGAAAAGATACAAAGCGGCCTTAGTTGGCCAATTGGCAAAAGATACGGTAAAAAAGATTAATAAAAATAAATTTGTTTTAAAAACCATCGATCGGAAAAACATTTTTCTGGCTCAAACCCCACAAGTTATAGAATACGGTTTAGCAAAAATGGCTTTCGGAAAAGCATTTCAAGAAAATTTTTATGGCACAGACGATGTCTCTTTGGTAGAAAGATTAGGGAAGAAAGTAAAGACTGTTCAGGGAAGCTTTAAAAATATCAAAGTAACTTACCCTGAGGATTTAAAATTTGTGGAGAGTCAAGTCGATGAAGCTAAAGCTTCATCTCTATCTTCGCTTCCTTCGGAATCTCGATTTATGAAGATTGTTTTTGCCAAAAATATTGGTTTTTGCTCCGGAGTAAAAAGAGCGATAGATATTGCTAAAATTTCTTTTAAAAAAGACAAAAAACCAATTCAATTTTTGGGAAATTTGGTCCATAATGAAAAGGTAATTGAAAATCTAAAAAGAAAAGGTGGAAAAATTATTTCGGATTTAGACCAAGTTAAATCTGGCACCCTGATTATTAAAGCTCATGGAGTATCCCCTGCCCTTGAAACAAAAATAGCTAAGTCTGTTTTAATTAGAGATGCTACTTGCCCTTTAGTTAAGAAAGCTCAACTGGCAGCTGGAAGTCTTTTTGAAGATGGCTACCAAGTAATTATCATCGGAGACAGAAATCATCCCGAAACAGAAGGAATAAAAGGATATACTAAAAATCAGGCAGTTATCGTTGAAAATAAATCTCAGGCTAAAAAATTAAAAAAATTTAAAAAGATTGGGGTAATAACCCAAACCACTCAAAATTTAGACAAAGTTAATCAGATTTTAAAAATTTTAAAGCAAAAAGCCAGAAAGTTTAAATGGTTGAATACTATCTGCCCTGAAGTTTTAGTTCGTCAAAAGGAACTATCTGGAATTTTAAAAAAAGCTGATGGGGTTTTAGTGATTGGTTCTCGAGGTTCAGCCAATACCAAGAGATTGGTTCAAATCTGTCGAGATTCTAAAAAGCCGGTCTGGTGGATAAATGCTTTAGAAGATTTAAAAAAGCAGAAATTAACTAATATCTCTACCTTAGGAGTAGTCTCTGGAACTTCTACCCCGGATTGGGAAATTAAAAAGATTAAAAAATGGCTAAAACTACAACCCTCCCACCACATCCTCCCACTCGCAAAAGCGAGTGGGCCCCTCGGCGTAAAACAAAAATAATAAAAATCGGAAACCAAAAAATTGGAGGTAATTTCCCGATTTTAGTTCAATCAATGACTAATACCCCTACTGCTAATGTCGAGAAAACCGTCCAGCAAATAAAGGAATTGGAAAAGGCTGGCTGCGAGATAATCAGGGTAGGGGTTCCCGATCTAGGGTCGGCTAAAAAATTAGGGGAAATCAAAAAGAAAATTAACATTCCTTTAGTAGCTGATATTCATTTTTCAGTAGATTTGGCCTGTGAAGCTATAAATCAAGAAGTAGACAAAATAAGAATAAATCCCGGCAATTTCCCCAACTCGGGCTTAGAAAAAATAGTTAAGCTTTGTAAAAAGAAAAAAATTCCACTCAGAATTGGAATAAACAGCGGCTCTTTGGAAAAAGATATTTTAGGAAAATACAAAAGAGTAACTGCAGAAATGATGGTGAAATCAGCTTTAAGGAATATTAAATTAATGGAGAAACTCGGTTTCTATGAATTGGTTATTTCTTTAAAGGCACCAGATGTTTTAAGAACGGTAAGGGCCTATGAAATGTTGGCAAAAAAAGTTGATTACCCTCTCCATTTAGGAATAACTGAAGCTGGAACAGAATTCTCTGGGACTATTAAATCAGCCATGGGAATTGGGTATCTTTTGCTAAAAGGAATTGGAGACACTATTAGAATTTCCTTAAGCGCCGACCCGGTTGAAGAAGTAAAAGTCGGCTGGGAAATTTTAAAGAGTTTAGAATTGAGGGAAAGAGGAATAAAAATTGTCAGCTGTCCTACTTGTGCCAGATCTGAAATTGATGTAATAGGAATTAGTAAGCAAGTTGAGAAAATAACTCAAAATATAAAAAGACCATTAAAAATCGCGGTTATGGGATGCCTCGTTAACGGCTTGGGTGAAGCTCGAGAAGCTAACTTAGGAATAGTAGGAGTAAAAAAGGTAGCTTTAATTACTAAAAATGGAGAAATTGTAAAAAGAGTTAAAGAAAAAAGTATTCTCAGAGAATTTAAGAAAGAACTAAAGAATTACTATTGAGCTAAAAGAGTTTTTATCTTCTTTTTAATTTCCTCTCTATTTTCTCGAGTTAAATAAAAAATTTTTGTATCTGGCCGTTTTTTTATCTTATCACAAAAAAGATTTGGTTTTAACATTATTGTTCCTAAAACTTTGTTTTTGCTATCTAAAATAGCTAAAACTACTTTTTTGAATTTTTCTGAATAAAGCTCCATCGAGCCCAGCTCATCTACACATATTAAAGCACCTTCTTTTAACCCCTCTTCAATTTCTCTCACTCCAATTTCCTCCAAATCTCTTAAAATTACTCCATATTTTGAAACCTTGTAAGGACTTTTAAATCCTTTTTCTGATAAAATCCCCGTTTTGTCAGTTAAAGTAATAATCTCAAAACCAATTCTCTCACCGCCTTTTCTGATTTCTTGTGTAAAAAATCCTCGGGCAGGAATTTTTAGTTCTTCTAATATTTCTTTGAGTAGACTTGTTTTTCCGCAGCCTGGAAGTCCAGTAATAAAAATATTTTTTATCATTTTTAAATTTGATTAGCTTTTAAAAAAGTTCCATCAACGCAACTCCGGTATCCTTTTGAAGTAGCGCAGGAACCGCATAAACCTATTCCGCATTTGGTTAAAAACTCTATTGAAGAATAAATTTTCTCTGGATCGATATACTTACTTTCTATATTAATGGCTGTTTTCACCATTGGCTCTGGACCACAGTTGAGACAATATTCTAGCTTTTCTTTTTTTGTGATTTCTTCTAATTTATCAGTCAATAGTCCCTTAGCTCCTATTTCGCCACTTTCAGTAGTTAAATAAAGTTCTTCCGAATGGGTTTTAAATTCTTCTAAATAAGTTAAGTGGTTCTTATCTCTCGCCCCCAACAAAGTTATGACATTTTTATTTTTCTTAGCAAATAAATAAAGCCCGGCTATTCCGGTTCCGCCCCCAACTAAGAGAATTTGGCCATCAACTTTAGGAGAATTCCCATAAGGCCCCCGAATATAGATAAAATCATTTTCTTTTAATTCCGATAATTCAGTGGTGAAATAGCCCCTTTTTTGGATTAAAAGGGTGAGGGGAGTATCATCGAGAACTGAAAATGGTTTCTCCCCTTTTTCTGGCAGCCAGGCAAAAATAAATTGACCTGGCTCTACCTCTATTTCTTTATTTAACCTCAAAAGAAATAAGTCTTCAGCCAAAGATTTATTTTTTATTACGGTATATTTTTGATACTCCATATTTAGTTTTTCTTTCGAGAAACTAGCAGCTATATTTTCTCCTTTTTCAAAATCAATTAATAAATGATGAAAATATTGTTTGATTTCTTCTATATTCATTCCGGCCAAAGCTGAGCCAATTCCAAAAAAATTTGCTCCTGCTTTTTCATATTTTTTCACATCCGCGGCAGTGAAAATTCCGCCGCAGGCAATGATTGGTAAATCTGTTATATTTCTTATTTCTCTTACACATCTTAAACCAAGTTCTAAAATTACTTTTCCAGATATCCCTCCAACTTTGTTTGAGAGAACGGGGTAGTTATCGAAAAGATATAACTCTGGTCCTCTTGTATTTATAGCTGTTATTCCGGAGGCGCCTCCTTTTAAGGCAGATTTCACTTGTTCTTTTATACTTAAATTTGGAGAAATTTTAACAAAGACCGGTTTTCTTAAAGAACTAATACTTTTTATTGTTCTTTCTAAAATCGCACTATCTTTACCAACAACTTGGCCATATTTTTCACCATGAGGACAAGAAATATTTAGTTCAAAACCATCGGCGAAATCTATCAAAGTCTCTGCGACTTCTTTGAATTCTTTCTCACTGCTCCCAAATATTGAGATAAGTAAAAATTTGTCGTTAGGGATTTTTATCTTGGAAATTCTCTTTCTAAATTCTTCTGCTCCCGGATTTGTCAGGCCAACGGCATTAATAAAGGAAAAGGGGGCGTATTGAGCGATAATTGGTTCTCTATAACCTTTCCTAGACTCGGGGCCAATACTTTTTGTTGTTAAAATTCCTATTTCTGGAATTTCCTGAGCAATTTTTTCAATTATTGATGTCTCGGTAGCAACTATTCCTGCCGAGATAGTAAATGGTCCTGTAATTTCTTTATCAAAAATTTTATATTGTTGCATTTATTAATGAAGATAAAGCCGTTTTAATCCGGCTTTTTTAGCCAAGGTAATTGCTTCTTGATATTCTTTTTGAGTAATTCTTCGGGAAAGTTCAGGATATTGCGCAGCTTTATAATACGGGAAGTATTGATCCATTACGTTAATAAAAGTATTCTTTGAAATTTCTTTTGCTAAAAATTTAACAATTTTCTCTGTTCCGGCTAAATTATTTGGTAAAACTAAATGGCGAACTAATAATCCTCTAACTGCTATTCCTTCGTCATCTAAAATTAAATCGCCAACTTGGCGATGCATCTCTTTTATTGCGGCCTTCATTATCTCAAAGTATCTTGGGGCGCTAGAATATTTTAGAGCAATTTTATCGTCTGAATATTTAACATCTGGCATATAAATATCGATAATTCCATCTAATAATTTTAAAGTTTCAACTGAATCATAGGCATTGGTGTTATAAACAAAGGGAAGTTTTAATCCTTTTTCCTTGGCAATGGCTAAGCTTCTAACAATAGCCGGAACATGAGAAGTAGGGCTAACTAAATTGATATTGTGGCAGTCCATGTTTTGGAGTTCTATCATCATTTCTGCTAACCTTTCCTGGGAAATCTCCTTGCCAATTCTTAGTTGAGAAATCTCATAATTTTGACAATAGACACAGGCAAGGTTGCACGAACTGAAGAAGCAAGCGCCTGAACCTCTTTTTCCTACCAAAACATTCTCTTCCCCAAAATGAGGATGATAAGCAGATACCATCGGTAATTTTCCTAATTTACAAAATCCTTTTTCATCTTTCAATCGATTTACGCGGCATTTCCTAGGGCAAATTTCACACTTTTCTAAAATTTTAAAAAAACTCTCAATTCTAAAATCAATTTCCTTTTTTGAAAGATTCAAATAACTAGGATACATTT
>Ga0210017_1004617_pt1 | contig 11226 bp, 13 predicted proteins | sample CryGeyCG2014_020_FD_183966 | JGI IMG/M metagenome (GOLD analysis project Ga0210017, IMG submission 183966) | Groundwater microbial communities from aquifer - Crystal Geyser CG08_land_8/20/14_0.20 (SPAdes) (version 2) | ecosystem: Environmental > Aquatic > Deep subsurface > Groundwater | place... | reverse complement strand
TTAATCTCAACTTCTTGAAGAAAAAACGACCGGCCTTTATTATTTGCCAAAAAGAAGCATTGGAAATTTTCTTTATTGCAGAATAAATATCTTTAGGAGTAGCTCGGAAATCTAAAAAATTAATATCATGACCGGCTTCTTTTAAAACTTTTTCTTGGATTGCGCCATAATATCTTTGTCGACATGAACCACCAACATTTTGAACCATAAAAATAGTGTTAGCTCCTTTTTTCAGGGCTGGTAGATAATTACCCAAGGTGACCTTCATTGGAAAGCAATACATTTCCGGAGCAATTTTCGCCCCCTCTTTGATTGTCTCTTCAGTGGTCTTCTCTGGAGGAATAACTTCCAGACCCAATTGCTCAAAAAGGGTTTTAAAAGCAATAGTGTAATTCCCCCATCTAGCAAAAGTAATGATTGGCTTTTTCATATAATCCCTTAATTATTATATCACAGAAAGTTTGTTTTTCCATTATTTTTATTTTTTAAAGAACTGAAAGCCGCCCGAAGGCGGTTTTCAGAGGCTTCACAAGGAGAAAGCTTAGATTTTACTTTTTGCCTTACAATAAACTCTGAAGATAGGCTACCAAATCATCAATCATATTACATATCTCTTGTTGTGCTTCTGGATTTGTTATCCAATCATTTTTTGGATTTCCATCTACATAACCATCGGCCTTAGCTCGAATATCATTTTGCAATTTGTTTATAGCTCCTTGATAGTTTTCAGCATCCAACATCTCACCTATCGCAGCAAACTTGTTGGCCAAAGCCTTCTTTTGTTGATCTGCTGGTTGTTTAAAAGCATTACTTGATAAGCTCTGAATATAACTGTTGGTTACTTCTGGAGCAGCCTTTTTATATCCTATTTATATCCTAGCTTCACTAACCAGAAATCCCCGTTGCCAGCACCGTAAGAGTACGTAATTCCGGCAAGGGCATAACCGCCATCCCGGGTCTGAATGACTGAGTATGCCGTATCCCTACCACTGCCTCCGTAGGTTTTAGACCATTCAAATTCCGGTTGCGAACTCACTAGCTGAACAGGAGAAGCCTGAGCTTTTTCTATTGAAGAAAGAACCATTAAACCAGCAAAAATCATCACTATGCCCAGTAAAATCGCGATACTTTTCTTTTTCATTTTTTATTCTCGTTTTAATTTTAATTATTTACTTCTTGAGCCCCGTTAGAAGTCCTCGGCAAAAAATTTTAGTTTTAAAATTTTTTTGCAACTCACTGGACAAACTATTATATCGATACTATGTCTTTTGTTCTAAAACATTCTGAGGGTATGGACAGACTTCTAACGGGGTGAGCTTATCGCCCTCACCCTCCTCTAAATTTTGATGGGCTAAAGCTCATTCTTATTTCATTTTTTATTTTACCTATCGATTTTATCTTATCAAAACTCAGTTATCCCCACAGGTGTGGCTAATAAAAAGAAGGGTTAATTTCCCTCCTACTTTTATTTTATTTTCTCAAATCACCTTGTCAAATTATTGTAAGGTGTCAATAAAGGCTTCTAACCTGGTTTGGATACCGGCTTCACCAGTGTATTCGTCGATAATTAAATATAAAAATGGAATTTTGTTTTGTTTGAATTCTTTTTCGACAAATTCTTTTATTACCGCATCACAGCCACAGGCAAAAGAAGAAATCTCAATGGCGCCATCAATTTTATATTTTAAAATTTCTTGGATTTTTTCCATAATTTCTTTTCCAAACTCCCAATGGAACTTAACTGACGACTGACAACTGACAACTGACAACTTTTGTTTTTCGGTTGTTATTTGTTGTAAGTTGTAAGTTGTAAGTTGTTGGTTGGGCACTTCATCAATAAATATTGGCTCTGCTCCTAATTTTTCCAATTTCTCTTTTATCCTCAAATTAACATATTCGTCATATAAATTGTAGGGGTGGGAAACCAGAATAATTTTTCGCTTTTCGGTTTGAATTTTTTTAAAAAATCCTTGCTCTTCTTTTTCCTTCAATTCCTTTTCTTTTAAAAAGGCGATTTCAGTAGCTCTTTTTACTTCTTGACTATTTTTATTTAATTTTTTTCCTAATTTTTTAAAAGTTTTCTCGGTTTTTTCTTTTCTAGGATCAAAGGTTTCAGTTAAAATTGGAGTTTTAACTAAAATTTTACCTAAATCTGGAATTCCAAAAAATTTAGGGCAATATTCCAATTTTTCTTGATTGGCTTTTAATCTGGGAACAAATATATAATCTGCCTTGCCTTCCAGCCATAATAAATGTCCCCAATAAACTTTTTGAGAAAAACAGGTTTCAGGATCAGCAACTTTTACTCCCATTTCAACAATTTCTTTATTAGTTTCTGGAGAAAGTAAAACTTCAAAACCTAATTCTTCAAAAAAGGTTTCCCAAAAATGAGGTTGCTTCCAATAAATTAGGGCTCTGGGAATGCCAATAATCATAAATATGATGCAAATCTACGAATTTAATGCCAATCTACGAATTACGAATCATTTGCATGTGCCTTTTCGCATAGAGCGAGCCGAAGGCGAGCTTAGGCTTTTCGCATACATTAAAACAAAGTTCCTTGCCTTGATAAAGTTTTTTGTTCCCCTTTAGAAAAAATTCTGATTTTTCCGTAAACTCCATCGTAACCTGGCTCAATAAAAACCTTTCCTGCTCTTACTCTGATTATTCCCTCAGCAATTTCTGGCAGGGTTACTGCTTCTAAATCTTGATGAGGAACATCAATTAAAACCTTAAATTCATTTCCAAATTTCTCAATCAGATTATGATATTCTTGGTCAACCTGCTTGGTACCTACCGTTGTTCCTAAGGCATCAGCGATTATTTCTGCTAAAGGAACCAAACTCTTAAAAGGAATTGCTCCTTCAGGTTTAAAGCCATCTTCCCTGTCTGCCAGATAATCAACTCGATTTAAAACTCCAATGGTTAAAGGTCTGCCACAATTTGGGCAAATATTATTATATTTTTTAGATTCGGCTGGCGATAAAGAAATTCCACAAAGCCGATGGCCATCATAATGATATTTTCCTTCTTGAGGATAAAATTCAATCGTGTATAAAAATTTCTGCGGATTTTTTGTTTTTATAGCTTCAGCAATTGCTGGATAACTAATTTCAGTATCAAAAACATTGGCTTCCCGGCCAAGATGAGATGCTGAATGGGCATCTGAATTACTGATTAAAGTAATTCTTCGACCATCCGGCATTCGCCAGAGCATTGAAGGGTTGGCCGAGAGGCCCGTCTCGGCGGCGAAAATATGTTTCGAATACTCCTCGAAACATTCATCAATTGAGTCAAAACCAGATTTTGAACCAAAAATACCGAACCAGGGTGTGAGCGCGTGTGAAGGCACAATTAAACAATCTGTCGAAGCTCCTAAAATAATCTTAACTAATTCTTTAGCATCCAATCCTAAAATTGGACGGCCATCAGCTTTTAGATTTCCAATCCAACCCAAGTGGGCATTGATTTTATCAACTATTTCAAAAGAGGAAGCGAAGATTATAATATGGATTTTTCTAACTTTCCCTCTTTTAGAATAAACACAGCTAACTTCGGTAGTTAAAATAAATCGGGTTTCAGAATCTGAATTTTTTAATTTAAAAAGCCCGGGTTCAGCCGGTTCCAATTTTTCTTTCAAGTTTTTAAACCACTCGGGGTGGGTGAAGTCAGTCGTTCCCAAAATCTTAATTCCTTTAATCTTTGCCCACTTATCAAGATTTTCCAAATTCATATCAAGAGAGGTCGCTCTCGAATATTTGGAGTGTAAATGAAAATCGGCAATGAATTTCATAGTTATCAACGAATAACAAATACATTGCGAATTTACGAATAAACGAATAATTTTTAATTTGTGATTTGTAAATTCGTTTATTCGTTTATTCGAAACAAATTCGCTATTCGTTGATTTATCTCTTAAAGATTTTCTCCTCTAATTCTCCGAAGCCGGCCAGAATCAGAAGGGCTAAAAGGGTGGTAAAAATAGCTATGAAATAGAGTTTGGCTCCCACGGCAATCCCAATAGCAGCGGTGGCCCAGAGACCGGCAGCAGTAGTCAATCCGACAGTTCCTGAAGGTTGGCGGAAAATTACTCCAGCAGCAATAAAACCAATTCCAATGGCAATGGCCTGAATTATTCTTGAGGGATCGAAACTAATCCTGGATTTAAGCAGAAAAAAATTAAATAACTCAAAGGAAATTATGCTAAAAAGACAGGTGCCCAAGGCCACCAAACTATAGGTCTGAAGTCCGGCCTCTTTTCTTTTTATTTCTCTTTCTAAACCAAGCAGAGCACCTAAAAAAGTAGCCAAAAATAGCTGGCCGATAATTTGAAGCTCCATATTTGGTGAGTTTTACAATTTGTAGACCTTGTAGCCTTCCCTGACTTTTTGACTAATCTTTAAACCAATAGAGTCTCCGGCTTTGGCCTCCTCAACTTTTTTGTGTTCAATCTCCATTGAATCAACAGTCTGAGTAAAATCAGTTTCACCACCGATAATTCGAATAGTGTCGCCAACTTTTAGAGTATCGGAGAGTTCGATCACCGCCACTCCAATATTACCGAAATAGTGAGTGATTTTCCCGATTAATTTTCCTTCTTCAGGAAGAGGTTTTTCGTTTGGCATAAAATAATTAATAATTACTAATTATTTCATCGACCTTTACCCTGTTAAATCCTCGCTTTACGAGGTGTTCGCCGAAGGCGAACAATTTAACAGGGTGAATTTAGTTTTTTCTCTCTTTTGATTTGTTTAATTAATTTTTCAACCAGTTTTTTTGGGCTTTTCTCATAAATAATCTTTTTTACTCCTCGATAGGGACCGGTAGCGATTTTCCTTATTTTATCTGCTGTCCCTCCTGTCCCCTCTAAAATTCCAATTGGCTTTTGGATTTCAAAGGCAGTGGCAAATTCATGCAAGGTCCCCATCCGGCCACAAATAATAATTACCCCATCTACTGATTTGGTCATAATCACATTTCTCCCCACATAGTCAGCTCCGGTATAAATCATGACATCAAAAGGGTCTACTGGTAATTTATAAGTTTTCAAGTGGGCAGCTTCAGAAGTAGCTGGGGAAAAGCCAACATTAAATCCACCAACCTCTTTACACCCCAATGCAGCGAAATAGGGAATGCCAGTGGTCGCTCCGGTAATTAAGATGCAATTCTGCCGGGAAATTTCTCTGCCAACCTCTTTGGAAATCTCTTTAATTCCCTGACAACAGTGACCAACTCGGGCAGCGCCCGAAACAGCAATTTTATATTTCATATATTGATTCTACCAGATTTGAAGAAAAATTTAAAGCCAACTAAAAAAGACTACAACCCACCCACCACCCTCCGGGGAAGTAGTGTGGCTTAAACTAAAAAATAGCTTAAACTAAAAAAGAGGTTTTATACCTCTTCTTTAGTGAGGGGGAACAGTTCTTCCTGCTTTTGGTCTAAGTTCAAACCTAGCTTGACGTTGACCAGGCAGCTGCTTCAACCTCCTTCATTAAGAACCGCTCGTCATTAGAGAATTTAATCTCGCACCCCCTCAATTTTTATATTAATTTACCAAGAATCCTTGTCAACCCCGTTAGAAGTCAAATTATCCACATCTTATTAAAAAAACTTAACCAGCTGATTTCAAATACGGAACTTCTAACGGGGTCAAGTTTTATTTATTCACAATTTAGTGCCCTTGGGCTGAATCGAACAGCCATTTTAGGCTCCGGAGGCCCATGTTTTATCCATTAAACTACAAGGGCAAAAGAGGTTCACGTTCAGGTGCCTTTTAGGAGGGCGGTGGGTGGGTGGAGTCCGTTGAACTACAAGGGCATTATTTTTGAGCTATTAGATAAATATTGCTCTCCTTTGTCTCCGGTCTTTTTAAAATTCCAATTTCTTTTATCTTAAAATTTGATTTTTTAACCAAATTTTCTAACTCTCCTTTGGTAAAACAATGAAAATAAAGTTGGATTTTATTGTAAGCAGGTTTTAAAATATCTTTAAAATCTAATTTTGATCGCCCAAAAAGTTTTAATAAAGCAAATTTAAATATTAATTTAGAAAACCGCGGCCATAAATTCCAAACTGTTAAAATTAAAAGTCCGTCTTGTCTTAGAACCCTTCTTGCCTCTTTGAGAAATTGAAGTCGAAATTCCTCTGAAGGGATTTGATGTAAAACTGCAATGCTATAAACTTTATCAAAATAATTATCAGGAAAGGGTAAATTCAGGGCACTGGCCACTTGGAATTTATGTACTCCTTTTACTTCTGGCATTCCTTTGCCTTTTACCAAAGGCAAAAACTCTTTTTCTGGATACCTTTTTTTAGCTATCTCAATTAATCTTTCCGAGCTATCCACTCCAAAATAATCTACTTTTTTTTGTTTAAAAATCTCAAGAAAGCGGCCGTTACCACAACCTATATCTAAAATTTTTTCTCCTGGAACTGGGTAATCATCAAACAAAAATCTCATTTCAGGCCAGATTCTTTCTCTAGTCCTTGAAAAAACCTCGGCGATTAGGTTATAATCCTGGGTAGTCTTTTTAATGAGATATTCGGCGTAATTTCTGTCCATATGAAAAAAAACGAAATTATTATTCAAGAGCTAATAAAAACTCGAGTTAAAACTTCGGCTAATTTGGCTGTGATCAAGAGGAAAATAGCAAAAAAATACAAAATTCCTTGTCCGAGCAACATCGAGCTATTAAAAGCTTATCACGAATTAGTTAAAAATCAAAGGGTAAAGCCGTCGAAAAAAATTGAAAATTTACTTAAAACCAGGCCGATCCGTTCCCTTTCTGGAATTGTCAATATCTCTGTTTTAACCAAACCTTATCCTTGTCCCGGAAAATGTCTTTATTGTCCAATTGAAAAAGGTATTCCCAAAAGTTATGTTTCTGGAGAACCGGCAGTAGAGAGAGCCAAAAGATTAAAATTTGATCCTTATTTACAGGTTCAAAAAAGAATTGAAATGTTAAAAGCTGAAGGTCATCCCACTGATAAAATTGAATTGAGAATAGTTGGCGGAACTTGGAGCTTTTATCCAAAGGGATATCAAAGTTGGTTTATAAAAAGGTGTTTTGATTCTTGCAATAAAAAAGTTAGTAAAAGCTTAAAAGAAGCTCAAAGATTAAATGAAAAGGCAAAACATCGAATTGTTGGATTATCAATTGAAACCAGACCCGATTTTATTAATGAGAAAGAAATTAAAAAATTAAGAGAATCAGGAATAACCATGGTTGAGCTCGGTGTTCAAAGTATTTATGATGATGTTCTAAAATTAAATTTGCGAGGACACGGGGTTAAAGAAACCATTTTAGCAACCAAACTTTTAAAAGATGCTGGCTTTAAAGTTTTGTATCAAATGATGCCCAATTTACTCGGTTCTAGTTTGAAAAGAGACAAAAAAATGTTTGAAGAATTGTTTAAAAATCCTAATTTCCAGCCAGATTTTTTAAAAATCTATCCTTGTGCCCTATTAAAAGAAGCTCCTTTATATAAATTGTGGAGAGTCGGAAAATATAAACCTTATAAAAGGGCTCAATTAATAAATCTCATTAAATCAGTTAAAAAGAAAATCCCTTATTATGTCAGAATTCAAAGAATAACCAGGGATATTCCTTCTCAAAGAATTATTGAAGGCGGAGCTAAGATTTCGAATTTGCGTCAGATTTTAATTGAGAAAATGAGAATTGAAGGCTGGCAATGCAAATGTATTAGATGTCGAGAAGTGAGGGAGAAATATGATCAAAAAGAAAAGGTTTACCTTTTTAGAAAAGATTATGAAGCGGCGAAAGGAAAAGAAATATTTTTAAGCTATGAAAATAAAAATCAGACCAAACTTTATAGTCTTTTAAGATTAAGAATTCCCTTTTTCGAGAAAGGTTCTCCACTTATTTTTCCGGTTTTAAAAAATGCAGCTATTATTAGAGAAATTCATACTTATGGAAAATTGGTGCCAATTTCTGAAATAAAAATCGCCCCTCAACATCGAGGCCTCGGCAAGAAACTAATTAAAGAGGCTGAGAAAATAACTAAAAAAGAATTTGGCTTAAAGAAGATAGCAGTAATTTCAGCTGTTGGAGTTCGGAACTATTTTTCTAAATTAAAATATAAACTGAAGGAAACCTATATGGTAAAAAATCTTTAATAGTTTTCCCTATCTTCTTAAAATCTTTTTCTAAAATTTTTCTAATTTTTGGAAATCTCATTCCAGCGGCTGGATGATAGGTAGGGAAGTATTCTTTGTCATCTTTTTTAAGCCACTCTCCTCGGAGGTCATTTAATTTTTTCTTTGGAAAAAATACTGAAAAAGCAACTTCGCCTAATAAAATAAACTTTTGGGGATTAATAATTTCAATCTGCTTTTTTAACCAGGGGAGGCAGGTTTTAATTTCTTCAGGTTTTGGTTTTCTATTTCTATTATCAATTACTGGTCTACATTTTACAGGCGCGGCAATAAAAACATCTTTTCTATTTATCTTAGCTAAATCAAAAAGTTTATCTAAAAATTTGCCGGCCGGACCAACAAATGGTCTTCCTCTAAGATCTTCCATTCGGCCAGGAGCCTCGGCAATGAACATCGTTTGAGCATTCACCGGCCCTTCTCCGGGACTAGCATTTTTCCTGGTTTTCCATAGAGGACATTTTTTACAATTTCTAATTTCCTGATGTAATTTTTCTAGTTTTTCCCTTTTTGACATTAAATTAATCTAGTAATTAAAAATCCAATTATTGAAAAAAGAGCGATTGGTGGTAAGGCTGGAATTGGTTGACGGATTTTTTGGGTGGTGAAAAAATAAAAACCGGCGAAAAGGCCAATTAAGGCAAAAATGGCGATGATTAAAGAATTTAAAATTCCTTGGGGAACTAAAGAAGCTGCAAATAATAGAGGAAAAACAATGTCTCCTCCTCCTAGAATTAAAAATTTTCCTCCCGGTCTAATCTCTCCTAAGCTTTCTTGAAAACCAAGGAGATTTGGAGGGACAACTAAGGCTAAAATGGCTTTGCTTTCTATCATTTCTTTTGCCATTTTTATCATATGCTTTGTTTTATAAACAGCGACAAAATCGTAAATTGAGAAAATTATTAAAAGAGCGACAACCATCAGAGGTTGAAGGGCCAATCCTAAAGTACTTCCTACTCCAGCTAATCCTAAAATCATTAAAATGTCTTGATTTAGAATTGAAGGTGATTTCCACCACCAAAAAATTAAAAAAGAAATTAAAATTAGAGGAATCGGTTCGAGCAAGAAAGCTTCCAGAAGAAGTAGTCCACCCCAAAAGACAGCTAAGGTGAACAGAATTTTAAAAATTAATCCCTTTCCCTTTTTAAATTTTAGAAAGCGGATAAGAAGGAGAATAAATAAGGTGGCTAAAAGAAAAGAGATAATAAATCTCCAAAAAGAAATCTGGGGAAGAGCAATTTTTTGGATTTTCAAAACCTCACCGATTTGAACTGCGGCGGCAATTCCTAATCCTAAAGTCAAGCAAAACAAAAAAGCCTCGAGAGCGAAAATCCTCCAGGGATTTTGAAGAGAAGTGAATTCTACTTCTGCCTGCTCTTTTGTTTCATTATTTTCAAGCATTTTTGATAGATAAATCGGTCGGGTGTCCGATAAGCTAACTTTCCCTTTTTAGCTCGTTTGGATGAGTATTTCTTCATAATGAAGATTATAACGTAGATTAGAAATTCTATGTTCCTTCCTGCCAACTCTCTAAATATCTCTTCTGTTCTTTAGTTAATTTATCTACCTTCACACCAAGAGTCTGAAGTTTTAATTCAGCAACTCTATTATCAATCTCTTCTGGTACTTTGTAAACTTTCGGTTCTAAATTTCCACCTTCTTTTACCAGCCACTTGGCTGTTAAAGCCTGAATTGAAAAACTCATATCCATAACTTCTGAAGGATGGCCTTCGGCAGCCGTCAAATTAATAAGACGACCTTCGGCTAACAAGTAAATTTTTTTACCGTTTTTTAATGTGTATTCCTCAACGTTCTCTCTAATTTTTCTTTTGGTCATGGCTGCCTTTCCCAAGTCATTGAGATTGATTTCAACATTAAAGTGACCGGCGTTAGCTAAAATCGAGCCTGATTTCATTGCTAAAAAATGCTCACTTCTTATCACATTTTTATCTCCGGTTGAGGTAACAAATATGTCTCCGATTTTTGCGGCTTCTGCCATCGGCATTACTCGAAACCCATCCATTAGCACCTCAAGGGCCCGCAATGGACTCACTTCCGTGACTATCACATTCGCTCCCATTCCTCGCGCTCTCAGGGCTATTCCTCTCCCGCACCAGCCATATCCTAAGACTACAAAATTTTTTCCGGCAAGTAAAACCGATGTTGCTCTTAAAATGCCATCAATAGTTGACTGGCCAGTTCCGTATCTATTATCAAATAAATATTTAGAGTTGGCATCATTTACTGCAATAATTGGATATCTTAAAGCCCTGTCTTTTTCCATTGCCCTGAATCTTCTTACTCCAGTGGTAGTCTCTTCGGTGCCACCAATTATATTCTCAGTGAGTTCTCCCCTTTTAGAATGAATTGTGCTTACCAAATCTCCTCCATCATCCATAGTTATTTGAGGCTCAGTATCTAGAACTTTGTTCACGCACTCATAGTATTCATTATTACTTAACCCTCGCCAAGCAAAAACCTCAATACCCTCTTTGCTCAACGCTGCAGCAATATCGTCTTGGGTAGATAAAGGGTTAGAACCACAAAGAGCAACTTCTGCCCCACCAACTTTTAAGGTTTTCACTAAAACGCCAGTTTCTTTCGTAACATGCAGACAACAGCCAATTTTAAGATTTTTTAGCGGCTTTTTCTTAGCAAATTCTTGTCTTAGCTTCATTAAAACCGGCATGTGATCTTCTCCCCATTCAATTTTTAGCTTGCCTTGGGTAGCTAATTTTAAGTCTTTTATTTTACTCATGTTTCTTTTTTACTCAAAATTTCCTCTGCTAATCCGGGAGAAACTATTTTTTTCAGTTTTTGAACGATTTTCTCTTTCTCTTTCTGGTTTTTTGTAGCAAAATATTTTTCTTTTAATTTTTTTATTTTTTCCTTTCGCTTTCGTTTTTTCTTTATTTCAAATTGTCTTTTTTTTGGAGAAATTTTACCCATAAACCTTAATTAATCTTCTTTGAGCTTCAATTTTTTCTCGATTTGAAATTTTTGCTTTTTTAATTCCTTTTTCCATAATAGAGAGTAAGGTGTCATACCGT
>Ga0210017_1004615_pt1 | contig 11228 bp, 13 predicted proteins | sample CryGeyCG2014_020_FD_183966 | JGI IMG/M metagenome (GOLD analysis project Ga0210017, IMG submission 183966) | Groundwater microbial communities from aquifer - Crystal Geyser CG08_land_8/20/14_0.20 (SPAdes) (version 2) | ecosystem: Environmental > Aquatic > Deep subsurface > Groundwater | place... | reverse complement strand
AATCAAAAATCAAAAATCAAAAACCATTGTCTATAAAACTGAAAGTTTTATAGAAACTTGAAATGACGGTGTAAAACGTTAAAATTATAAAGATTTAAAACCATTTTAACTTTTAACCATTTTTTATTTTTAAATTGTCATTTTCCATTTTGATATTTACATTTTTAATTTTATGTTGATTGGTCATCAAAAACAATGGGGAATTTTAAAAAAATTAGCTGAGACAGGGAAACTATCTCATGCCTATTTATTTTCCGGCCCGGAAAAATTAGGAAAGAAAAAGATTGCTCTTGAACTTCTTTCTCTTTTATTTGGAAAAGAGCTTGGAGAAGCGGTTCATCCTGACTTTGTTTTTATCGGACCGACCGAAGGGGAAATTAAGATTTCCCAAATTAGGGGGTTGAGCTGGCGGCTGTCTTTGAAGAATCTTTCAGCCCCTTTTAAAGGAGCGATTATAGACAATGCCCACTTAATGAATTTTCAAGCGCAGACCTGTCTTTTAAAAACCTTAGAGGAACCGAGAGGCAAAGCAATTTTAATTTTGGTAACCCAATATCCTCAATCCCTGCTTCCAACGATTATTTCAAGGTGCCAGACAATCAAATTTTACCCGGCGGCCGGCTCGGAAATTGAGAACTATTTAATTTCCAAAGGACTTTCCGAGGAAAAGGCAAAAGAAATCGCTGAAATTTCCCTCGGGAGACCCGGTCTGGCGATTGACTTCCTTTTGAAACCAGAAAAAATTGAGGAATACCGAAAGGCGGTTTCGGGCATAGTTAAAATCGCGAATTCCAATTTAGCCATTCGCTTTCAATACGCAAAAAAAATATCAGAGAATCCGGCGGGGTCCCGCTTTACTGGAGAAATTTTGGAAATTTGGCTTTGGTATTTAAGGAAAATTTTACTTTCAAAAATACAAGGCAAAGAAGACGCAAATTTCAAAAATTTTCCTATATCAAAATTAAGAAATATTCTCCAATTTGGACAAAGGATAAACTTCTTAGCCATAACCCAAAATATCAACCAAAGATTAGCTTTGGAAAACTTAATGCTGGAACTGTAAAAAAACGATAGTCCGGAGCGAGAAATTATGAAAAATTAAAAATTTATTAGAAAAATGTTGACAATTTTATTAAAAAGGGTAAATTAAAAAATATGGTTATCTTAAAAACTCGGGAATTAAAGATTGAGGAAATTGAGGAAATAGATTTGGAAAACAAAAAAGAATCTCTTCGGGTAATGGAGGAGATAAGAAAGAGACACAAAATAAAGACTGGAAAAAGGAGTTCTACCGAAATTATTCGTCATTTTAGAGATAGGCCTTATCAATGATAGTATTAGATGCTTCGGTTATTGCTAAATGGTTTATAGAGGAAGAGAAGACTTCCTCGTCTTTATATTATCGGGATTTACAGGCTGAGAAAAAAGAAATCATCATGCCATACCTACAATTGGACTTTTTAAAAATCTGGCGAAATATTAATAATAGATATTGCAAATCTTCCCGAAGGATGGAGTGAGAAGCAGAGTTATCAAGAATTTAAAGCAAAAGGCGGATTTCCCCGTTTTGGAAGTAATAGATTGCCATTTGGAGTTTATTTGGATGAGAAAGGCAGATTCCAGGGGGGGAGATTGGGAGCGGATGGAGTTAGGGAACTTTTAAAGAAAGAATAACTCAATACGGGGAAATCTGACATTTCTTGAATTAGAACATGTATAAGCCGCTTTCTGGCAAGCGGGTTATTAAGATTTTATGCCGAGAATTCGGCTTTAATTTTTTCTCATCAATTCAGTAATTGCGTTAATTACGCTTGAATCTTGCCATGGCAAAGTTCAAGCGTATATTGTTTCTTGACCATAAATTGTTTGTCTGGGTGAAGAATTTAATTTCAAAAGAACCACAGTTTGTGAAAACTCTACTTGGCAAAAATGTTTTTATTTTATACATTTTCTTGCTATTTTTATAAAAAATTGTAAAATGGAGTATATAACTTTATAACATGGACCATAAAGAAATTATCGGAAAAATTAAGCCGGAATTGGATAAGGTTATTAATTTTTTAGAAAAAGAATTAGCCAAATTCAGGACCTCGCGGGCCACTCCTTCTTTAGTTGAAGACGTTATTGTGGAATGTTTTGGCCAGAAATTTCCTTTGAAACAATTGGCCTTAATCTCAATTCCCGAGCCGAGGCAGCTCCTGATTCAACCCTGGGATAAATCCTATCTTGAAGGAATTGTCAGGGCTTTAGAAAGAACGGGAACCGGAGCAAATCCGATTGTTGACAAAGACGCGGTTAGAATAAATTTACCGCCGTTAACCCAGGAGTACCGACAGGATTTATTGCGGCTAATATCTCAAAAACAAGAGGAGGCAAAAAAGACGGTTAGAAGATGGCGAGAGGAGGCCTGGGCCGAGCTCCAAGAAAAATTTAAGGAGGGAAAAATCAGAGAAGATGATAAGTTTAGGGGGAAAGATGAATTGCAGAAGTTGGTTGACGAATATAATAAAAAGATTGAGGAGTTCGGGGAGAGAAAGAAAAAAGAAATAATGGAATAATTATGATTATGGCTATTTTAATATTTATTTTAATTTTGAGTTTTCTCATTTTTTCTCACGAGTTTGGCCATTTTATTTTGGCTAAAATTTTTAAGGTTAAAGTGGAAGAATTTGGCTTTGGCTTGCCGCCTCGGCTCTTGGGCGTCTACCAAGAAGACGGAAAGAGGAAGTTTATTTTTGGCTCAAAAGACCAAGAGACCGAAGCGACTATTTATTCTCTAAATTTAATTCCTTTTGGCGGTTTTAACAAAATTTACGGCGAAGAACTCAAAACCGAAAAGGACTTAAAGGATAATAAAAGCTTTAACTCAAAATCATTACCCATCAGAGCCCTAATTGTCTCCGGAGGGATATTGGTTGGCATTTTAGCCGCGGTTGTAATTTTTTATTTTATTTTGGGGTTCAATAATTTTTCTACTTATCAGGGCTTGATTTTTAATTATAAATTTCCTTTTGGTTCTCAAAATAATTTTCCAATGGTCTCGGCGGTGCTTCCCGATTCGCCAGCCGAAAGAGCAAAACTGATTCCTTATGACCTGATATTGAAAGCAAATGGTTCGGAATTAAAAAGCGCCAAGGAGTTTACCGGGTTAATTAAAGCGAGCGAAGGAAAAGAGGTTTTATTGAAAGTTAAAAATTTGAGAACAAAAGAAACAAGGGAAGTGGTTGTTTTTCCGGAAACAAAGCCGTCTGAAACCGGAGCAAAAATAGGCGTAGGGCTTCGGGAGCTCGCTGAAATTAGATACAGCGGCATTTTAGATAAAATCTTTTCTGGTTTTTTGCATTCGGCAAACCTCGTTCACTACAGCTTGACTGCGTTTTATAATTTAATTAAAGTTTCCATTTTGACTCAGTCAATTTCGCCCATTGCCAGCCAAACAACGGGCATAGTCGGAATTTTTGCCATTACAAAGTTGACAATTCAGGAGGTTGGTTTAGCCGAACTTTTTAATTTAGTTGCTTTGCTTTCTTTGGCTTTGGCAATAACCAATTTTTTGCCGCTGCCGGCATTGGATGGCGGGAGATTAGTTTTTTTGGGCTGCGAAGCGGTCTTCAAAAAAAGGGCCTCGCCGCTCATTGAAAGAAAGGTTAATGCCGCCGGTTTAGCCGGCCTTATACTCTTGTATATTCTCATCACCTATAAAGACATTTTGCAATACAAAGACATTATTTTTAAATAAAAAATAGTCAAGAACAGTTCTCTGCCAAATTTGCTAAAATGGGAGAAAAAATTAAGCGAATTGAATCAATTAGAAGTGAGTTAGCTAAAAAACCAAATGAGTCGGTTAAAAAAGAAAAAGTGGAGCAGAAAATTGGCGTTGATGAAGTAATGAAAAGATTAAAAAATATTCTTGAGAAAAAGGGGGCGTTTGATACTCTAAATGAGCTTAAAAATTTACCGCCTGCTCTTAAAGAAGAAAGGAAACTTTTAAGAATAAAGGAGGGGTTAAAGGATAGAAGAAATGTAGCGAGATTTACTGACCTTTTGACAACGCAGGAACGGTGGAGAAAAGACCGTGAGGAATGGACGCAAAAGGAACCTCAGGACAAACTGTCACAGAGGATGATAAAATTAGCAGACAGCATTTTAAAACAAAACGAAGAAGCAATTAAGGAAAAACTCAAAAAATTGGGATTGTTGAAAAATGATAATTAGCAACAATATGAAAAAAGAATTTGAAAAAAAAGAAATTACAAAGAAGTCGGAAAATTTTTCTCAATGGTATATTGATGTGATATTAAAATCTGGTTTGGCCGATTATGCTCCGGTAAAAGGGTGCCAGGTAATTAAACCCTACGGCTACGGCCTTTGGGAAAATATCCAGAAGGTTTTAGATGGGAAACTTAAAAAAGCCGGCATCAAAAACGCTTATTTTCCGCTTTTTATTCCGGAAAAATTCTTAAAAAGAGAAAAAGAACACATTAAAGGATTTTCCCCGGAATTAGCCGTAGTGACGATTGGCGGCGGGGAGGAATTAAAGGAAAAACTGGTTGTCAGGCCGACTTCAGAAACAATTATTTATGAAATGTTTGCCAAGTGGCTCAAGTCCTGGCGGGACTTGCCTATGAAAATAAATCAGTGGTGCAACGTTGTCAGATGGGAAATGAGGCCGCGTCTCTTTTTGAGGACGACCGAATTTTTGTGGCAGGAGGGGCATACCGTTCATCAGACAAAAGAAGAGGCGCTGGAGCAGGTTAAATGGGCTTTGGAAAATTATGTTAATATCTACCGCGACTTCTTTGCCATTGATGGAATCTTGGGACAAAAATCAGAAGCAGAGAAATTTCCGGGGGCCGTAACGACTTATACTTTTGAAATGCTGATGCCGGACGGCAAGGCGCTTCAGGGCTGCACTTCTCATGACCTGGGCCAGAATTTTGCCAAGGTTTTTAATATTAAATTTTTAGACAAAGATGGCAAAGAAAAAATGCCATACCAGACCTGTTTTGGTTTATCAACCAGAAGCATTGGCGCTTTGATTATGGCGCACGGAGACGACCAGGGGTTAATCCTGCCGCCAAAATTAGCCCCGATTCAAATTGTCGTTATCCCGATTTTGCCGGCTCAAAATTTAATTCAAAAAGCAGAAGAACTTAAAAATGTTTTGAAACATTTTCGAGTGGAAATTGATTTTACCAAAGAACATTCGGTTGGCTGGAAATTTAACGAGTGGGAACTAAAAGGAGTTCCTTTGCGGATTGAACTGGGGCAAAAAGAATTAAAAGAAAATAAAGCCACCTTGGCAAGAAGAGATACGGGCCAAAAAATTTCTGTTTCTTTAGAGTCGCCGGAAAACGAAGTTAAGGAAATTTTGGAATCCATTCAAAAAAACTTATTAGAAAGAAGCAGAAAATTTCTCAAAGAAAGGACCAGGGAAGTTTCTAATTATCAGGAATTCAAGGAAATAATGAAAGGGGGACGGGGATTCATCAAGGCATTTTGGTGCCGGAATCCGAAATGCGAAGCGAAAATCAAAGAAGAAACCAAGGCGACAGTGAGGGTTTTACCGTTTGACGCGCCGGAAGAAAAAGGAAAGTGTATTTACTGCCAAGAAACAGCCAAAAATAAATGGATTTTCGCCCAGGCGTATTAAGTTAAAATACTCCAATGTTTAATAAAATTTTTTCTAAATTTTCAGAGGATATCGCCATTGATTTGGGCACTGCTAATTCGCGGGTTTATGTTCGGGGCCGGGGGATTATCACCCAAGAACCCTCGGTGGTGGCGGTTAATAAAAAAACCGGTCAAATTCTGGCCATCGGCGATGAAGCGAAAAAGATGGTTGGCAGAACGCCGGGCCACATCGTCGCCACCAGGCCATTGGTTGGCGGAGTCGTTTCTGATTTTGAAGTAACCGAGCAAATGCTTAGATACTTTATTGAAAAAGCCAGGGGGAGAAGATTTATTATTAACCCGAGACCGCGGGTAATTATTGGCATTCCTTGCCGGATAACCGAAGTTGAAAGAAAGGCAGTCATTGATGCGGCAAAAAATGCTGGCGCCAGGGAGGTTTTTTTAATTGAGGAACCAATGGCTGCGGCTATTGGCGCCCGACTTCCGGTTCAGGAAGCCGGCGGGAATTTTATTGTTGACATCGGCGGTGGAACTGCCGATATTGCCGTGATTTCTTTGGGCGGGATTGTTTTAGAAAGGGGCTTAAAGATAGCCGGCGACAAACTTAATCAAGATATAATTCAATTTGCCCAAGAAGAGTATAGATTGTTAATTGGAGAAAGGACGGCTGAAACAATCAAAATTGGCATTGGCTCTGCCTATCCCCAGAGAGGAAATGGCAGAAAAAAAGATGAAATTTTAAAAGAAATGCCAATGAGGGGAAGAAATTTAGTAACCGGGCTGCCGGAAGAGATTTTGGTTTCAGAAGAAGGTATAAGGCGGGCCCTGGAAAAGTCGGTAAGGCAAATTGTTTCCGAAGTAAGGACTGCCATAGAAGAGACCCCGCCCGAATTATTGGCCGATATAATGAATTCAGGAATTCAATTGGCGGGCGGTGGCGCTCTTTTGCGGGGATTGAACATTTTAATCCAAAAGGAAACAAAAATACCGACCAAAATTATTGAAGACCCGATGACAGCCGTGGTCAGGGGCGGGGGAATGGTTTTGGAAAATTTAGACGAATTAGAAGAGGTTTTAGTGGAGACCGAGTATTTGGAACCGCCAAAATAAATCGATGCTAATATACTAATTGATACTAATTATACGAATATTCGTATTATTAGTATGCATTCGTATATTGGTATCGCGGTTTATGATTTCAGAACAAGAAGTTAAACACATAGCCAAATTAGCTCGCCTTGGCTTAACCGAAGATGAAATTAAAAAGTTTCAACGGGAGATTTCATCTATTTTGGATTATTTTGAAAAACTGAAAGAAGTGGACATTTCAGAAGTCAAAGGCGAAACTCAGCCGATTAAAATTGAGGAAGCGGCAAGGGAAGACAAAATAAATGAAAAATTAAAAATGAAAAATGAAAAATTAATGAAGTTAGCGCCGGAAACAAAAGACGGCTATTTAAAAGTGAAATCAATATTTTAAAATCCTCTATGGAATTAACCGATTTAACAATTACTCAAGCCCGCCAGGGTTTGGCAAAAAAGGAATTTTCGGCTTTGGAACTTTGCAAGGCGTATTTGGTTCAGATAGAAAAAGAGGATAAAAAGATTAATGCCTTTTTAACAATTAGTGAAGATTTGGCGATTTCTCAGGCAAAAAAAATTGACGAAATGATTTTGGCCGGCAGAGAAATACCTTTGCTGGCCGGGATTCCTTGCGCAATTAAAGATATTATTTTGGTTGAAGGCGTGAAATGCACGGCCAGCTCTAAAATTTTGGAAGATTACATTGCCCCTTATGACGCAACGGTTATAAAAAAATTAAAAGCGGCCGGAGCAATAATTTTGGGCAAAACGAATTTAGACGAATTTGCTATGGGTTCTTCCACTGAAAATTCGGCATTTAAGATTACCCGAAATCCTTATGATTTAACTCGGGTTCCCGGCGGGAGCTCAGGGGGCTCGGCTGCGGCTGCGGCCGCTAACGAATGCATTTTTGCTTTGGGCTCTGATACCGGCGGCTCAATACGTCTGCCGGCTTCCTTTTGCGGAATAGTGGGATTGAAGCCGACATACGGAGCGGTTTCCAGATACGGATTAATTGCTTTTGCTTCGTCTTTGGACCAAATTGGGCCAATGACAAAAACCTTAGAGGATGCGAAGATTGTATTTGAAGTGATAAAAGGAAGGGACGAGATGGATGCCACTAGTGTTGAGCCAAAATTAAAAATTAAAAATGAAAAATTAAAAATTAACGAATTAAAAATTGGAGTTCCAAAAGAGTATTTTATTAAGGGAATGGATTCAGAAGTGGAAAAAATAATAAAAGAGGCGATAAAAAAGTATGAAGAAATGGGAGCAAAAATTGAAGAAATTTCTTTGCCTCATACCGAATATGCTCTCCCATGTTATTATATAATTGCCATGGCCGAAGCCAGCGCTAATTTAGCCCGATTTGACGGAATTAAATATGGATTTTCAAAAGTTCAAAGTTCAAAACTATTAGATGTTTATTTACAAAGCAGGGAAGAGGGTTTTGGGCCGGAAGTAAGACGAAGAATTATGTTAGGCGTTTACGCTTTATCTGCTGGGTACTACGAGGCGTATTATTTAAGAGCTCAAAAGGTTAGGGACTTAATCAAGCAAGATTTTGACAAGGCCTTTAAAAAAGTTGATGTTATTCTGTCCCCGGTTTCTCCAATCCCTGCTTTCAAAATCGGAGAGAAAATTGACGACCCTTTAAAGATGTATCTTTCCGATATCTTTACGGTTTCGGTTAACTTGGCTGGTCTGCCGGCAATTTCAATTCCGGCTGGGAAGGTAGGAAGCTTACCGGTCGGTTTCCAAATCATTGGCCGACCATTTGAGGAGAATATAATTTTGGAAATCGGAAAAATTTTTGAACAATTTTAACTTCGTTAAAAATCAATCTTGATTGTTCAGAAATTTGAAAAATTTCTGAAAATTTATTGATTTTTAGACTTCGTTAAAAATCAATCTTGATTTTTAGACCATGAATTTAACTGACATTGTTTCCTTTATTATTTATCCCGATATCACCGGCTGGCTGCTGGCTTTGAAAACTTTGTTTTTAATTGTCTCTGTTTTAGCCGCCGGATTTATTATTTGGGCGGCAGTTTTCGGAACCGGCTGGTCAAAGTGGTGGTTCATCTATGACTTAAAAGAGTTCTTGACTTTCCGGCCTTATGGGGCAGGAAGGTTTACCAAGCAATGGGCTCAAATTAAAAAGAGATTGGATTCAGAAAAGGAAACTGAATGGAAATTGGCAGTTACCGAAGCAAATTCTTTATTGGAGAAAGCTTTAGTTGCCGTAGAAAATCTTCTCGGCGGCGCCTTTGAAGAAAAATTGAGAAGGTTAGGTCCGGGCACAATTTTAAATCTTGGCCAGGTTAGGGAATCTCACAAAGTTAGCAACGATATTCGTCTTGACCCGGATTATAAATTGGGACTTGAGCAAGCAAAAAAAATTTTAGAAATTTACGAGTCGGCTTTAAAGGACTTAGACGTTCTTTGACCCCCCACCACTTTATAGAGATTTCCAATTCAGTTATAACTTTTAGACTTGAGCTCACTTTGTAAAACCTGTTTCGGAAGTCCGCATAAACATAAAGTGGTGGGGGGGTTTGATTTTTAACGAAGATTGAGGTAATCTTATATCGCGGGGTGGAGAAGTAGTATCTTGCGAGGCCCATAAAAATTTGTGGCGCGGGATGGTAACATTCCGTGGAAAACTCTCTAAATTGCTGGGAACCCCATTTTATAATGGACAATCAGCAGCCAAGGGATGTGCAATTTGCTTAGCAAATTTTACGTTCAAGGTTCAGAGACTATAATGGGAGCCACGCACATTTTTATGTGCGCGGATGGTATAGTCCATTCCATTTGGCAACAAATGGTTAATATCAAAGAACCTCGAGACGGCCGTGCAATTCGGCCCCCCGCAACAAAAATAAGTCAAAGAACATTATCTAGAAAACGAAAGTTTTCAAGAAACTTGAAAAATTTGCCGGTGTAGCTCAGTGGTAGAGCAGGTTCTTCATAAGGACAAGGTCGCAGGTCCGAGTCCTGCCACCGGCATAATTTGATTTGGGGACGTAGTGTAGCCCGGTTTATCACGCCTTCCTGTCACGAAGGAGATCGTGGGTTCAAATCCCATCGTCCCCGCCAATTTTCAGAATGCGACTTTTGGGTCCCGCTGAGCTGGATTGCCTCGCCCCGCCTTTGGCGGGGCTCGGCTTTGGCAAGGATTTTGAAGGAATTTTTAATTATGTCATCATTTGATAAATTTTTAGAAAAATTTGTTGAAAGTTTTAGCGGGAAAGACCCGATGATTTTTAGCGTTTTGGGCAATGTTTTTTCAATGAGAATTATCGGAAACAAAACGCACGGCGATCTTGCTGAAATTGCTCTTACTGAATACATAAATCAATTTGTTAGTGGTTATTCTATAATACCGAAAGGTTAAAATAAATTTATGAATGATAATGACATAGATAAAGAATATAAAAAATTAGACAAAAAATTAGGAGATAGAATTTTTGCAACATTGTTTTACGGAGTGATAATTAATTTTGTAATTTTATTAGCACTCGAATCCGGAGAAGATATTCATACTTTTTATCCTATTTTATTGGTGGCGTCTTTATTTGGAGGCTACATATTAAGCCATGTTCTTTCGTTTTTTGAACATAAAAAGTAAATGATCATTACAAAGTGATAAAATGATACTAGGATATAAACTAGTAGTTTTTAATTTATGGAAACACAAGGCATAAAATATACTGGCTCAAAAAGGGAAATACTTCCTGTCTTACTAGAATTGATAAGGCCGTTAAATGTAAAAACGGTTTTAGATGGTTTCTCTGGCACGACAAGAGTTTCCCAAGCGTTAAAGCAAGCCGGTTATACTGTTTATGCTAATGATATTGCCGATTGGTCTAAAGTATTTGGCGAATGTTATTTATTGAACAGAAAACCAGCAAGTTATTATTTGCCGCTCATAGATCGTTTAAATAATTTGCCCGGAAAATATGGCTGGTTCTCTGAAAATTACGGTGGCGAGCCGAACGGCGGCTCAGCCACACAGAAAGACGGCAGAAAAAGAATTTGGCAATTACACAACACCCAAAAACTGGACGCAATAAGAGAAGAAATTGACAAAATCGCTAAAGATGAAATTGAAAAATCAGTTCTGCTTACCAGTTTAATTATAGCGATGGATAAGGTTGATAGTTCCGTTGGTCATCAAGTTTCGTATTTGAAAAAATGGGCTCCGCGCGCTTACAATACAATGAAAATGGAAGCGCCGAGATTAATTATTGATGATAAGCAACATCAAGTTTATCAAAAAGATATTTTTGATTTGGCAAATGACATTGAAGTAGATTTAGCATATTATGATCCTCCTTATGGTTCTTCAAATGAGTTAATGCCGCCTTCTCGTGTAAGGTATGCTTCTTATTATCATATTTGGAAAACCATTTGTTTGAACGATAAACCAAAATTAGTGGGCGTGGCGAATAGGAGAGAAGATGTGGGCGATACGATTTCCGGTTCTGTTTTTGAGGAATTTAGAA
>Ga0210017_1004610_pt1 | contig 11239 bp, 10 predicted proteins | sample CryGeyCG2014_020_FD_183966 | JGI IMG/M metagenome (GOLD analysis project Ga0210017, IMG submission 183966) | Groundwater microbial communities from aquifer - Crystal Geyser CG08_land_8/20/14_0.20 (SPAdes) (version 2) | ecosystem: Environmental > Aquatic > Deep subsurface > Groundwater | place... | reverse complement strand
AAAATGTCCGAGCAAGAAATCGCTGAGATTTTTAATAAAAATAAAAATAACATTATTTGTCCTGAGTGCCAAGAAAAAGGCGACTTTACTGATGTCAAAAAATTTAATTTATTAGTTAAATCAAACTTGGGTAATTTTACCGAGAACTGGCAAAAAGAGCCCTCTTATTTGCGCGGCGAGACCTGTCAGGGCATTTATTTAAATTTTAAAAATGTTTTGGACTCATCAAGAACGAAAATTCCTTTTGGCATAGCGCAAATCGGCAAGGCGTTCAGAAATGAAATAACCGCCCGGCAGTTTATTTTTAGAACTCGCGAGTTTGAGCAAATGGAAATGCAATATTTTTGCTCGCCAGAAGAGGAAATGCAAGAATATGAAAAATTAAGGCAATTTAGGTGGCAGTGGTATTTGAAATTAGGGCTATCTCAGGAAAACTTAAAGTGGCATCAGCACGAAAATTTGGTTTTTTACGCCAAAGAGGCCTATGACATTGAGTATAATTTTCCGTTTGGCTTTTCGGAAATAGAAGGTATTCACGCGCGGGGCGATTATGATTTGACCCAGCACAGCAAGTTTTCCAAGCAGGATTTATCATATACCGACGCTCGGACTAACGAGACATACACGCCTCATATTATTGAAGCGTCTTCCGGGGTGGGCAGAATAATGTTGGCTGTGTTGTGCGACGGTTATAGCGAGGAAGGGGGCAGGAATGTTTTAAAGCTAAAGCCGCAATTAGCGCCCTATAAAGTAGCAGTGTTTCCATTGTTAGCAAACAAGCCCGAGCTTATGGCAAAAGCCAGGGAGGTATTTGAGATGCTAAAAAGCGATTTTATGACCGCTTGGGATGACCGGGGCAACATTGGTAAACGCTATTTCAGCCAGGACGAAATTGGCACGCCATATTGCCTGACCATTGATTTTGACACATTGCAAGACAACACCGTAACTATTCGCGACAGAGACACAATGCAACAAGAGAGAGTGAAAGTTGGCGAATTGAAAGATATTTTAATCGGTAAGTTATCTTAAAAAATATGCCCATTGTTCCTGAAACTCAAAAAATTTTTGAAGAAATGGATTTTGTAAAAGAGATTTATCAAAATCTCATTAAAGTTTTACCGTCTTTTGATATTACAGACAAAAAACGGGAAAACATATTTTGTTAATGTTAAAATAAGCAATACCGAGCAAAAAGAAAATAAAAATGATATCGCGGCTGTTGAAAAGCTATTTATGGCTTATTCGGCAAATCAAAATTATAATTTAATCTATGCTTGTTTTGGAATTATTTTTCAAGGTATTCGTATCAAATTTGATGCGGATTATCTGAAGGTTTTTTCTCCGCAATTTTTACCGATTTATGTCAATCCTCGCAACGATAAAATACAAGCGTTTTATCAGCATAAGCCAATTGTAAGGAAGAGAAAGGATTTTTTAAGTTTGTTGGTTAAAAATTCTAAAAGCATTGTTTTACAAAAGCAATAGCTATGCAAGACACTTTGAATAAAATTTTTAATGAGGATATGTTGAATGGTATTAAAAAAATACCGGACGATTCGGTTGATTTGATTGCAACCGATCCTCCTTATAGTTTGGGTAAGGACTATGGCAATAGTTCTGACAAAAAAAACGCTAAGGACTATTTGCAATGGAGCTATCAATGGATAGATGCGGTTATTCCGAAATTGAAAGATAGCGGAAGTTTTTATCTATTTTTGTCATGGCAGTTTAGTCCAGAAATTTTCAGCTATATAAAAACAAAAATGAAAATGATTAATGAAATTATTTGGGACAGAAGAGTGCCGAGTATGGGCGGGAGCACCAGAAAGTTTTCATCAGTTCATGACAATGTTGGGTTTTTTGTAAAATCAAAGGATTATTATTTTGACTTAGACGCGATTCGGATACCATACGACGAAGAAACCAAAAAAGCCCGCACAAGGTCAATTTTTGTTGGTAAAAAATGGCTTGAAGTTGGCTATAATCCCAAGGATGTTTGGGTAAATTCAAGGATACATAAACAAGACCCGGAAAGGGAAAACCATCCTACCCAGAAGCCGTTGAAGATTATTGAAAGAATTGTTTTAGCGAGTTCTCCTGTCGGTGGGATAGTGCTCGATCCTTTTATGGGTAGTGGGACAACAGCGATTGCTTGCTTGAAAAGTAATAGAAATTATATTGGGTTTGAGCTAAATTCAGAATATTGCAATGGAGCGCTACAAAGAATTAGAAAATATAACAATACGTTATCTTTATTCGCGCCTAAATTTTGCCCCTCGGAAGTTTTATCGCGCGAAGAATCTAAATAAGTTGGCGGAGGTCAGATCTCCTGAAAACTTCTTGCAGTTCTGAGGGAGGTTTGACCTTCCTCAGTTTATTTATGCGATATCATTTAAGCAAGGAAAATTTTTACACTAAAAAAGCCAAGGAGGAGGGCTATCCAGCTAGATCGGTTTATAAACTGCAAGAGATTGATAAAAAGTTTAGGTTGCTTAAAGCAGGGGACAGGGTTCTGGATTTAGGAGCGTCGCCCGGTTCTTGGCTTTTATACATTAGCCAGAAAATTGGCGAAAAAGGCAGGGTTATTGCCGTTGACACCGCAGAGTTAAAAATTGATTTGCCTGCTAATTCTATGTTTCTTAAAAAAAGTATCTTTGACTTTAACCAAGAGGATTATCATCCTGATTCGTCATTTTGTCATCCTGAGGGTACTCCCGAAGGATCTCATTCGCGAGATTCTTCGCTATCGCTCAGAATGACAGAATTAGGCCCAGCGATGACAGGGTCAAGCCCAATTTTCAGCGCGGTTGTTTCGGATTTAGCGCCCAAGACAACTGGCTTGCATGAAAAAGATGTTGCTTTATGTTTAGAATTAGCAGAACGCGCTTTTTTGATTGCCCAGCAAACATTAAAAAATAATGGAAATTTTGTTTGCAAGCTTTTCGCGGGCAAAGATGTTGATGATTTTATTAAAGAAGTAAAAAAGGATTTTGCTCTTGTTAAAAAATATCGGCCTCAAGCCATTCGCAGACAAAGCCGCGAGTTTTATTTAGTGGCAAAGAATTTTATCCACAGCAACCATTGACATCGTAGATAATTTTGCTATACTACAATTGTTTATCAGACAGCGATACATACTCGAAGGTACCAAAACAATCTCGGTTTCGCCGAGGTTGTTTTCGTTTAAAATTATTGATAAAATAATATTGCGGAGGTGTGAGAGGTTGATGTCCACCGGCGTGGACCACTGCTTGATAAACATGCGGTACCCCTAACCGGGTATGTGGTTCGACTCCACCGACCTCCGCGTCAAAAGTCCCCAAGCATCGGGGATTTTTGATTTGCGCAATAATATAAAATTCCGCTTTACTAGAGTAGTAAAGCGGAATTTTGGTTTAAGATGTGCATGCCTTAAACTATGAACCTCCCACCCGATATTTCGGGGTAGGGCTTTGCGGGAGGTCGTCTAGAGGAGGACTCTCCACTTCTTCGAGCAAACGAAGAAGTTCTTCTTTTGTTAGTTTTTCCATAAAAATCACTCCTTTCTATTTTTATTATTATTTTAATGATGATTATGTCAACAAACAGCGACAAGTCGTGTGTGGGTTAGCCCACACTATTCAGTAGTTTATAGAAAATATGTTTATATTTGTGGAGATTAGTTGACACTATTGGATAATTTGTTATACTCAAATTAATAACCACTTCTGTCATTCTGAGCGGAGCGAAGAATCTCAGCTAAGAGATATCCTTCGCCTTGACAGGCTCAGGATGACAATCCTTGTATGTTAAATAAAAAACAACTTATGGAAATTGGGTTTAGCGATAAAGAAGCCGCGGTTTATCTATCATTGTTGGAATTGGGGCCGTCTATGGTCGCGCATATTGCGAGAAAAGCAAAAATAAACCGCACCACTGGCTATGATATTTTAGAAATGCTCTGCGCCAAGGGCTTAGTTAATGCTTTAGGCGAGGGAGCGATTAAAAAATATGTCGCCGAGGCGCCGCAAAAACTTTTTGATTATGCTCAAAAGCAAGCAAAGCAAGCCGAGATAAACTTAAGCCAAGTAAAAAAACTTTTGCCAGAGTTGCAATCAATTTTTAGCCAAAAAGAAAGACCAAAAGTAAAATTTTACGAAGGCAAAGAGGGCTTAAAACAGGTCTATGAAGACACCTTAACAACTAAAAATCCTCCCTTGCTTGGTTATTCCTGCGCTGAGCCAATGCATCAGGCATTGCCTAACTTTTTACCCAAGTATTTGAAAAAACGGGTGGCTAAAAAAATTTACGCTCGGATGATTGCTCCTGATACTGTTGGAATTAGGGAATTGGTAAAAACCGACAAACAAAATTTACGGGAAAGTCGGTTATTGCCCAAAGAAAAATTAGATTTAGCTATTGAAATAAATATCTATGATAATAAAGTAATGCTCGCTTCCTGGGAGGAGGATTTGGGCATTATTATTGAAAGCGAAAAAATTGCTCAAGCGCAAAAGCAGATTTTTGAATTAGCTTGGGAAACAGCAGGAAAATTAAATGAAAAAAATAACAAATAAAAACTTAAATCAGGAGATAACTTGGCTGTTGAATGAGAAGTATAGTGGGCAGATGACTAAAAGAGCGCAAAGGGATATTGAGCGCCTAAGGGCAGGGGAGCCAGTAGATTATGTTATTGGTTATAAAAAATTTTGCGGCTGTAAGATTGATTTGAGATACAAGCCGTTGATTCCGCGAGAGGAGACCGAATTTTGGATAAAGAAGGGGCTGGATATTTTTTTTCAGGAGATGCGAGGTTGCCCCAGCGGGCAACCTCGCTCGGATGCTTGGCAAAATTTCGCTGAAGCGTACCGTGCAATTTTGCCAGCATACGCTCCTGAAAAAAAATATTCAGCCCCTTCTTTGAGGATTTTGGATGTTTTTGCGGGGTCAGGGTGTTGTGGGATTGCTGTTTTGAAGCATTTGCCGGGCGCAAAATGCGATTTTTGTGATATTGACCCGCAAATGATTAGGCAAATTCGCCTAAATTTGCGGAAAAATCGTATATCGGATAAACGATATAGGGTGTTTCAGTCAGATATTTTCAGTAAAATTAAAAAAAAGTATGATATTATCTTGACAAACCCGCCTTACATCGCTTTTGGGCAAAAAAACAAGGTTCAAAAATCAGTTTTAGGGTTTGAGCCCAAAAAAGCGCTTTTCGCCAAAAATCAGGGTTTATATTTTATTGAAAAGTTTTTAAGCCAAGTAAAAAATTATTTGAATAAGGGGGGTGTTATTTATTTAGAATTCGGGTATAATCAAAAAAAGGCCATAGAAAAATTATTGAAAAAATTTGGCTATCAGAATTTTGAGTTTTATCGCGATCAATTCGCCAAGTGGCGTTATTTGAAAATTTTTTTCAATTCGTCATCCTGAGGGTACTCCCGAAGGATCTCGCGGACGAGATGCTTCGCTTCGCTCAGCATGACACCATGAGATAATTATGTACAAAAAAACAACTCTTCCTAACGGCCTGCGGATTATCACCGTGCCCAATAAAAACAGCCAGTCGGCGACTGTTATGGTTTTAGTTGGCGTTGGCTCTAAATACGAGCGAAAACAAGAAAGCGGCATTTCGCATTTTGTTGAGCATTTATTTTTTAAGGGTACGCAAAAAAGACCGACCGCCAAAGATATTGCCCAAGACCTTGATAAAATCGGGGGTTCATATAACGCTTTCACCAGCAAAGAATGGACGGGCTACTTTGCCAAAGTAGACAAAAGCCATTTTAATTTGGCTTTGGACTGGGTCAGTGATATTTTTTTAAATTCCCGTTTGCCAGCGAAAGAAATAGAAAAAGAAAGGGGAGTGATTATTGAAGAAATAAATATGACTTTAGACGCGCCAATGCGTTATGTCGGGGACTTATGGGAGGAATTATTATACGGCAATCAGCCAGCGGGCTGGCAAATTATCGGCTCAAAAGAAAACATCTTAAACTTAAAACGAGCTGATTTCATTAACTATATCAATGAGCATTATTCAAGCAGAAACACTGTTGTGGCAGTGGCTGGCAATTTCCCGCAAAAAGATATTATAAAAATTGTTGGGAAATATTTTAAAAACATTGGGGAGGACAAGCCCAAAGAAAAAATAAAAACCATCGAAAGGCAAGCGAAGCCCGAGACCCTTTTGTATTATAAGCCGACTGACCAAAGCCACCTTTGCTTGGGGGCAAGAGGTTTTGATATGTTTTCTGAGAAAAGATTTGCTCAAGAATTATTGGCCATAATTTTAGGAGGCAATATGTCTTCGCGGCTTTTTTTGGAAGTAAGAGAGAAAAAGGGTTTGGCTTATTATATCCACACTAACGATGAAACATACACTGACAGCGGCTATTTAGTGACGCAAGCGGGCGCGCCCAATGATAAAGCCGATGAAGCAGTGGCTGTTATTTTGAAAGAATATAAGAGAATTAAGGAGAGGGGAGTATCTCCGGAAGAGTTGAAAAAAGCCAAGGATTATTTTAAGGGCGCTTTAACACTTTCTTTGGAACCGTCAGACGCTCAAGCAATGTTTTTTGCCAGTCAGGAGGCGCTTAGCGGGAAAATTTTGACAGCCAAAGAAAAATATGAGAAAATTAGTAAAATAACTAACAAGGATATTCAGAGAATTGCTCAAGAAATTTTTCACCCCTCAAAAATAAATTTGGCTTTAATCGGGCCGCATAAAAATAAAACGCGTTTTGAGAAAATTTTAAACAATTTTTAGCGTCTTGATATTGTCATCCTGAGGGTGCTCCCGAAGGATCCGACACGCAGTGTCGCCCTGAGCGAAGCGAAGGGTCTCGTAGAATCAATGATTGAGATCCTTCGGCTATCGCCTCAGGACGACGGCTGGCGCCGTCGGATTCTTCGCCTGCTGGCTCAGAATGACAAGTCCGACAATACTATGGTTTTTTCTAATTTTAAGGCAGAATCAGTGTTTGAAGTAAGCTGGGCGTCTATATTACGGCTTTTGTTAGGCGTGTTTTTAGCTTATGTTGTTTATCTTGTGCGGGATATTATTATTTGGTTTGTTTTTGCTTTGATTATCAGCGTGCTTTTCAATTATGTGATTGACCTTTTGCAGAAAAAAAGAATTCCCCGCCTGCTTTCCGCTGTTGTTCTTTATTTGGGGTTTTGTTTTCTTTTTGGATTTTTTCTTTATCAAACAGCTCCTTTGCTTTTGGACGAAATTCAGGATTTTATCAAGCAATTCCCCCAGTATGTGAAAAAAATTGCGCCAATCTTAAAACAATTCGGGGTTTCCATTGACTTGCGAGCGGCCAGCAAGCCCGACGCTTTTATCCAAACAATAGAGGCGGCTTTAACTAAAGCCAGTGGGAGCGTGGGCAACGCTTTATTTGTTTTATTTGGCGGGGTTGCTTCAACATTGCTGGTCTTCACTATGGCGTTTTTTATGTCAGTTGAAGGAAAAATTGTTGAACGGTTTATCGTAACATTTTCGTCTGCTGGCAAAAACGAGGCATTGTTAAAATTATGGCTGAGGGCAAAAAAGAAAATCAGCGCTTGGTTTATTACTCGGATTATTGGCGTTGTTTTTGTTTGGTTGTCTTGTTATTTGGTTTTGGCATTGCTTAATGTTAAATACGCTTTCATTTTAAGCACGGTCGCTGGTGTTTTTGATTTAGTGCCGATAGTCGGCCCAGCCATTGCTTGTATAGCCATAATGTCAGTGACCTATCTTAACTCGCCCATGCAGGCGCTTATTGTTGGCATAATTTTTATTGTTATTCAACAATTGGAAAACCATGTTTTGTTTCCGTTTTTGTTTAAAAAATTAGCCGGGCTCTCGCCTGTTTTGGTTTTGGTCTCTTTGGCGATTGGCGCTGAATTATGGGGGGTGGCGGGCGCTATTTTAGCCATTCCTTTGGCTGGGGTTGTTTATGAGGTCATCAAGGAATATTTAATTAAAGTAAAGCACCGCCAAACCTTAAGCGACGAACGAGCAATTGAATCATCAACATCTTAAAATATGTCTGTTTTATATATAATCGCAACACCGATTGGCAATTTATCTGATATTTCCCAGCGCGCTCTGGACACCCTGCAAAGGGTTGATTTTATTTTATGCGAGGACACCCGCCATACTCTGCAATTGTTAAATTATTTTAATATAAAAAAGCCCTTAATCGCTTATCATCAGCACTCGCAATTGCAAAAAACAGAGCAGATTATTTCGCTATTGCGCGATAATAAAAATTTGGCTTTGGTTTGCGACGCCGGGACTCCGGGAATTGCCGACCCGGGCGGCAAACTTGTTGAAGAGGTCATCAAAGCCCTGCCCCACATTGAGGTTGTCCCCATACCCGGGGCGTGCGCTTTAATCGCGGCTTTGAGTATCTCCGGATTTCCAACAGATAAATTTTTGTTTTTGGGTTTTCCGCCAGTAAAAAAAGGCAGGAAGAAATTTTTTGACGAGGTTGTTTTGTCAAAGCATACAATTGTTTTTTATGAGTCCTGTTATCGTATTTTACGAACCCTAAAGGAACTCGGTTCCTTGCAAGCTTGCAAGGAACCGAGTTCCTTTCATTCCCAAATGGTGGTTTGCCGCGAGCTGACGAAAAAATTTGAAACAATTTATCGGGGAACTTGCGAAGAGGTTGCAAAAAAAATAGAAAGCGATAAAGTAAAAGGAGAATTTGTCGTGGTTGTCAGAAGTTATGAAAAATAAATTTTACATCACAACGAGCATCGCCTATACTAACGCCCCTCCTCATATTGGGTATTGTTTGGAGTTACTGCAAGCCGATGTAATAGCCAGATACAACCGCCAGCTAGGCAAAGATGTTTTCTTTTTGACCGGAACCGACGAGCACGGTTCAAAAATAGCCAACAAAGCCAAAGAGCTTGGCAAAACCGAGCAGGTTTTTTGCGATGAAATTTCCGAAAAATTTAAAATGTTAAAGCCCTTGCTTAACTTGTCCAACGATGATTTTATTAGGACTACCGACCAGTTGCGGCATTGGCCGACAGTTAACAAAATCTGGCAAAAATTAAAAGAAAATAATGATATCTACAAAAAAAAATACCAAGGGCTTTATTGCGTTGGTTGCGAGGCGTTTGTGACAGAAAGGGACTTGGTTAATGGCAAATGCCCCTTGCACCAAAAAGAGCCGGAAATTGTTGAAGAAGAAAATTATTTTTTTAAGTTATCAAAATATAGTTCTCAACTAAAAGGAATTTTAGAGCAAAACAAGATAAAAGTTTTTCCCGAAGCCAAAAAAAATGAAATGCTAAGTTTCATCAAAGAGGGCTTGGAAGATGTGAGTTGTTCGCGGGAAAAAAGAAAATTATCGTGGGGCGCGCCCGCGCCTGATGATGAAAACCAAACTATTTATGTCTGGTTTGAGGCGTTGATAAATTATCTTTCGGCTTTGGGCTATCTAACAAAAGAAGACAAAAAATTTAAAACATACTGGCCACCCGACATTCAATGTATCGGCAAAGATATTGTTAGGTTTCACGCGCTTTTATGGCCAGCGATGCTTTTATCATTGGGCTTGCCGTTGCCTGAAAAAATTTTAATTCACGGCTATATCACGGTTGATGGCCAGAAAATGTCAAAAACACTGGGCAATGTGATTGACCCTTTTGAGTTAGTAGAAAAATATGGCGCGGACGCTGTTCGGTATTTTCTTTTGCGGGAAATATCGCCAACCGAAGACGGCGATTTTACTTATAAAAAATTTGCAGAAAGATTTAACGCGGATTTAGCGAACGGGCTGGGGAATTTGGTTGCGAGAGTAGTAACCCTCGCCAGCAAAATTTCCAATGGCGATGTTGTCATTCTGAGCACATTCGCTTCGCTCAGTATAAACTCCGCGAAGAATCCCGCGCATGCTAAGAGACCCTTCGGCTATCGCCTCAGGGTGACACCCTTAGTGTCATTTTCAAATTTAAATTTCCAAACGAAAACAGAAGAAATAAAAAAGCAATATAAGCAATCATTGGAGGAATTTAGGTTTAATGAGGCGTTGGGGGCGATATGGGAGTTGATTGGGTTTTGCGACAAGTATGTAAATGACCAAAAGCCCTGGGAGAATAAAGATAATTCAAAAGAAGTAGTCGGGGACTTGCTTTTTGCTTTGCGGGAAATCGCCGGATTGTTGACGCCATTTATGCCCCAAACCGCAGAAAAAATTCAAGAGCAATTAAAAACCGGCATATCTGTCCCGCTTTTCCCCCGTTTGTAATTTTTTGAAAAAGGAACAAAATCTGCCGTTCGGCAGAATTTGTTCTCGCGAGAATAAATGCAAGAATAGAAAGGCACCGAGTGCCTTGCAAGCTTGCAAGGCACTCGGTGCCTTTCAGAGCCAATATGCCGAATCAAGAAACAAAACAATGCCAGAACTGCCAGAAGGACTTCACGATTGAGCCCGAGGACTTTGATTTTTACGCGAAAATAAAAGTGCCGCCACCGACTTTCTGCCCGGAGTGCCGGTTAGTGAGGCGAATGTCTTTTATGGACAGCTTGTCTTTATGCTGGAGGACTTGTGGACTTTGTGGCAAAAGAACAATTTCTCGGGTTTATTCAAATGAAAAAAGCCCGATTGTTTATTGTAATAAATACTGGTGGAGCGATAGTTGGGATCCCTTGGTTTTTGGTACTCGCTATAATTTTTCCCAGCCATTTTTTGAGCAATTCAAGGCGTTGTTATCCCAAGCGCCTCATCCTAATTTAATAAACCGCAATGGAGTCAACAGCGATTATTGCAATATAGTGCAAAATGCAAAAAATTGTTATCTTTCTTTTGGCGGCAGTTTTACCGAAGACACTTTGTATTCAACCTGGTTTGACTATGTCAAAAGTTCAATGGATAGTTTTTGGTCAACTAAAAACGAGCTTTGTTATGAAACGATTATTTGTAAGGAATCTTATGGTCTTAAATTCAGCGCTTTTTGTATTCAGTGCGACAATTCATTTTTCTTATGGGACTGCCGCGGTTGTTCAAATTGTTTTGGCTGTGTTGGTTTGAGAGGCAAGCAATACTGCATCTTAAACAAGCAATACAGCAAAGAGGAATACGAGGCATTAGCGCCAAAGATTATCCAGCATATGAATGATATGCCCTACACAGACAAGAAAGGCCGAGTGTACAAGTATGGCGAGTTTTTCCCAACCGAGCTTGCTTTTTATCGCCGAATGAACTTGCCTTTGCCCCGTACTTGCCCCAACTGCCGCCACTACCAA
>Ga0210017_1004609_pt1 | contig 11242 bp, 11 predicted proteins | sample CryGeyCG2014_020_FD_183966 | JGI IMG/M metagenome (GOLD analysis project Ga0210017, IMG submission 183966) | Groundwater microbial communities from aquifer - Crystal Geyser CG08_land_8/20/14_0.20 (SPAdes) (version 2) | ecosystem: Environmental > Aquatic > Deep subsurface > Groundwater | place... | reverse complement strand
TACGACGAGTGGCTTGAACTAAGAAATACGAAAAGTTATCCGGTTGACATCAGCGGCTTTAAACTCACCAAAAAGACCGATCTTTTTCCTGAGGGAGAAGAAATGATGACGGTACCTCAAGGGAAAATCATTCCGGCCTTGGGATTTTTCTTAATTTCACATTTTGGGGACGAAGAGTCAAAAATTAAGGTAAGTCCAAATCTTGTTGTCGGTAACAAACTGGTTTTAAGAAATGAAAGTTTACAAATCAGACTTTATGCCGGAGAAGTTTCTACGCTAAACTTGGTTGATATTGCCGACGACGGGCAGGGAAAGCCTTTAGCTGGAACGAATAAGAATACAGATGGGAATTTCTACCGGTATTCTATGCAACGGAAAGAAATCGCCGGCGACGGTACCTTAGCAGAAAATTGGGAGACCTGTTATACAAATTCGCTTGAAGAACAAGGCTATTGGGATGAAGGAGTGGTTTTGGAAAAAGGGACACCGGGCGGGAGGAATCTGTTTGGAGAATAAGTGTAAAACCAGAGGATCATTCTCTAAAGTAAAGTGGTACAGCGGACGGGATCCTCACGTCGTCCCGCCATGGCGGGACTCCTCAGGATGACAATTTTTACAACAGTGAGTGATACAAACTTTCAGTCTGGTCGGTAACTTCGTCCCAGGTGTGGACGGCAAAGTCATGGACTTTAATGTCTTTGGGATGATGATAAAAAAGTTTGTCATAAAACTCGTCGGTTTTGGTGACGATTTTATCCCAGTCGTATTCTTTTCTAACTCTCTCCCGGCCCTTTCTCCCGGCCTCTTTAATAACTAATGGCTCGTGAATTAATTTTTCCAATTTTTCTTTGAGGTCTTTTACATTTTTGTTCCTAAAAAAGAAACCGGCACCACCGATGGCTTCTAAATGTTCCGGGATGTCAGAAGCCAGAACTCCGCGGGCATAACTTAAGGCTTCTAAAACTGCAATCGGCAAGCCCTCAGCCTCAGAAGGATGAATGAAAAGATAGGCATTGGAGAAAAGCTCGGCTAAGGTGTCACCGGTTTGGTAGCCGGTAAAAAGAACGCGTTCATCGCCTTCGGCTAATTCTTTCAACCTTTTTTCATAAGCGCCACCGCCATCGGCCGGTCCTCCTACGATGACCAGTTTTAGAGATGTCCGGATTTGACGGAAAGCCTTAATCAGATAATGGATGCCTTTGTGAGCGACAAGCCGCGCAACAGTCAGCAAATAATTTTCTTTATCCAGACCCCAATCGGCAATCATTTTAGGCTTTTGGGGTTTTAAAATCGGAACACCGTTAGGAATATAGATTACCTCTTTTTTATATTTTTTGGCTACATATTCCTGCAGAACTTTAGAAACAACGATGGTCCCGTGGGGACGCGTGACCGCTATTCTCTCTCCGAGTTTCAGGAAATTTTGAGCGAAGAAACCCCATTTTTGATGTTCATAGTCTTTGCAATGAAAAGTGGCCACAATTTTGGTGTGCGGCTTTCCTGCTTTAGGGATAGGTAAAAGCGCAGAAGGGCCAATTCCCTGATAATGGATGATATCTGTCTTGCGGGAAAGAACATCTAGAGAAGCTAAAAAAGTGTGGGTTGCCGCATCTAGGTTTTTGTGGTTCAGGGAAGGAAGATAAAGGAGATTGACTCCGTGATAGGTTTTCAAATTTTGACCGGTATACCATCTCCGGCAATATACCCAGACTTGGTGCCCTCTTTCTGCCAGTCTTGTTGAGAGCTGTTCAACATGATGTTCAACGCCTCCGTAGGTAGCCGGGATTCCTTTTTGGCCAATGAAAAATATATTAAGCATTTTTGTAATAATAATATCCGTCTTGGCCACCACTGGGCTTTTTTGAGTTTAAGACAGTTCCTATCACTTGGCCGCCAACTCTGATAATAGAGTCGATGGCTTTTTTCACCTTGTCTCTCTGGGTTTTGCCTAATTCGACCACGATCACCGTTCCGTCGGTCATGGAAGACAAAACTGCCGCATCGGTCACCAGACCGATCGGAGGAGTATCCAGGAGGATGATTTGATTTCCTTCTTCTCTAACTTTGTCTAAAATTTCATGCAGGCGGGTGGAACCTAACCATTCGGCCGGATTGGGGATAAAAGAACCGGAAGGAATAACTTTGAGTCCCGGGGTTTGGGTCTCTTGACATTTGATTGTCATTTCTTTTTCGGCGGTTAAAAGATTGCTTAAGCCTGAGATGTTGTCGAGTTTGAAAATTTCGTGCTGGGAGGGACGGTGCAAATCAGCATCAATCAAGACTGTTTTAAAACCAGCCTGAGCCATAACCACAGCCAAATTGGCCGAGATTAGGGATTTGCCTTCAGCCGGTACAGCTGAGGTAATGACCACCGTTTTATTGGTCTTTTCCGGCTGTGAAAATTGAATATTAGTGCGAATTTCTCTTAGAGATTCAACCAGGGGTGATTGAGGGTCAGCCAGAGCGACCAATTTTCCTGGTTTGCGGTTGGCCTCTTTGATGTAATTTAAGGTACCAAGATTAGGCAGATTTAGGAAATCTTGCACATCGGAATCATCCTTGAAGGTGTCATCCAGATATTCAATCAGGATAATGATGCCGGAAGAAGCGAGCAGAGAGAGAAAGAAAGCAAGAAGAATTGATAAAGCCTTTTTTGGTGAGTCAGATTTGTTAGGGGCAGAAGCGGCCTCAACCACGGCGATGGTGTTCTTGCTGGTTCTCTCTTCCTGAAGCTTATCAACTTCTTGGGAGAAATTGTCAACCACTGAATTAGCAATGGTAGCCGCTTTCTGGGCATCATGGTTTTTAACCTCGATTAAAATAAGTTGGGTGTCGCGGATCAATTCTACCCTGATTTCTTTTTCGAGCATCTCAGGCGTGGTTTTTAAGGAAAGATTATTAATCACTTTTTCCAAAACTGGCCTTTTGGTAACGACCTCAGCATAGGTTTTGGCCAATCTTTCCGAAGTCATAATATCATTTAAATTAATGGTTTCGGTGGAAGCCTGGTTGACCATGAGCAGCGTCGAAGCCTTATAGATGGGTTTTATGAGAAAAACCGCCACGGTGGTGGCAAGAGTTGCTACTAAAACAAAAAGGAAAATTTCCAGCCGCCATTTTTTAGTGATCAGAAAATATTTTTTTAATTCCATGTTTTTCAAAAAACTTAAGCTAAAACAAAGATTTACCCTGCACAATCATATCACAGTTTTGGGCGACTAACAATTCTGCATCTTCTCCGATGAGTCTTCTGGCTATCTCAAGACCGTAACTTAAGGGCACAAAATTGCGGAAAGGATTATGAACGTCGGTTGCCAAAATGTGTACCATCCTTTCCAGAATTAGTTTTTCAGCGGTTGACTGCACTTTTTTCCCCCAAAGCCCGGAGAGCGAATCAGTTGAAACCTGGAAAAGAACATGCTTTTTAAGCCACGGATTTAAGATTTCTGTATTTTCCTGAACCTCCACATATTTTTCCGGGTGGGCTAGAATCGGCCAGAGATTTCCGGCAATCATCTCATCCAAAACTGGCGCGACCTCAAAAAGCGGAGTCTCAAAAAGATCTACTAGCAGATAGCGAGTTTGATTGATAGTCAAAAAATCGCCAAGATTATATTGACTGAAAAGATCCGGAGAAAGCCGGACCTCCATGCCGGGCAGGATTTCAACCGGCCAGTCAAGTTCAGTTAAGGCTTTTTTGACCAGGGTTAATCCTTCTTGAATCTCTTGGACGGTCGGTTCATAAAGTTGAGAAATAAAATTGGGGGTGACAACAATTTGTTGGACCCCGTCTTCCATTTCTTTTTTAATAATTTTGAGAGTTTCGGGGAAGTTACGCGCTCCATCGTCAATTTCAGGCAAAAGATGGGTATGAAGATCCAGCATGGTTTATTCCTTTAGTTTGGCGATTACTATTAAACGTCGCAAGCTCGTGCCCGGCGGATCGCAGGTTTGTAAAGTCAAAACCGGTTCGTCGTAGTCGGCTGTCAAAGGGCCGACATCGTCAGGATTGACGATTTTCTGCTCAGAAACCTGGTAGTCGAAGCGTTGACCTTGATAGAAAGTGATGATGGTATCACCGACTTCGAGTTTCCCCAAAAGAGTAAAAACCGCATTATACTGTCCGATTTCCAAAACATTAAAGGTGGAATGGGAAAAAAGAAAAGAATTTCCCTGCTCACCGGGGAAGCGGGTGCCTTTGGCATGCGCCACTCCTGAATTTAGAGCCTGGGTATATTCGGCTTCATTGGCGGCGTCAACGTTGGCGATTATAGGCGCATTGACATTTATTTTTTCAATCACGATTCCGAAATCAGTCGCAACCGGAATGACTTTTAAGGGTTCTTTGGGCTTTTCTAAAAGTTCAATGATATTTTTAGAAGGTTGAGGGGCCTGATTTTCATCAGTCGCAATCTCATAACGGATGCCGCGCAATTGATCATAATAATATTTAATTTGAGGCGAAATAATGGGATATGACCAAAGGAAAAGATAGGCCAGCGAAGCAAAGATCAGTAAATTTCCAACAATTTGAAGGATAAGTTTTAAAATAGGTGTCTTCTTAGGCGGACTTGTTTCAACCTTGGGTTTTTCCTTCTGGTATTTAATGAATTTTTGAGTTGGTTGGTTGGTTGTGGCATCCTTATCCATAGTCTAAATCTTATCATAAATTTCAACCAAATGTGGTATAATTTTTAGACCAAAAGAGAGTTTCTAAAAAGCGGGCGCATAGCTCAACGGCAGAGCAACACTCTTATAACAAATTTGGAGCCGTAGCTCAAGGGTAGAGCAACACTCTTATAAGGTGGCGGTTGGTAGTTCGAATCTACCCGGCTCCATAGTCCAAATTTGATATATCAATCCAAAGATTGTTATAAGGTGTGGGTTCCAGGTTCAAATCCTGGTGCGCCCATTTAGTAACACTAGCTTGATTTCTCTCCGCCAGTTGGCGGATCGAAAGTAAGGTGTGGGTTTAACGGTTCGAATCCAACCATACCAGTTTGAGAAAGGATCCAGACTGTTTTTTATAAATTGGGAATAGTAAGTAAATAGGTTATAAAAGTATCCCTAACAGCCATTTTTTGAATTTAGCCCGATATGACGGGTTTTTTTGATTTTGTGGTAGAATATGATTATTAAATAAAAATCCGAAAGGGGAATCATGAAAGATAAAATTGAAAGTGCTCAGGCTCCAAAAGCAACAGGACCATTTTCTCAAGCTATTGTTTGCGACAAGTTAATCTTTACCTCAGGACAGGTTTACTTAACCACAGAGGGTATACTGCTCGAAGGGACAATAGAGGGACAGGTTCATCAAGTCATGAGAAATTTAAAATCGATTTTAGAAACTGCAGGTGTAACATTTAACGATGTGGTAAAAACAACAATTTATGTAACTGATATGTCATTATATGGAAAAATCAATGAGGTATATGGAAGTTATATGTCAGAGCCATATCCCGCTCGGGAAACGGTATGTGTACAAGATCTACCGCTAGGGGCAAAACTCGAAATTAGTATGATTGCAATTAAACCATAGAACATTCTATTAATAAGGTTCTGATGGTGTCCACACTACCCAGTAGTAACTAAAAAGCCTGTACCAATAGGCTTTTTGATTTTATGATAGAATAAAAATATGGATAGCAAAAGACCGTATACCACTTTATTTTTAATTCAATCCCTGGACGGGAAAATCACCACCGGTGACAATGACAGTATGGATACGGAGAATTTCCATAAAATAACAGGAATCAAAGAAGGAATGTTTCAGTATTATGAATTGGAAAAAAGGATGGATAGGGTATATGTAAATTCCGGAAAGGTTTTTGAAAAAGTTGGTTTCAATGAAAAGGTTTGGACTAAAGATAAAAATGACGGATTAAGTTTTGTGGTAATTGACAATAGGCCTCATTTAAACCTTGGTGGTTGTGAATATTTGGCAAAGCGCTGCGAAACATTTTTTCTCATAACCAACAACCAAAACCATCCGGCTTTTTCTGTCACGAGTAAATTTTCAAACATTATTCCGCTTGTCTATAAAAGAAAGATTGATTTCACTGATGCTTTTGAACAATTACAGCAAAAACACAAAATAGAGCGGATGACGGTTCAAACAGGAGGAACCTTAAATGCAGAGTTTTTAAGATTGGGTTTAATTGATGCAGTTTCCGTCGTCGTGGCACCGTGTTTGATTGGCGGAAAAGATACCCAGTCATTGGTTGGAGGAGAGTCACTTCATACGAAGGAAGATTTGAAAAACATAAAAGCTTTAAGATTGGTAAAAAGTGAAACATGGAGCAATTCATACATTCATCTTAAATATGAAGTTATCAACAGGACGATATTTGAGATATGATCAATGTTTATGGGATTTATATATTTTACGGTACAACGAGATTCAAATAATGTTAGTAATATCAGGCATAGAATTTAGCCTTAAAAGTGATATTTAATTAGGACAGTTTAAACTAATAGTGAGTTAAAGAATCATTTTTTGATACAATAAAATTATGAAACCACTTTTGATTGCTCATCGCGGCGATACAATCCATTTTCCGGAAAACACGCTTGAAGCTTTTGAGTCGGCTCTTAATCTGGGTGCCGGAGGCATTGAATGCGACATGCAATGTTTCAACCATCAACTGTTTTTGGTGCATGACTATCTTTTTGATCGTAGCCAAAAATATCCGCATCTGCCCGAGTTGCTCCAAAAGTTTGCCTTCCGGGGCAGACTAGAAATCGAAATTAAATCCATGGATTTGGATTTTTTACCACCCCTAAAGAAACTTCTGCAGCAGTACAAAAATGTTGATTTTGAGCTTACGACAAGCTATTTTCCGCTTATTCCTTTCCTGCGCCGCGCCTTCCCGAATCTTCCTTTGGGTGTTATTTTTCCGCCGAATCAATTTGAAGACTGGATGACAGGAGAATTTATCACCCTAAAGATTGTCAAAACCATGGAGCTATTGCAGGGAAATGTAGCCCATGTTCTGTGGAGGTATGTTTCCCAAGATCTCGTTGAAAAGCTGCATCAACGCCAGCTGAAAATCCACACGCATATCGCCCGCGGGGACATCAAAAATCAAAAGGCGCAGTATATTGAGATGGAGAGAATGGAGATTGACCAAGCGACGTTTGATGATATCGACCTTTTACAATTCATCTAGCTTGTCAGACACGGATTTAACGGTGTGAATCTAGCCTGCCCAGTTTTATGCCAGCGTTTCAATTAACTGCTTGGGAGAAACGATTTTTACGGTTTTCACTTTTTCCTGCAAGACTAAAAGGTGTTTTTTGTCCAGGGTTACCAGAAAATTCGTCTTTAATTCTTGGCAAGAGGCTAAGATGTGAGCATCTCCATAATCGATAACCAAATGTTGGTAAGCCTTCACGGTTGATTGGTACGGGGCGGGAGAAATGGTGGTGAAGATTTTTTGTACTTTTTGAACGGCACTTTCCTTTGAGAGTTCAACTAGGTTGGCATGGCGGGACACTTCATCCAGGACGATTTCACTGATGAATCCTGAAATTTTCCCGTGCTTTATCCATTCAAGAAGCTTCGCTGATCCGCCACAAGGAGAAATAAGTCCGGCCAGGATAACAGAGGCGTTGAAAAAAACCGTTGGAGTCGCTTGTTCTTTTTGCATCTTACAGTAAGCCATTCTTCTTTAACCCTATTGTTTCTTCAGCGTCAAATGTTATAAACTCTTTCATTTCGGCATCGGTATAACTGCGGACAGAGTAGGAGAGGATTCTCACCGGTTCGATGATTAATCTTCCTTTTTCCTTCTTAATTCGCACCAGGTCGTTTTCGTCAAATAAATCTTTGCGAAATTTCTTAGGGATGGTTAAAATGCCCTTGGTTTGGATTTTAATCAATTCTTCTTGAACGACTTGCGGCATGGTGGCCCCTTTCATTTTTCGAGCGTAATACCCCGTGCGTAAACGCGGGGATATGATGAAATTGCTCGAAAGCAATTTAAAGCTTTCTGTCCTTGCATAGCGAGAAAAAGAAGATACCACGGGCGTAAGCCCGTAGAGATTCATTTTTTCTTACTTTCCATATTACAGAAATTCTTTAATTATGTCAAATAGGGAGTCTGGTGGGGATTCGGAGGGAGAAATCCATTAGGTTTACAACTCTTCTAGTTTAAAGGTGTTTTTGTAGGCGGATTGGATGTGTTTTAAATATTTTTCCGTCGTTGCCAGCCGTTTGTGGCCGGCAATTTTAGACAGAATAATCAAACTGGTTCCTTTCATCAAATGATGGGCAATAAAAGTATGGCGCAAATCGTTGACTTTGGCGTCTTTAATCCCGGCAATTTTAAAACAGCGGTCCATAGCACTTCTGATATTTCTTACCAAGAAAGGTTTGCCGGTCTTGGTTACGAAAAGCGTATTTTCTTTAGTTTTAGGCCGGCTCTCGAGATATTCTTTGAGTCGCGCCGCCACAGCAGAGTTTAGAGGGATGGTTCTTTCGGGGTGGTTATGTTGGGGGCGAATAAAAAGTTCACCAGCCTTTTTTTTCTCTGCAAATCTGAGGTCTTCCAATCTAATTTGACACAGTTCTCCGATCCGTATCCCGGTTTGCAGGAGAATTTCGACAACGGCAGCCATGCGTGTGTCATTGCGGCAGACATCTCTCAAGGCTCGGTATTCGGTTTGGGACAAAATTCTGGGCGGGGGAGTTTCAAACCTGGGATGGGAAATAAGCGCAGCCGGATTATCGGTCACAAATTCATTAATTCTGAGAAAACGAAAGAAGGTTTTAGTGCTATTGGTTTTTCTGGAGATGCTTTTAAGAGTATAACCTTCATTTTGTAATTTAGCCATGAAGGCTTCAATATCTTCTTTCTTGATATCATTGGTGCGATTTTTTTCCAACTGGAAAAAAAATTGAACCAGTTGGTCGATATCTTTACCATAGGCTAAGATAGTCGCCAGAGAGCGATCTTTTTCTTTTAAGTAATTAATAAATTTCTGATGAGCTTCTTTTAAAGGTAGCATTATAGATACATCAATTACAACTTTGGTATTCTCTAAATTTCAAAAGGCTTTTTGATTTAGCGTATAGACACACCTTGTTACTATCTTCCTAAAATCATTTATCTATAATCGCAGGAGAGAACCACGGGTTTACCCGTGGGTGAATCCTTCAAAAATATTCGACGAAGTCGCCCGCCGATTCGGCGGGAACCTGCGATTTCGGAGTACCACGGCGTAAAGCCTGTGGGAATCTATAATTTTCAAGATAAAAATTTAAAATTAAGCGGCAGGAGACAGTCTTTATCAACATTAAAATCATAGTGTCTGCTTCGATAAAGATTAAATTCGGTTGGCTTTGAAACGCCGATTTGGCGAAAGAAAGACCGAAAAATCATTAATTATTATACACACCATTATACCCATTTTGTCAATATATAAAACTACAGGATATGATTTTAAAAGAGTTAGGCTATTCTGATTGGCGGATAGATGCAGATTAAAACCTCAACTGGACGAGATTCCCATAAAATTCTTTGCCTTTCCCGCCTGTTTTGTCTATAATTATCATATTCGACCCTGCCTTGGCGGGGGAGAGTTGATGAATATGGAGAAATTTAAATCATGATGCGCTTTTTACCAACCTCAAATTCTAAAAAAATTATTCTGATAGTCGTTTTTATTTTAGGCGCTTTTATAAGCATCAATCTTGCCCGAGTTGTCTTTTTGAACATTGAGAATGAAAATCGTTTATCGCAAAGAAGAAACGAGGTTTTGGGTTTGGAAGAGGAGGTCGGCGATTTAGAAAACCAGCTTGAATATTACCGCTCGAACGAGTTTTTAGAGAAAGAAGCCAGAGATAAACTACAGATGGTTAAGCCGAATGAAACCATCATTGTCATTCCCGAAGAGATTCAAAAGGAAATCCAAAAGGAGGCTGACGAGGCTAACAACCAAACTCAAGAGCAAAAAGTTGACACCGACAATAATCTTGAACAATGGGTGCAGCTTTTTTTCGGGGAAAACAATCACCAATGGAACTTCAGGTTTGACTTTTAGGCTTTCCTCGTGCCTGCCTGACGGTAGGCAGGCCCGCCTGCCGGCGAGGCAGGGATGAATCGAATGATTAATAAACTTGCCGAATCTGCCCCCGCCTGATAAGCGAGGCAGGGAATCGGTGGGAAGGATATCACGGCTAGAGCCGTGGCAGTTCATTTGCTTTTTTACTGAAGTTGGGTATATAATCGCTCATGATTTAGGCTGAGAACGAGCACCAAACTGAATTCTTCAAAGAAGTATTGTGTGTCATAACGCGGGGTGGAGCAGTGGAAGCTCGCGAGGCTCATAACCTCGAGGTCGCAGGTTCGAATCCTGCCCCCGCAATAAAATAACTTAAAACGCAATCCGCCAGCTGGCGGACAAAGGTCAAAACTGAAAAGCAAAAAACCGCACAAAACTATATCTAAAATTATTCCAGCTGCGCCAGAGGCGGACTGATTTAGATATATACTCAACAAACTCGGGTTTGCAAAAAATGTATCCGCCAGCTGGCGGACCAAATAACAACATCTTGAGTTGCAAATTGGAGTTATTTGGGTATAGATTCACCAACTTTCATCCTGTAAGTAGGCGGGACTCGAGTAGGATAATTTTTAAGCAGTTTTGAGATTTAACATTTAAGATTTGAGTTTCTAACTATGGCAGGGTAGCTCAGTGGTAGAGCAGCGGACTCATAAGCCGTCGGTCGTGGGTTCAACTCCCACCCCTGCTACCACTCATCGGTTATCATCTACACTCTTCAACCGCTAAACTAGAAGTAATTTTTAAGAAGATCTTTTCAGGAAGGTGTCAAATGGATAAGGATAGTCAACCAATTTTAGATGGGAAAAACAATCAAAAAAGCCCAAGGAAAAATCCGCTTCCCCCCTTAAAATCAAACCAGAAGAATATTTTCCGGGGTCTTTTTATCTATCTTATTTTGGTGATTGTGAGTTTATTTGTTTATTACAATTTGTCAAACTTTACTTCCGGCCAAAAAAAAGAAATACCCATTACTCAAATTGCCCAGGAAATAAAAGACGGGACGGTTCAAAAGATTGAAGTTCAAGGGGAGAATTTAACGGTTTTTTTACAAAATGGAAGTCAGGAGACTTCAAGATTAGAGCCGGGAGAGAGCGTTTTCTCCACCCTCAAGGATTTGGGAGCCAACCCTGATTCGGTGGAAATTCAAGTTTTATCGCAAAGCTCGCTTTCTTTA
>Ga0210017_1004608_pt1 | contig 11242 bp, 6 predicted proteins | sample CryGeyCG2014_020_FD_183966 | JGI IMG/M metagenome (GOLD analysis project Ga0210017, IMG submission 183966) | Groundwater microbial communities from aquifer - Crystal Geyser CG08_land_8/20/14_0.20 (SPAdes) (version 2) | ecosystem: Environmental > Aquatic > Deep subsurface > Groundwater | place... | reverse complement strand
ATCTCTTCTCACTTTATAATAGTTCGTAACTATTTAGCCACGAATGAACACGAATAATGGAAAGTGTAAAACAAGGAAATTGAAAATTTAACAAACGACTTTGTAAATGACCCTGTAAATAGCTTTAATAATAAATGTTTTAAGAGTCATATTCAAGTTAGATGTTAATGCAGGAAATTGAACTCTTAATAATTTTGCATTTGTTTTGGATTTGGTAGTATTTGGATTTTGGATTTCATTTAGATTCTGTGGTTTATTCGTGTTTATTCGTGTTCATTCGTGGTTCCATTTATCTGTCTTCATAACATTTTAACCCTACTTTCCTTCTCTCTAATTCTTGCAGACAGCTTCACTTTTAGCTCCTCTATGACTTTATCCTGACACTTCTTGACCTCCTCATCAGTTAAGGTCTTCTCCTTATCTCTATAGGTTAAAGTATAAGCCAAGCTTTTAAAACCTTCAGGGATTTGCTCACCCCGATAGAGGTCAAAGAAATCTACCCTTTCTAAAAGATTACCTCCAGCCTTTTTGATAATATTTACTATCTGCTCGGATGAGACCTCTTCCTTTACCAATATTGCTATATCTCTACGGACAGCTGGATACTTAGGCAAGGAGATATAATGCCTTTCCAGGTTAGCATAAGTAGATAACTTATCAAAATTGACTTCAAAGATAAATACTGAGCCATCTATCCCAAAATTCTCTCTTACCTGCGGACTGACCTCCCCCAAAATTCCAACCTCTTCACCATTTATCTTTATTTTTGCTACTCTTTTAGAGGAGAAAGTAGGGTGAGAAGTCTTATCCATCTCATAGTTTAATATACCCATCTCTTTAAATAATAAACCAACAATCCCCTTTAGGCAAAGAAAGGAATCAAGATCTCCTCCTGAGTTGCCTTCGGAAGTCTCTGCACTTATTGTTCCGGCTAAAACTGTAGGCTGTGGAATAGGGACTGTTGACCGTGGACTGACCTCGGCACTTATTGCCCCGGCTAAGACCCTTACTTCTTGGGGCAGAGAATCTTTTTGATAATTTAAATAAACCCGTCCCAATTCATATATAAAGACTTGTCCTACCTTGTGGGAGGCATTCATCTTTACTACTCCTAATAGACTGGGTAAGAGAGTAGTGCGCAGAATAGTATAATCTTTAGTTAGAGGATTCTTAAGAGAAATAGCCTGACGCCGGGGGTCATCTTCGGAAAATAAAATCTTGTCAAACACTGAAGGATTAGTCAGGCTGAAAGTAATTGTCTCCCTTAAACCTGCCGAGGATAAGACTTCCTTAGCTTTATCTTCTAAAGATAAGAGCGAACTTTGCCTGCCGGGGGTAACCTCAGTCCGGGGTAGGGTTGTCTTTATCTGATCATAACCATAGATGCGGGCAATCTCCTCAACTAAGTCTATCTCTTCAGTTAGGTCCGGGCGGAAGGTAGGAACAGTAACTTTTAGGCTTTTCTCTTCTTTATCCACTTTTAGCTCTAATCGGGAAAGAATTTCCTCCATCTCCAAAGAGGAAAGATTAGTCCCTAAAATTTTATTAGCCCGCTGGGGACGAAAAGATATGACCTTAGGCAAGATAGTCTTGGGATAACAATCAATGACACCTTTTGTTATCTCTCCTCCGGCTATCTCCTTGATTATTTTAGCCACTCTATTTAAGGCCAGGACTGTGCCTTGAGGGTCAACTCCCCTTTCAAAACGAAATGATGCCTCCGTAGATAAAGACAGTTTCCGGGCTGACATTCTTACCGAGACTGGATTAAAATGAGCTGATTCCAAAAGCACTACCTTAGTCTTCTCACTTACCTCAGTATTTAATCCTCCCATCACCCCGGCTATAGCTACTGCTCTTAAGGGCTCAGCAATGACTAAGACATCTTCTGATAATTCCCGAGCTTCTCCGTCAAGGGTAACCATTCTCTCCCCTTCCTTTGCCTTTCGGACTATAATTTTTTTCATCCCTAAGAGCTCATAATCAAAAGCATGTAAGGGCTGTCCTTGCTCCCACATAACATAATTAGTAGCATCAACTAGATTATTAATTGGTCTTACTCCTGCGGCTTTCAATCTCTTTTGTAGCCAGAGTGGAGAAGGGGCTACCTTAACCCCTTTAATTATCCGGGCTGAGTAACGGGGGCAAAGATGAGGGGAGGCAATTTCCACTTCGGCTAAAGAAGATGTCTCCTCTTTACTTTCCTTTACCTTTAAGTCTTCTATCTTTAACTTGCTTCCCAATATAGCCGCTACCTCCCGGGCTACACCAATCATTGAAAGGCAGTCTCCACGATTAGAGGTAACTTTAAGCAAGAGAACAGCCTCACCAGCTACATCTTTGACCTCCTCAACCTCCAGACCAACCATAGTTAACTTATCAGCTAATTCGGAGGTCCCTAAATCAAAATCTACATATTCTTTAAGCCAATTGACCGGCACTAACATCTTAGCCTCTTCTTCTTTCTAGCCCGCAGTCCATGGTTTTTAGGTGGTAGGTGTCTGAAAAAAGTGTCAAAGTGTCAGAGTGTCAAAGTATCAGTCAGATGTCAGATGTCAGAAAATTCTTCTCTTCCATCCTCTGTTTTCTATGGACTATGGACTGTGGACTGTGGACTATCTACCTTCTGTCCTCTGGCATCTGATATCTGCTATCTTACAAAAAATCTCAATATCCCTTTCATAATCACCAATACAAATACAAACATGTTGTGAAGATAAATTATTAAGGAAATTCTTTAAACTATTCTTTATCTTTAGGTGAACCTGGGGCCACTTTGGTAAGAAACCCCTCAGAGCATCATTTGGTTCAATGCTTGCTGAGGTTGTTAAAATCTCCAGCTGAGCATCCTTTCTTCTTAAACTACAGACTGTAACTTCATCTTCCTTTAAAGCTAAATACTCTATTGCACCTCCTCCTGCCCTCCCTTGAATTTGGGGATGCAGGCTTACTTCTTTCAAATTTTCCTTATAATTCTCACTTCTTTTGGAAAGATAGGTCGGGGCACCACCACAGGCAGAGCAAGCCAAAAAATTCATAGCTGGAATCTGGGTCATCAGATCACCAAAAAATCCAGGCTTCCCGGATAAATTCTTTAAAATCTCCAGGCAAACACTTGAATTTGTATCTCCCTCACAGGAGCAAGGAATTATCTCTTTTTCTCCCTCGGCATCATAAGGGTCATTTAAAAAAGTAGGCAGAAGACATAAATTTATGTGATTGTCACAGAAATTTGGAATGCATTTTATATTCACCAGGTCAAGCTTATTTCTCCTTATTATCTCTCTTATTCCCAGATAAGCCTTTATCTGCAATTTCAATTTATCAGGAGTCAGGACATCATTATCAAATCTTATCTCCTTCAGGTTATCCTCTAAAAATTTAAAATATTTTTCCACTAAATTATCATCTACCTTTTCCTTCAAAATTTCTTCTTCATCAAAATGGATTGTGTCTATTCCTAAAAATCTCTTATATTTTGAAAAATCCCCCAAGTAGTTGTAAATTCCCATGGAAATTCCCCCAAATACACCTAACCTCTTATTCTTTAAAACTTTGTATAGCTTTGATGCATTTAAAAAACTTAAAATCGTATTTAGGACTCCTTCTTCTTCAGGAAGACCAAGCACAAATGTAAAATTAATCCCGGCATCCTCAATTGCTCCTTTTGCGGCCATAACTCCACTTAATGCCGAAGAACCCCATAACAGGACCGGAGTATCACTTTTCTGGGATAAGATTGCTAATGTGCAGGCAACATTTGGATAGGCCCAGCCCGGTAAGTGGATTATTAAAGAAATAGTTTCCTTATTTATTAGCTGATTAAATTTTGAAATTGCCCCATCCAGATTAAAGACCTCCCCTAAATTTAAGACTTCCCAACCCTCTTTATTCAATAAATCAATCAAACCTAAAGATATGTTTTTCTGATGTTCAATCAAATCAATCCCGGTTAACCCTTTAAATCTCTCAGCCCACTCAGCTCTTTCATCAAGCAAGGTAATCAGAGCAGTCTTATTTTGCACTATCATCACCTCTTGTATAATATAACATATAATTCTCTCAAAAGTCAAGCGGATTTGTAGGGGCGACAAATATTCCGCCCGTCAAATGTAGGGGCGACAAATATTCCGCCCGTCAAATGTAGGGGCGACAAATATTCCGCCCGTCATTACGGGTTTGATAAATCAAACCCCTACAAATCCGCTGGGTCAGGAGAACAAATCCTGACCGAGCAGGCAACCTATGGTTGGGTTACCTATTTAAATGACTTGACACGGTCCGCACGCAGTCGCTCCATTGTAAGGTGTAAGGCGTGAAGCGTAAGGTTTTAGGTGTTAGATTTTAGGTGATAGGTGATAGGTGTTAGGTGTTTGATTTATTGTAGGGGCTTGATTTATCAAGCCCGCCTCCAATATATTTTTCGGGTTCAATAAATTGAACCCCTACTATTTTTCTCAATCTTCTGAGCTTCCAATCTTTTAATCTTTCAATCCAGTTGTCGCCGAGATCCATTTTAACCGGGGTTTGCTTTTACGGGGTTTTGTGGTATAATAAAAAAGGACACAGGCAGGATGCCTGTGCCACCAAAAGAAAATAGAGGACAGAAGATAGAAATCCGACTTCTGACTTCTGATCGGGGGAGGGATGAAATGAAAAGTTTATTATTTAAAAGAGCATCAAGACTGTCCTTTATTCTTGTCTTTGCTACTGCCATCTTTATCTCTTCTTGGGCTATCCGAGCTTCTTCTGAAGAGCCAGATATTACCTACAAAATGAGTAAGGTGATTGAGACTCTTCAGGTGAGACCCTGTGATGGTAATTTTTCTCTGGCTGTTTTTGGTGACAGCCATCTCAGCCAGGATGTCTTTGAGTTCATGCTCAACCTATCTTCAAAGATGAATCCAGCTTTTATTATCAGTGTGGGTGATTTTACTGAGAATGGTCAGGAGGAAGAATATAAAAAATTCATATCCCAGATTAGCAAGGTTGATATTCCCTTCTTTGTTGTTCCGGGTAATCATGAGTATCGGACTAGTAGTGGAAGGACTTCCCTAAAAGGAATAAAAAGGTACGAAAGGATATTCGGTCCTGGTGATTATTACTTTGATTACTGTGGATGGCGCTTTGTAGGCTTAGATGTATGTAAGATGGACCTGGTAACCAATACTCAACTAAAGTGGCTAAAGGAAGTCCTGGAGGGGAAAGAAGGAAGAGCTTTTGTCTTTGCTCACTACCCACCAGGAATTGTGGAAGGGTGGGAACATTACTTCAAAACAAATGTGGATAAACTTATGGAGATAATTAAAAGATATAAGGTTAGATACTACTTCAGTGGACACTTTCATATATATGATAAGAGGATAATTGGACCTACTACTTACATCATCGCTGGTAGCAGTGGGGGAGGTATTCTTAAGGAGGGAGAAAAACCCGAATACAAGTATTATGACCCTTATGGAGGTTCATTCTACTGCTTTATATATGTGATGATAAGCGGGGATAAGGCAATTGACATACTTGTGAAACCTGCCATTCCCCCGAACCCGGAAAAGAGAGGGATAAAGTTCTGGAATTAACCGCGAATGAACACAAATAAACCACAGATTAACACAGATGAACACAGAATCCAAATGAAATCCAAAATCCAAATACTACCAAATCCAAAACAAATCCAAAATCCCAATAACAACTAAGAACTAACCTGTTAACCACAGATTAACACAGATAAATGGAACCACGAATAAACACGAATAGACACAAATTAACCACAGATTAACACAGATGATGGAACCACGAATAAAGTTTTAATTTGTAGGTTTAAGGGAGGACAGAGTGAGTGAGGAGATAAATTTGAGGGTCTGGGCAGAAAATGTTAAGCCCAAAGAGGTAAGAGAGCAAAGAGTAGTTAATCTGCTTAAAAAATACAAAGTCAATTTAGGCCTTAGCCTTCCTTATGGAAACCTAAGCGATGAATATGCCCGGCTCCTTGAGCTTTATGAAAAGGAGAATATCAAGATAAGCCTCTGGCTCCTTCTCCCCCGGGAAAAGGGTTACTGGCCGGGAGAGAGAAATGTAGACCTCTTTTATGAATACTTAAAAGAAGTTTTCCAATGGGCAAAAGAGAAAGGAGTTAGGATTCCCTGGATTGCTGTTGATCTGGAGATGCCCTTAAATCAATTTGATGAAATTAAGAATCATCGGACTATTCTGGGAAAGGCTTTTAAGACTTATAAGATATTAAAATCAAATCGCAACCAGAAGAGATTTAAGCAATCTACGGAAAAGTATCGGGAAGTATTAAACTTAATCCACAAAAATCAAGCCCGGGCTATTACCGCTGCAATTCCTCTGATTATGGAGGATGTAGTCAAGGGCAATACCTTAATTCAAGATATACTGGAGACACCGATAACTACTGTTTCCTGGGATTGTGTATCTTTAATGATTTATAATAGTGCTAATGTTGGTTATGGCCGGGGTTTAGTAAGAAAAAAAGATGCAGAATACATACTTTTTAAGTACTGTCAAGAGGCAAAGGGATTCTTTAAGGAAAGAGCTGGTGTCTCTATTGGTCTAACCTATACCGGAGTATTTGGAGACGAGCCTTATTACAGGTTACCTTTGGATATAGCTAGCGATGTTTCAGCTGTCCTTGCCTCGGGGATAAGAGATATAGCTATTTATAATCTTGAAGGAATATTAAGAGCAAGTAAGCCTGAGCAGTGGTTTGAGGTGGTTCTTCAAGGTAAAGAAAAAATTCCTCCCCCTACTCTGAGAGTAAAGATGTTTCGCCAAGGAGTAAGACTCTTTCCCCGGATATTTTAGTAGGAGGACATTTATGTCCGATATTGTAGAGGAGGTCTCCTGAGATTTGGAGTGCATTGACCATATCAATGCAGGCAACAACAGCTTTGTGCACTCCATAATGGTTGTTGCGGTCTCATTGGGATTGCTTCCCCCGTATTAAATACGGGGTCGCAATGACATTACTTTCGTTTGACACTCCTGGTTGTTGCACTCCTACTCAAAGTCTACCCTGAATTCAGCCTCCTTATCAAATCTCACCTCAATAATTAAGATATCTTCCTCTACCTTTGTCTTCTGAGAATAAGCATTAGAATAGACTCTTTGCACCTTAAAACCTTCGGGAATAGAGATAATTACTTTCCCCTTAGCTTTTCTATTTAAGCCTAACTTAAAATAAAGCTGACTTAATGTCTTACTGTAATAAGACTCCTTTATCTCTACTCCTCCGGAGCTTAAATGAAGAGTAGTAGCTAAGATTTGAGGGTAAGGATGGGCCTCTTTAATTACTAATAGCTTATTACCATGAGGAGGAATCTTCTCTAACTTGACTCTTTCTTTAAATACTCCCTGGTATTCTTCTTGCCAGAGCTCAAAAAGATGATAACTTTTTCCCTTAGCTAAACCTAATAAAGAGAAGTCAACCTCTAGATCTTCTTCCTTTTCCTGCCAGTTAAATACTCCCACCACATCCCAGGTAGAAAAGTCCCTTTCAACCTTTAAACTAAATATCCGGGGTATTTCTCTTTCAAACAAATCAATCGGCACTGCTGAGCTTCCGTAGGGGGGAAGAAGAAGGGAGAGATAATTTGCTCTTATCTTAGAAAGAGTAGTTAAGTTGTCACTGGATAAGACCATTCCTCCGGATAAACCAATTACTGCCGTCAAACTCTTAATTTCATCTTCAGTCAACCTGGAGTTATCTTCCCGCACCAGCAAACAATCAGGGTCATTAAGAAAGAAGTTTCTATGCATAAAATAGCGGGTCATAGTATTGTGGGTGGAATTACCTGCCCCCATCACATATCTTTCCCCAACTAAAAATTTTAGCCAGTTTCGCCAGCTAAAGTCAACATCCTGACTTATCCGCATCCCGTCAACCAAACCCAAAGAAGGCAAAAGAGGAGCACCACAACCCAGGATAAAGGTCTCATCCCCAACTACTTCTCTGATTGCTTTTAATCCTCTTCGGTAGGCTTGAGCCCGAGTAATTTGCTTCTCATAATGTTCTCCGGCTAAGGCAGCCGCAAAGATAAAGTCAAGCTTTAGAAATTCAAAGCCCCAATCTTTAACTATAGTCTTAAAAGTCTCCTTAAGATAGTCTATCACTCCGGGATGGCTGCAATCAAGAGCAAAGTAACGTATTCCCCTCCAGAGTGGATTTATGCCGGCTAAAACCTTCTTACCTCTTTTATCTTTTAATACCCAATCAGGATGCTGATGATAAAGAGAGGAGGAGGGACTAACAATAAAAGGAGCAAGCCAGATACCAGGTTTAAAGCCAGCCTCTTTTATCCTTTCAGCTAACCATTTCATACCTCGGGGGAATTTGCTGTTAATAGTAGTCCAGTCGCCAATAGATTCTTGATAACCATCATCAATCTGGAAGTATTCTAAAGGAATCTTATCTTTACTTTCCGAAAGAACCTTTAAGTTTTCAATAATATCCTCTTCCCTAACTCGGTTAAAATAATAATACCAGCTGCACCAGCCAGTAGGAATAGACTTAAAAGCCTTCTCTCCCCGGATTATCTTAGCATAATTACTCAAAGAGGTCAAAGCAGGCTCTTTGAAATTAACCAATAATTTTTCCGAAGGTAACTCCTCACCTGGACTTAAAGTTAAACCATCAGCCGAGGATATTGCCCTCAGCTCAAGAGCATCTTTATCTTTTACCTTAAGTCTTATCCTGGTTAGTTGCTCCTCAAAGGAGACAAAGCCAAGCCCTAAAGCCTTATTACTCTTTAGGTCCTTAACTACTCCCACTCCTTCAGCAGTCTGCTCACTTTTATCCCTTCCCGGATAAGACTCTAACATTCTCCTTCCTAAAGAGAAACGACAGGGGCGAGCTTTATCTTTAACCTTAAGGCAAAAGGTAGGACTCCAGGACTGCCATCCTTGCTTATAAAAACTTAAATTCTCCAGGGATGAACCTAAGTTCAGTCGGCTTCCTTCTTGAGAAGAGATTGCAAAAGGAGAAAGCTCTTTTATCTTAATCTTTTTATCTAAGCTATTCTTAACTGACACCTGAAGTATAAAGAAAGGGCTTTCTTGATAAAGAGTTAAGTAAAGGCAAATATCAGGCTTTGAAGAAAGATGTAAGTGAGATAACTTAATCCTTTCTCCTTCACCTAACTCATCCACTACTTCTTCTTTTTCCCAGGCTCTTTCGTATTTAAGGGCTGTAGAGCAAAGAGAATCTTTTTCCCCCTCTAAGATAATCTGAGCAAAAGACCTGAAGATGACCTCCTTTGGTAGCTCCTTATCAAAAGCAGAAAGATATCCTGAGCTTAGGTCATAGGTTAATAAGAGCTCATCATTTTCAATTCTTATTACTCTTTCTTTTTCCTCTACTTTCATCTTGCTCAACTTCCCTCAGCTTCTTATCCCTCGTCGCTTCGCTCCATTGTAAATTTTAAATTGCAAATATTAAATTGTAAATCCGTCTTTTGTTTTGAAATTTACAATTTACAACTTACAATTTGCAATTCAACACTCTATGAATGTTGCCAAGTCGCTAATCTCCCTCCATCTACCTACCGGCAGATTACCCAACTTGACATTCCCAATCCTTATCCTGATTAACCTTAAGACTGGATGTCTGATAGATAAACACATTCTCCTTATCTGCCGTTTTTTCCCCTCTCTAAGGATGACTCTTAACCAGGTACTCTCTTTGTCCATATACGAGCCATGAGCTACAAGCCATGAGCCATAAGTATTTCCCTTAATCTTTGAAAGCTCCGGCAAAGAAAGCCGGGAAACCCTTGCCCGCAAAGTCTCTCCATCCTTTAATCTTATCCCTTTATTTAACTTAAGATAATCCCCTTTTTCCAACCTTCCTTTTACCAAGCAAAGATATTCTTTCTCCAACTTAAATTTAGGGTGCATAATCCGATTGGCAAAATCGCCATCATTAGTAAATAATAACAGCCCTTCAGTATTTAAGTCTAACCTTCCCACTGGATAAAGACGAAGCTCCTGAGGTAATAAGTCCATTACCGTTTGGCGCTGATGAGTATCCCTGCAGGTAGTAAGATAGCCAACAGGTTTATTTAAAGCAAGATAAACTTTTCTCTTTGGTAAGACTATCAGACCTCCATTAAGATAGACCTTATCCTTTTCAGGGTCAATCTTTACTCCTAATTCTTTAATTATCTTGTCATTAACCTTAACCTGCCCCTGGCTAATCAACTCTTCTGCTCTTCTCCGGGAGGTAACCCCAGCTCTGCTTAAGAACTTCTGCAAACGCTCCATAAGTCCATTTTACCACCTCTTACCAATTATGTCAACAGGAAACTGGTTTTTAAAAAATTTAAACTAACACCCCTCCATTTCTTCTTGACATTTTTAATCTAGTGTGCTATCCTACAGTTAACGGTAATCGCCAATGTAATCGCCAATTTCAATTGGCGTCTTTTTGGAGTGCAACAACCGTTATGGAGTGCACAAAGCTGTTGTTGCATGCATTGACATGGTCAATGCACTCCAAAATTGACACGGTCAATGCACTCCATAAAATCAGCGATTACAAGGAGGGGCAAAGATGAATGAGGTTAAAATCTATGATACAACCTTGCGGGATGGAGCTCAAGGGGAAGGAATAGCATTTTCCGTAGAAGATAAGTTGAAGATTGCCCGCAGGCTTGATGAGCTAAAGATTCATTATATTGAGGGCGGCTGGCCTGGTTCTAATCCTACGGACATTATCTTTTTCCAGAGAATAAAAGAGGTAAAATTAGAGAATTCTAAGATAGTAGCTTTTGGCAGTACCCGCCGACCTAAAATATCTCCAGAGCGAGACCTTAACCTCCAGAATTTGCTGTCTGCCCAGACCAAGACAATTACAATCTTTGGTAAAAGCTGGGACCTTCATGTTATCCATGCCTTGAAGGTTCGCTTGGAAGAAAATTTAGCTATGATTGCTGATTCGGTTGAGTTTTTAAAGGCAAAAGGCAAGGAGGTTATCTTTGATGCTGAGCATTTCTTTGATGGCTATAAAGGTAATCCTGAATATTCCCTTTCTTCAATAAAGAAAGCCTCGGAGGCGGGAGCAGATTGGATTGTTCTCTGCGACACCAATGGAGGCTGTCTGCCTTACGAGATAGAAGAGATAATTAGGAAAGTGAAGAAAGAAATAAAAACTCCTTTAGGAATTCATGCTCATAATGATACTGGATGTGCAGTAGCAAACTCTATCTCGGCAGTTAGATTA
>Ga0210017_1004606_pt1 | contig 11245 bp, 10 predicted proteins | sample CryGeyCG2014_020_FD_183966 | JGI IMG/M metagenome (GOLD analysis project Ga0210017, IMG submission 183966) | Groundwater microbial communities from aquifer - Crystal Geyser CG08_land_8/20/14_0.20 (SPAdes) (version 2) | ecosystem: Environmental > Aquatic > Deep subsurface > Groundwater | place... | reverse complement strand
CCTGGTTTTTCAAGCCATCATCTTTATTTTTGAGCTTATAAAGTCCCTCTTCAGCTGGCTCTAATTTTGAAGTGAGTTCATGAAACCATTCAGGATGAGTAAAATCGCCAGTGCCAATAATATTAATACCTTTTCTTTGGGCTGAAAGAGCAATGTGCTCTAAATCCATATCTCGAGAAGTAGCTCGAGAATATTTAGAATGAAGATGAAAATCAGCAATGAGTTTCATAATTTAAAACAAATATATTTTAATTATATCACAATATAATGTATCAAAAAACCACCAGTTTTAAACTGATGGCTTTTTTTGTTTATTTATTTTGCCCTTCTGTCATCCTGAGCTTGCGAAGGATCTCTCAGCTTGTCTGAGAAAATCCTCGCATCCGCGAGAGATTCTTCATTCCATTCAGAATGACATAACAATTTAGCAATTTACCCTGTTAGATATTATTTCAGCAACTCATTCAATTTCCCTCTTGTAGATGAACCAACATAACCATTTCCTTTGGTTAATCCCCATTGGGCGAGAACTTCAGGAGCATACATATTTTGAAACTTAATTACTGCAGCCTTGGTAAGGGGGCCAAAATAATTCGTTTCATTACCAGGAGAACCAACGCCTGTTTCAACTAATTTAGTTTCAGAATCAGAATTTAAAATAATTTGCAAACACTTTACATCTTCACCTATCATCGTCAATCGGAGATTTCGATCAAAAGAAGAAATTAGGCAACCTTCAAATTCTGTTTCTGCCTGCAATTCAGCTAACTGTTGCTGCAATAAAGCTAACAACCGTCTTATTAAATCAAGTAACTTAATCCTTAATTCATTGACTGTCATCTCAGAAATAGGTTTGGTGGTTGTAGTAGTTACTGATAGATCCCAACCACCACCGCTTCCTACCGCACAGGCTTGAGTTGGAACGGTAATTTCCGAACTCCAAGCAGTTTCCGTTCCTGCACTGTTTCTCGCTTTAACACTGAAAGGATAGCTCGTTCCGCAGCTAAGTCCAGAGAAAGTTCTAGAGGTGCCTGTAGTCCAATCATCATTGGGGGTCGTATTAACAAAATATTCTGTGTCTGAAGGATTATCATTGGCATTCCAGGTAACGGTTATTTGAGTTTGAGAATCAACCGTGCCGCTAAGACCGGTCGGCACATTGGCTGAAGTAACAAAACTCTGCTCAGTCCGCTCAAGATATTCATGGTCTCCAATGTCTTTTATTTGAGACCTATAATAATAAGTAGTATTGGGCGTCAAACCGGTCAAGGCAACGGCAGTACTGGTGGCAGTGCTAATGGTATAATCTGTGGTAGCGGTATAAACATCACTACTTGTTCCGTAAGTCACCCTAGCATAACTCAGATAACTTCTGGTTACAGTAATGGTTATGCCCGTGGATGTTAAACTGCTGGTGGCTGAAGAAGGATATTGATCATCCATTAAATAACCATAATCAGCTAAATTCTCTGTCTGATAATATCCATAACCATAACCATAACCATCTTCATAACCATAACCGTAACCATATGAAAAACCAGCTATCCCTTCTGTTCTATAAAATTTAGCCCAGGCACCCTGATTAATTAAAACTGAAGCAACAACAAATACAATAACAACCAACAATCCAATACTTAATTGCCGTCTTTTTTTATCTTGAAAAAATCTTTTTATCTTTTTTTGAAAAAACCTTTTATTTTTTTCAACCACCATTTTTTTAAAACATATTTATTAATAATATAGTATCATTTATAATCATTCAAGTTATCCACAACCCTCAATTCTTATCTTATTTTATCTAACTAAACTACCTGTGTCAAGCCTTTAAAAGCTATTCACTACTCTTGACTTTATTTTATCAAATTATCAACCTCTGTCAAGCCTTTAAAAGCTATTCACTACTCTTGACTTTATTTTATCAAATTATCAACCTCTGTCAAGCCTTTAAAAGCTATTCACTACTCTTGACTTTATTTTATCAAATTATCAACCTTTGTCAAGCTTTTTTCTGTTTTTTCCTTTTTCCAAAAGATTGCTCCAATACCCCCTAAAATAACAATAGCAACCACCAAAACAACATTTATAACATCAATCTTCATTCCAATCAGATTTAAATAAAAAACCAGAAGAGGCACAACAGCAATAGACAGGGCAAAAGACAAAGCTATTCTTTCAATAATATCAATCTCCTTATCTCTAAAAAAAGCAAAAGTTAACACCAGGCCTGGTAAAAACAAAATATAAACTGATCCAAAAACAATTCTAAAAGATTCTTGAACTCCCAACCAAATAGAAATAATTAGAGATAATATTGCCAAACCTAAAATTACTCCTCCTATATATTTTAAAATCTTATTCTCTTTTAGATAATTAAGTTTCATCTTCGTCTTCATTTAAAATTATAATTGATAACAAAATAATTAGCAAACCGGATATTGCTGAAATCACATAAGAAAGCCAGCCAAGCTCTTTTGTTTTGTAAAAAGTCAAAAAAGCGCCTAAGATTCCTAAACCAAAAACAAAAAGATAATCCTTAAAAACAATCTCCTCTTTTGCTTCTTTTTCTTCTATCTCTTTTCCTGTTAAAACACTCAACACCCCGGTTAACATCACCCATCCTAAAAGCCAGCCCATTCTTCCATCTAAAAACCATTTTATCGGACTTCTTTCAGGAAATAAAATTCCTTGAATAAATTCAGTATCTTGAAATTGTTCCACTAAAAGAAGAATTAAATAAAAAACAAGCGAATAACTGAAAATTGAATTAATGCCATTTATAAACCTTTGAATAAGATAATAAAAATAATCCCTAAGCTCTTTTGAGAAAAACAAGAATATCAAAACTTTTTCCGAATATCTAAAAGAAGAATTTTTAACCCAATCAATAATCTTTTCTAAATTAAAAAAGAATTTTAAAATTCCGCTTAAAATAACAAACCACATCAGCCAGCTCAAAGGAAAACGCAAAACACTAAAAACAAAATCCCCTTTCCAAATGTCCAATCCTAAAAGGAATAAATAAATCCCTAAATAATATTTAAAGCTTAGATTGTTTATTTCTAAAGATGTCTGCCTATTCAGATTCATATTTCCAAATTCTTTTACTTATTTTTTCAAATCTGGGGTCATTTGAAAAATCCATTTGAGGCTGCCTGTCTCCCACAAAAAGATAAATTGGTTTTTCGTACATATCTAATAAATAGTAGCGTAAATCCAAATCAGGACTAAACCAAAAAGCAGCCCATCTTTCTTTATTCCATTTGTTATGTTCAAAAAGCCCAGGCGCAATTGTTTTTCTCTCTGAATAACCATAAACCCAGGGGGAATAAAAAGAATCAGTAGCCATCACATATTCATTTTCTTTGGCAAAAACAGACAAAGATTTTATTTCAGCTAATTCTTCGCTCTTAATCAAAGGTTTTTTGTTTAAAACCACTGTCCCTGAAATATAAGCTGCTCCTATTAACAAGATACAAATTGCCGTTTTTCCGGTCAATGTCGGCAAAAATCTTTTCAAAATATAACTAAACGAAATTCCAGCCAAAATAATAACAATAATATCCAAATGAATGATAAATCTATTGTAGAAGAAAAACTTAAAATAGACAATGGCAAAATTAAAAATAAAATAAAAAAACAGATAATTAAACTGCTTTTTTTTAATTAAATAAATCAACCCCAAAATGGCAAATGGCAAATAAAAAGTAATCACCTGAAGGTAAAGATCAAAATTAACAAAAGTTCCTCCCCCTCTGCCAGGCCCAAATGTTTCTGCTATTTCGCCTAAATTCAAAGATAAAAACTGAAAAATTGCCTGAGGATTGTAAAAATACAAAGAAAAAGCAATAACTAAAGCCCCAATCCCTGAAATTAAATGATATTTTCTATCTTGATTTACCCCGTTAGATGAAGTCCGCCATCTAATGGGGTTAAATATAAAATGAACAAGCATTGCCAAGCCAAAAATTAAAAAAGTCGGCAGATGCAATCCTCCTAAAAACCCAGCCACTGGAATTACCAGCCAAGATTTTTGCCTCAGCAAATAGAAAGCCATCAACATTAAAAACAACCCAGCGATATTTTTATAATACATCATCCAATAAGTCTGAAATTGAGTCAAAGAAAGAGCAAAAACAAATAAAGAACAAATTGCCGCATTCTCGTTAAAAAATTTCTTCACTAAAACATATATGGCAATCCCCAAAAGCAAGCTTAATAAAATATAATAACCATAAAGAATCTGATTTGAAGAAAGACCTATCAAAGATAATAAATTAGTACTTAAATAAAGCCCCCCGGATTCTTTTTCTAACCAAGCACCTTCTGGAACCTGAGGCAATTCAGGCAAAGCAAAACTAAAATCCTCTATATTTTTTTTATAAATCCCAGTGTCATACCCTAAAGGAGCTTCAGAAAAAAAGAAAGGAACAACCCTAATAAGCAAAATAATAATCAAAGGAATAATTATCAACCAACGACTTAATTTTAATCCCTTTCCTTCTTCTCCAAAAAAATAAAGCCAGCCAATAAAAAAAGCAAATACCAAATAAAAAGGAATATAAAGATTCGTTTCAAACCCCAAGCAAGATAAAACAATCAATATCCCATAGAGGCAAAAAAGAAACTTTTTATAAGATATTATTTTCTTCATTTTTATCATTTTTCTGATTCATTAAAATATAAGAAAAAATAGGCCCTAAAATAAAAAGAAGCCCCAAATTAATAAATCTACTTAAAATACTGACTGCCAATACTTCAGATACGGGCATCTGGATAACAACGGCGGTGAAGGCTACAATTGTTTCGGTAATACCAAGCCCGCCCGGCGTAATGCTTATCAACAAACTAAGACCAGCCATAACAGATAAAAATAATACTTGAAGTAAAGCTATCTCTATACCAAAAACCCTAAAACTAAAAAACATACCAAAGGTCATAATCGCGATATTGATAAAAGCAATAAAACCTGTAAAAAATATAGCTCTTTTATGATGTTTCACAAGATGCCAGCCGTTTAAAACATTGATAAATATATTTATTAAACGATATTTTGTTTCCTTGATTTTTGGCGAAAACATCATAACACCAAGCAGCAAAAGAAAGAGTAACAAAAAAATGGAAAACACAAGAGCATTAAAAATCCCGTAGATATATCGGAACAACAATACGGTTACGATGCCGACAAAAGAAGTAACCAAAAACATCACTATATTCATACCGGCAAACATGCTTAAAAAATGCGTATAAGATAATTGATGTCTTTTTTTTAAATATATTGCTTTTACAGCAATACCTCCCCTGAGGGGAGTTAAATAATTTGTCATACTGTTGATAATCACTAAACCGAAATATTCTTTAAATTTTAATAGGACACCAAACGGCAATAAAAAAAATTTAAGAATTAAGCCGTTATTTACAGAAGCAACGATAGAAAATAAAATCATCGGAATAAGATACCACGCATTAACAATCCTTAGCTGTCTAAACTCATCTATATTCTGATAAAAATAAACCGCAAACCAAGCGAATAAGATTATTAATACTAAAATTTGGAAAATCCTTTTATTCTTCATGCTACTGTTTTAAAAATCTAGAGATTTTTAAAAAAAATAAAACAATGTAACACTTGCTATTTTTTACAAATAATGAATATGATTTGCGATAGAAATGGGTTAATTTTATTTAATAGATAGTAAATTGAATTGATAAGTCGTTTATAAAATTTATCATTAGGATAATAACGCACAAAAGATGAAATTTTTACAATTTTAAATTTATAAAGACTTAAAATTTTTGTTAAAGCTTTAACGCCATACAACCTAATATGATAATCGTAATTTACTTTTTCTAAGTTCTTTGATGGTTGTTTGATATACTTCAAATCTCTAACACCTAACTCGTCAGCTCTCCTACATAAGGACATTCCATAAGGAAAATAACCAAATAATATAAGAATTCTATTTATCCAACTATTTAAGTTTGGAGTGGTAATAACAAAATAACCCTGTTTTCTTAAAATTCGTCTACTTTCTAAAATAAGGTTATCTGGTTGATATAAATGCTCTATTGCCTCAGAACAGGTGATTACATCAGCAAATTCATTAGGAAGATCTATCCTATCCTTATTGAGGTCATTAATTTTTATAAAAGTAATAGTTTTATCATTTAATGAATTAATTCTATCAAGAGCATATATTTTAATCCTCTCTCTTTTGAATTTATTTTTAAGCAAAGATAAAAACTGACCTGTTCCGCTTCCAATATCCACCAAAACAATCTTATTTTGCTTTTCAAGTAAAGATATTAAAAGTTTCTCAATCTCTTTCAGTAAAAAGAGATACCTGGTTTGATGCAAAAAATCGTATTTATCAAAATTCATATTAATTTTTATAGAAAATTATTAAAAATTGACTATTATCACTCGATTTAATAAAAAAGTATTTTTAATGCGACATAATTTTAATCGTCCATGGCCCAAATATGCCTAGTCTCTTTAGTTACTTTATAATCTGGATCATAATTCACTTTTATAAATTCTTTTTTAAAAGAGTCATTAATTTTATAAATATTTAAATTAATTTGATAATCTACTACTTTCATTGGTGGATTATTAACCGTACATAGCTCTTTTATCTGGTGGTACCCTGTGAATGTTTCCGGCCAAGCAAGATACCTTCTTACATCACAACTACCTCCTAAGAATTTAAAAAATTCTGAATTAAATGTTTTGATATACTTTACCTCTTCAGAAAAATAAGGATGACCCAATGCTAAATGAGGAGGGCGGCTGGTTGCAATAAAAACATTTTTATACTTTTTTATAATTAATGCGTATATCTGTGGGTCAAAAGCCGGCGAACGATCAAAAACCACATTTGTTCCATATAAAAAATACAGTGGCGGACCCCAATTTTCATATTGATATCTATCCCAGAAGATCACTAAATCGTCTTTTTTAAAAAATGAAGCAAGATCTTTTTCAAATTGCAATATACCATCGCCTTGTTTTAAAAACAATATAGATAATCCCGGTAGCGAAATGACTAAAAATATTAAAACCCCTATAACCATAGTTAATTTTCTAGTTGTATTACCCAAAATATTTTTATAATTTGACAAAAACAAGACAAAAAGCAAAAAAACAAAGGGAATAAAGACAGCCCATTGTCTCCTCATTGCCCAGGGAAGATAAAATGCTATCCCTGGTCTAATTAAAAACATAAACTGAGGAAGTATTAAAATGACAATTAATAAAAGTAATTTTTTTGTCTTTTTATTTTCCTTAAAGAAATTTAAAATTCCCAAAAAAAGAGCTAAAAGAAATGCCGGAGTAAACATATAAAAAAGAGTAATCCATATAAATATTTGTTGGTTATAAGGAATATCTGTGGGTAATCCGAGGGCTAATTGCGCTGAGGGTCCGGCAATTTTAATAGTATCAATAATTGTTGTAAAAATAGATGGGTCAAAAATAAAAATATTAATAATAATCAAAAGACCAAATAAAAAAGGAATTAAATATTTGATGCTTTTTTTAATATTTATTTCCAATTGTCTCCTGAAAAGAAAACAAAAAACCAAAAAAAAATAAACAATAATATAAAAAAACGCCTCTATCCTTATTGTTATTAACAAACTCAAAGGAATAAACGCGCCGGCAATATATTGAAAATCTTTTTTTAAAAAACCTTTAACAAATAAATAAACGTAGAACCAAACAAATAATAATTGCAAATTTTCTACATAGGTAGCTCGCGAGAAATAAATTGTATAAAAATTAAAAAGAAAAAAGAACAGCCAAAAAAATCCAGTTTTCCAGTTTTTTACTTTTTTTATTAAAAAATAAATTATCAATACGGAAAAAAACAATAAAAAACTATTAGCAAATTCTATTCCTTTAAAATCAAATAGCTTATAAAACATCGAAAGAAAAATAGCATTTCCAGGAAGAAACAGGTGTCGAAGTTCCCCGTTGAGGTATAAACTCCAACCAGGAATAGTATAAATAAATGGTTTCTCAGTCGGATTTGTATAGAGAGAACCGGTTTTAGCAAGTGAAATTCCTGATTCTAAATATCCGCCTTGGTCATGTCCGCCCTCTATGCTCGATTCCGAGAAATGAAAAGCATTAAAAATACAAAAAAACAAAACAAAACCAATGACTAAATAATCAATTTTATTTTTTCTAAATTCAATTTTATTCTTATTTAAAAAAACAAATAGAAAAATAAAACCAATCAGCAACAAAACGGACGGGAAAAGTAAAAAATCTAAAAATATATAATATTTCTCAAAAACAAGAAAAGTTAAAGCAAAGCCAAGAATAATCAAAAAGAGAAAAATAAACTTAACAAAAAATTCTTCAAGAAAATTCTCTTTAATTTTAAATAAGTTTTTCATTTTTCTTTATTTATTACATATGATACATTTATTCACCTTTTCTTAGCAAAAAATGTCATCCCTCTTATTAAAAGGTTAGCTAAATATACCTGATTTAGCTTTAGCAACAAAGGCATGATGTATGATTGAATACCAAAATTTTTGATAAGTTCTTTTACATTCATTTTTTTGGTAATATTAATCGTTTGAAAACCAACCAAGGCCAATATCTTGCTTAAAGTTTTTATGGAAAAATAACAAAGATGGCCTGGCAATATATAATCCCAATCCCCCCCTTTGGATTTAGCATATAAACTTTCTATGTTAGAAGTTTTTATAATTAATATTCCATCGGGCTTGAGTATTCTATGAATTTCTGAAAGAGTCTGTTTTGGGTCTGAAAGGTGCTCTATAATTTCCACCATGTTAACAATGTCAAAATAATTATCTGGGTATCTCGCCCGCTCTACCGTTCCATTAAAAACATTCAATCCTTGCGCCTTGGCATAATCTGAAGCATATTGTGAGATCTCGACACCATAACAGTTATAGTATTTTGAAGCGGCTTTCAAAAACATCCCAAAGGCGCAACCAATGTCTAATAATCTTCCTCCTTTTTTAATTTTACGAAAACTTTCTACTTTTTCTGAGTATTTTATGAGAAGCCTTTGGTCGTTCCGTTCATCTCTATACGTATAGTCTGTTGTACCCAGGTAGTATTCTTTTGTATAAAATTTATTTATCTCTTGTTCAGCTGGTTGAGGATTTCTAAATACCAAATCACAAGTCTTACACTTGACAATTTTATAGATTTCAAAGGATTTAGAGCTTAAATCATATAATAACCTAAATCGTTTTGAGTTACACAATGGACACTTAATTTTTTTTGACATTTCTCATCTGTTGTTCAATTGCTCTAATAACATCTTCGACCTTTATCGCCTTCGTACACAGATTATCTCCATATTCGCATTTTTTGGCATCGCAAGGAGGATTACAGTATTTTCTGTCAATGATTTTTCTCACTACTACAGCGTTTTTATTATAAGGATCCCAGGCAAATTTGGAAGGACCACACAGAACAACTTGCGGTTTGCGTAAGGCAGCGGCTAACCACATTGGACCAGAATTTGTGGAAATAAATAAATCACATCTTTCTATCAAAGCAGCTGTTTGTTTAATTGACAATTTTCCAATAAAATTCAAGGAAGGAAATTTTAATCCCTTAATTACTTTTTCAGTTTCTTCAATGTCATTCTTTCCGCCAATAAATATAATTTGGGCGTTATAGTCTTGTTCCAAATAATTTATAGTCTCTATCCATCTTTCAAATGGCCAAAAACGAGTAAAATACTTCTCTTTTACGCCTAAATGTATAATCACCAAAAAATCTTTCTGGGTAATATTGCTCTTTTTAAGTAATTCTTCTATTTCTTTTGTTTCTTTTTCAAAAGAAAAAGGGAGAAATAATTCATAATCCTCGTTGAATAAATTTATACCTAATTTTTTAAGAGTATCTAGTTTTATCTTAACCATATTTAAATTTTTAAATTCTGGTGATTCTAATTCGTTATGTTTAACTTTCTTAGTAGATCTTAAGAAAAAAAATAAGAAATAATATAACAATACTTTTAATAACCCGGAATTCTTAAAATAGTAACCCAAAAATATTAAAAGATCCGACTTTTTAGAAATCTTGAATAACGCCAAAGGTCTATTTAAAACTATTACCTCGTCTATATAAAATAGTTCTTTAGTTGTGGTCAATTTCTGAAAATATCCTTGTCTCGTTGAGATAATAGTAATTTTACTTTCCGGATATATGGATTTAAGTTTTTTCAATAGCGGTCCCAGAGTAATAATGTCTCCTATACCTAAAGATGAAAATATTTTTATGGTTTTCATTAACTCTTTTGTTTTAGAATTTTTATAATATAGTAACCATCATTGCCTTCCATATTCTTGAAATCATTTTTTGCAATCCTGTTCACTATCTTTTTAGTAAAAGCTTTATTAAGTCTCCACAATAAGCGAATAAATAAATAGTTTCTTAAATAATATTGTGCATTGTTTTCTATAATCTTATGCTTAATATTTTTGAATGTTTCTAGATACTCGTTTATTTCTTCTTTAGATAAACCATTATATTTATAATGCCCCCATTTTTTGTTTATCCAATTTGTTAAAAAGCTTGGAAATATTTTTATATCTTTTGAAGGCACAAAAAGAATAATTTTACCTCCATTTTTTGCAACTCTTATTAATTCTGAAATAAATCTCTCTTCGGTATTTTGAGGTAAATGTTCAATTACATCGAAAGCAAAAACTTGGTCAAACTTATTATTTTCAAAAGGAATATTTAATGCATTTGCTTTAATATAGTTAATATTAGGATATCTTTTAATAATATTTACATCTAAACCATATTTATTTTTAGCACTTTGGGTTGACAACCAATAACCATCATAACAACCAACATCAACAACATGATCCTTGTCTGCTTTAATGTTTAATAATTTAAGTAATTCTGCTCTATAATAAGTTCCTAATCTCATATGATATTCTTTAAAATCTTATAATATTTATCTCTAATTACATCCCAAGAAAAATTATTTTTAACAAAGCTGTATCCATTTTCCGCTAATCTTTTTCTCTTCTCTTGGTCTTTAAGTAATTCAATAATCTTCTTGCTAAACAATTCTATATTTTTTACATCTATTTGAATTCCCGTATCTCCGTTTTTTATAATATCCGAGATTGCTTTAAAATCAGAGGTTATTACACAAGTTTTAGACATTAAAGCTTCTACAAAAACTAACCCAAACCCTTCAATTATGCTTGGTCCTATAAAAATATCAGCCGTGGC
>Ga0210017_1004597_pt1 | contig 11255 bp, 10 predicted proteins | sample CryGeyCG2014_020_FD_183966 | JGI IMG/M metagenome (GOLD analysis project Ga0210017, IMG submission 183966) | Groundwater microbial communities from aquifer - Crystal Geyser CG08_land_8/20/14_0.20 (SPAdes) (version 2) | ecosystem: Environmental > Aquatic > Deep subsurface > Groundwater | place... | reverse complement strand
GAGCGGAGGATGCCGCCGATGTCTATCCCAAAGTGTCGGTAGAACTTTGCATCCTCGGTCACGATTACGGCCTGTTTCAGGTATTCGGGAATTTTATCCAAAGAAACCAGCGTTCTTTTCTCTTCGCCGTAAATTTCAAAAAGCAGGACCTCTCCCGTCCGGTCGTAGATTTTCGTTGACTGGACAAACTGTTTTTCGGTAAACTTCTCTGGTCGCGGCAGGTCTTTTGCGTAAAAGATAAAAACGAGGAAAGCGGAAAAAAGGGAAAATAAAAAAAGAGCCAGCAGCAACTTAAAAACGGAGAAAACTTTTTTTCTCCCCTTGTCTTGGCGATAGGTTTTCAGATGTCTTATTCTCTGTGGCATACTCCGTATATCATCTTCCAGAACCAAACGCTTATTCGCTGTGTGGTTCTGAATTAATTATTATTCCGTGCCCCTTGTTGCCTCCCATTGTCTTATTCCGCTGCGTTTGGTTTGTTGCGAATAACTGGAAGTTGTATTACGGGGCATAAATTTACAAGTTCGTAATTTCATTCTAAAATAAAAAAACATGGAATCAGAGTGTTAGACGCTGAGCGTCTAACATCAATTGATTTGATATTCTAATTATAATTATAAACTATTCAAGTAATAAATTTTTAAAAGACTCTTTTGATCGGTTTATATTAAGTTTTGCAGTGCTTGTTTCAACAAATTCACAATAAGCATTATTACTGAAAAACTGATTAAGAATAATATCTGGCTTCAAAAGTTTTCCCCAGCGGTTATTTCTAACAAAATCTTGGTAACTTGACCACGGGTATTTTAATTCTTCATCTGTCCATTCTTTTAATTCTCTTGGATTGCGATGAATATATGCTGAAAGATAAAGAAGCTGTTCGTCGGTTTCTGCTGGTATGGCATGGAAAGCACCCTGAAAGAGATGACCTCGTTTTTTGTATTTTGCATTAAAATACTTTGCATAGCCAGTTTGGATTCGTTGGAGATAAGAAGAAATACCTTTTTGAGTTTTCTCTTGCACGAGAAGATGAAAATGGGTGGGCATTATTGTGAATATATTAAGTTCTAATTTTCTTGTTGCCAAAACTTTTTGAACCATATCTGAAGAAATATTAAATGCCGAATGTTTAATAAAATAAGAGATATGTCGGCTAATATTGTAAAAAGGCATTGGTGCTTGATAAAAAAGAATAAAAAATAAAAATCGCACGTAATCTTTTTGATCAAGAAAAATAGATTGACCGTCGTTACTCCTATTGCAGATGTGGTAATATGAATTTGGGATAAATTGGATTTTTCGCATATTACTATATCGCTATATCAGGTTAAATATACCATGTTAGACGCTCGGCGTCTAACATCCAGTGTCTGACATCCCTAACAAATAGAGTGGCAATTTCGGGTTGATTTTGGTAAAATAAAACTATGAAAATCAATACTAATTCCCAAAAAGTTAAAGAGGATAAGTCCTCTTTTCCTCGTTTGTCCCGTAAGCGGGACTCGGCAATCGAAGAGGCTTTAACGCGAGGAGTTGAACGGATCTATCCCAGCCACGAAGCGCTGGAAAGGGTTTTAATGTCCGGGAAAAAAATTCGGCTTTACGCAGGGATTGATCCGACAGGCAAGCTCCACATCGGCCACTTGGTAATTTTAAGGAAATTACGTCAATTCCAAGATTTGGGGCATAAAATTATTGTATTGATAGGAGATTTTACGGCGACGATCGGAGATCCAACAGACAAACTGACGGATAGAAAGCCGTTAAATAGAAAACAGGTTTTGGAAAATGCTAAAAATTACAAGAAGCAGATAGGTGGAATTTTAGACCTTAAAAAATCAAATATCAGGTTTCTGCACAATGAGAAATGGACAAATAAATTAAAACCAGAAGACATGCTTGAGTTGGCCTCTTATTTCACAGTCGCAAGATTATTAGAAAGGGATATGTTTCAAAAGCGGATAAGGGAAGGACGGGACATCCGTGTCCATGAATTTTTATACCCCATCTTCCAGGCCTACGACAGCGTTACTATGGATGTTGATTTAGAAGTCGGAGGTAATGATCAAACCTTTAATATGCTGGCAGGCAGAGAATTAACGAAGCAGATGAGAAATAAAGAAAAATTTGTTTTAGCGACTAAATTATTAACTGACCCTTCCGGCAAAAAAATGGGAAAATCCGAGGGCAATCTGATACCCCTAGACGAAAAGCCGGGCGAAATTTACGGTAAAATTATGTCTTGGCCCGATTCGCTTTTAGAAACGGGCTTCGAGCTTTTGACTAATATCCCATTAGATGGAGCAAAAGAGCTTTTAAAAAATCCGCGGCAAGCCAAAGTTAAATTAGCCAAAGAGATTGTTGCCGTTTGCTACAGCGAGTCTGCCGCTAATACGGTAGAAAAAGAGTTTGAAAAGGTTTTTAAAAACAAAGAATTGCCGACAAATATTCCCGAAGCGGAAATTAAGGGAGAGCTCTTAAACATCCTTGATTTGTTGGTTAAAACAAAATTAGCTTCGTCAAAATCCGAAGCCAAGAGATTAATTTTACAGGGGGGGGTAAAAATTGACGGCCAAGCTCAAGCAGATTGGCAGAAAACGGTAAAAATAAAAAAAGGACTCGTAGTCCGTGTCGGTAAAAGAAAATTCGCAAAGATCGCTTAAAAAAGAAACCCGCAAAATTGCGGGATTCTTTTTTACTCAGAAACCTCTTCTGAAGTTTATTTTTTAGGGGTTTCTGTTCCTTTCTCAGGAGTTTCCTCCTGATTCAGGATAGGATTTAATTCTTTGTCTTCCATATTTTTGCTAGCGATGAGAAAAAATTTCTCATCTTTACCTTCACTTCCGTAGACGGAAGCTTGGTTTTTAATTGTTTTGCTCCACCTTTTAAGTGGAGTCTATTTTTAAACTCATCGACCTTTTGTCGGTTCTACTAAGTATTATATTTATTTTAGAAAACTTGTCAAGCCCTCTAAGCCGCATCTCTTAGACAAATTCTCTCTTTCTTGAAACATCTTTTTTTGGAGCTCCAGCCCCAAATCTCCACAGTCAGATCAACACAGTTGTTTTTTAAGAAGTTTGTTATCTTTTTTCTCCTGGCCGAGACGTTAGACAAGGTGGTAAGCTGTATATTTTTCTTATTTTTTCCCCTCAAAGCTATCAAGTCTATTATTCCGAAGACGTCGGTCTGCAGGAATTTAACTTTCGGCGCAAACCACGTTATCCAGCCGTCGGCTTTAAGTTGTTCTATGGCTTTTTTTCTGATTAAACTTTCCTGTGCCACGATTTTTTACATCTTTAAATTGCTGTAAATATTCTGTACGGAATCATTTTCGTCTAAGGCGTCGAAAAGTTTCTGGCAAGCCGCCTTATCGGCGTCGTTCAGGGAAACCTCTTCTTTCGGCACCAAGTCTATGGAGGTGGAATCAACCTTTATTTCCTTTTCTTCCAATTTTTGTTTTACTGCTTCTAAGTCGTCTGGCTTGGTGTATACGTCCAGGGTGTCGTCGTACCAATAAATATCTTCCGCTCCCGATTCGATGGCTGTCAGCTCCAGTTCATCTTTGTTTTTCATTTTCAGCTGTTCCTTCGGCTTTATGGTAATTGCCCCTCTCTTTTCAAAGAGCCACTTTACCGCTCCCTCTCCGGCCAGTTTCCCTTGGTTTTGGTTAAAGATTTGTTTTACTTCTCCTATGGTGCGGTTTTTATTGTCGGTTATCCCCTCAACCATGACGGCTATGCCGCCGGGGCCAAACCCCTCAAAAATAACTTCCTCCAGGCTTTCTGTGGAGCTCTCCCCGCTCATCCTGCTGATTGCCCTTTCAATGTTTTCTTTGGGCATGTTCCATTTCTTGGCGGTTTCGAAAGCGAGTCTTAATTTGGGATTGGTGTCGGGATTGCTGCCTCCTTCCTTTACGGCAACCGAAATCAGCCTGGTCACTTTAGAGAAGACCTTTCCTCTTTTTTTTGCGTCCAGCTCTTTCTGGTGCTTTACCGTCTTGGCATGACTGTGGCCGCTCATAATATATTAATTTTACCCTTATTTTTTCAATAAATCAAGAAATAAAACCGTTCGTCACCGAGCGTTTTCTAATTTCTTTTTGAGGATAAAAATTATTGCCCCAGAGAAAATGGCCACAGCTAAGGCAATTAAATAGACGAAAGGAGATTTTGCGACCCGTTTGTCTTGAGTAAGGTCGAGGGATTTAAAGGAATTGGCGGCCGCTGCCAAGTCTTTTTCTATTTTCGGCGGTTCTAATGTCGAATCAATCCAGGCTAATCCTTGCCTTTTAATATCTTCCAGTGCTTTATCGCCGATACCCTTGATTCTGATTAAGTCATCTAAAGAGTAAAACGGTCTCAAAGAAATTAATTCCAATGCTCTTACTTCTCCTAAGTGGACAATTTCAACCAACTCTTTTAAGGGAGCGGCGTTAATATCTATCGAAATCAAGCTGGCCTCTCCCGGCGTAAAATCTGAGCTCCATGCCCAGCCCGAAATGGTTCTGTTGAAGGATTTTCCGTTCGGTGCATTTTCGTAGGCGACAGAATCGGCGTAGCTGCCATCCGGCCGGAGCAATCTTAATTCGTCCCCGCTGTTGTTTAAAGTGATTTTTGTCGTTGGCCGGAATAAAAGCAAGGATTCTTCCGCTCCGATTGCGCTTCCTTCCGGGAAAACGTATTTTCGGGTTTCACCTACAGAATCTGCAATCTGCCAGCCGGAAAGGTTGACCTCGAAATTATTCTGATTGAAAATCTCGATCCATTCTTTTTCCGCGTCTGCTCCTTCGGGAGAGGGGAGGATTTTGCTGAAAACAATGCCCGCAGGGTAATTTTGCCGGAATGGTTCTTTGATAACGGGATTACCCGCTTCGGTCTGAAATTGTCCGGAAACCCAGGCCAGTCCTTGCTCCTTAATGTCTTCGAGACTTTTTTCTCCGATGCCTTTTATTTTCGTAAGTTCGTCCAAGGAGAAGAACGGTCTTAAAGAGATCAGTTCCTTTGCCCTGGTTTCTCCGATATGGATGATTTTAATCAAGTCCTCCAGAGAAACGGCGTTAAGGTCTATCATCTCTGCGGCAAAAATGTTGTCGATAACAAGAAAGAGAAGAAAAACAATAATACTCAAAGAAGGATTAAAGAATCGCGTCCTTGACAAAATTAACATAATGTATTACAATAATGAATCTAAGCATAAAAAGCAGCTCTGAAGCTGGGGGGGAGGAATCTTTCCTTGAAGGATAATCTGGCTGAGGCGAGATTACTCCTCGAAAAGGTTCTGAACTTTAGTCCCTAGTACTTAAGTCCCCCAGCTTCGGGGCTGTTTTTTTATTCTCCCGTCACTCTCTCCACTTCCTCGATGGTAGTGGTTCCTTCTAAAACCCTGATTATTCCGTCTTGATATATGGTCGTCATCCCTCTTTTTATCGCTTCATCCTTGAAAGCCGCGATGGAAGGATTTTTCAAGACAAATCTTTCCATGTCGTCGTCAATCAAAATCGCCTCGAAAATCCCTATTCTTCCCCGATAACCGGTGGAATTACAGTAAGCGCATCCTTTTGCCCGAGGAAGTTTTATTTTAGAGGTTATTTTCGGAGTTTTTACGCCTTTCGGCATGCCCTTCAGCGCTTTTTTTATTTTCGTTAAATCTTCGTTGCTCGGAGCCGTCTTTTCTGCGCATCTGGGACAGATCTTCCTGACCAATCTCTGGGCAATGGCCAAGTTAATTGCCGGTCCGATGTTAGCCAAGTCTCCCTCCAGGCTGATTAATCTGGCCAGGGTTCCCGCGGCATCATTGGTGTGCAGCGTGGAAAAAACCAAGTGCCCGGTAAGCGCTGCCTGAAGGGCGATCTGGCAGGTTTTGGAATCTCTTATTTCTCCGACCAGAATCACGTCAGGATCCTGCCTCATAATCGACTGGAGGCCGGAAGCGAAATCGTAGCCTTTGGCCGGGTTCACCTGGGTTTGGGAGATTCCTTCCAGGTGGTATTCAATAGGGTCCTCAATCGTTATGATTTTAATTTCCGGCTTGTGGATTTGTTTTAAAAAAGCATAGAGAGTGGTTGTTTTCCCCGAACCGGTTGGCCCGGTAACCATAATCATGCCGTTGGGTTTTTTGATTTCCTTTTTGAACAAGCTTAAGAGGTCCGTCCGCAAGCCCAGCGCGTCCAGGTTTATCAGGCTTTTGGGATTTAAAATTCTTAAAACAACCGATTCGCCATATTCGGATGGCAGGGTGGATACTCTTATCTCAATGGCTGACTTATTTGCAAAAACGCTAAATCGGCCGTCTTGTGGCCGATCAGTTATATTCAGCTTAATGCCGGCTATAAGCTTGATTCTGGAAAGAGCTTTTTCATAAACCTCTCTTGAAAGCGTAGTTACGTCCTGCAATATTCCGTCATTCCTGACCCTGATTTTGGCCTGCTGCTCCTCAGCTTCAATGTGGACGTCGGAAGAATCCAGGGTTATCGCGCCTCCCAGAATGACTTCCAAAAGGTCCGAAACGTTTTTCAGGGCGGATTGCTTGATTTCCTCCTTTAAGCCAATAATGTTCTTTACTTTCTTTTCGATTTCAGAGCTTTTTTGCGGAGAAATTTCTACCCCTTCGACTTCTTTTTTTGTATTTTCTGCCATGAAAAGTTAAGATTAAGATAGTTATCTTAATTTATCTTGAATTTGAGCAAAAGTCAATGACCAAACGCCGCTACAGCGGCGCGAAGGTGGAAAAGAGACAAGGTCTCTTTGACTAAAATATAGATGGAGTCCATATTTACAACAAATAATCCCAATCAAACCAAGAAATTGGGAAAGCTTTTGGCGAAAGAAGTCCTTAAAACTCGTCTGGGGAAGAGGGCGTTTGTTTTCGGATTAAGGGGCGACCTTGGCGGGGGAAAAACCACTTTTTTGCAGGGCTTTGCCAAGGGACTGGGAGTAAAAGAAAAAATTACCAGTCCGACATTCGTTATAATGCGGAAATTCGAAATCCGAAATCCGAAATCCGAAACAAATTCAAAATTCAAAATTCAAAAATTCCAAACCTTTTATCACTTTGACTGCTATCGGATCGAAAATCACAAAGAAATTTTAGACTTGGGCTTCAAAGAAATTCTTTCTGACCCTCAAAACATTGTAGCTATTGAATGGGCTGACAAAATCAAAAAAATCATACCCAAAGAAACAATCTGGCTCAAATTCGAATTTATCAGCGCCAAAACTCGTAAAATCATGCTAAAATAAAAACATACAGAGAACGGGTCTCTGTATGTTTACAGAAATATGCCATATCGCAAGGAAAAATTTAATAACGGAGATGTTTATCATATTGTTCTTAGGGCCATTGACGAGAATGTTATTTTTAAGAATATTGATGACCACTATCGAGGGATTTTTTCTATTTATGAATTTAATACCACAAAACCGGTGGTTATCAGGGACCGCCGGCAAGCCCGTTCTCGTATTAAAAAAATTTTAAAAAAAACCAATAAAGATTCGCGTTTCGCTACTGATTCTCGCGATGAAATGGTAGAGGTTTTAGCTTTTTGTTTCATGCTAAATCACCTCCACTTACTCGTAAGGCAATTAAAAGATGGCGGGGTAATTAAGTTTATGAGAAAATTTGGCGCGGGCTACGGAGGATATTTTAACAAGAAATATAATCGTAAGGGGCACGTTTTTCAAAATAATTTTAAAGCGGTTCACATTAAAAGCGATAAACAATTAAAAATAGTATGGGTGTATATTCACGCCAACCCCACTTCTTTAATAGAGCCGAAGTGGAAAGAGCGAGGAATTCGCAATTTTAAGAAAGTAATTAAATTTTTAGAAAATTATAAATGGTCAAGCTACCAAGATTATATCGGGAAAAGTAATTTTCCGTCAGTCACAGAAAGAGAGTTTATTTTAGAGACGATAGGCGGTCCAAGTAAGTGCAAAGAATTTTTAGAGGATTATATAAAATATACGGGCAGAATCAAAGAATCCCCCGAATTTACCCTAGAATAAAAACATACGGAGAACGGGTCTCTGTATGTTTTTAGTTAGTATGTGCATCGTGATATAATTCAATAATGGAAGAAAATAAGAAACGGTTAATCGTTATTGATTCCAATTCGGTCATTCATCGCGCTTTCCACGCCCTGCCCGTCTTAAGCAGAAAAAACGGAGAGCAGGTGAACGCAGTATACGGTTTTCTCCTTGTTTTTTTTAAAGCATTGAAAGATTTCCATCCCGATTTCATTGCCGCTGCTTTTGATTATCCGGCTCCTACTTTCCGCTCCAAGATTTATAAAGAGTACAAGGCAAAAAGGCCGCCGGCCCCCAAAGAACTCTATCAGCAAATCCCCAGGGTGAAGTATTTTTTAGAAGCGTTGGGAGTTTCTTTTTTTGAAAAAGAAGGATTTGAGGGGGACGACATAATCGGCACGATCGCCCGCTTGGCTCCCAAAAAACAGGTTTTGCCGAAAATGGAGACAATAATTCTAAGTGGCGACATGGACGCTCTCCAGCTGGTTGATGACAACACCAAAATTTACGTCTTGAGGAAGGGAGTGAAGGATATCGTTTTGTACGACGAAGATTCTGTCAGGGAAAAATTCGGAGGGCTCAAACCAAAACAGGTTCTTGATTTTAAATCACTGAGAGGGGACCCCTCCGACAATATTCCGGGAGTCAATGGCATTGGCGAGAAAACAGCCAAAGGGCTTCTTTTAAAATTCGGCAGTTTGGAAAATATTTACGAAGAAATCGAAAACAATTCAGCCAAGGCCAGAGGACTGAAACCCAAACTGAAAGAAACCTTATTAAGATACAAAGAGCAGGCCTTTATTTCAAAAGAATTGGCTAAGATCGAAAAAAACGTTCCTATAGATTTCGATCTGAAGAAATGCGGTTGGCAAGGATTCGACAGGAGAAAGGTAAAGAATCTTTTGGAAGAGTTCGAATTCTTCAGCTTATCGAAAAGATTATCGGGGATTGGGGAGAACTTAAGGTTGTGGTAAAATTAAAAAATATTCATGAAGATCCTAATTGCCTACTATTCGAGAACCGGGTCTACGGAAAAAACAGCCCTGGCTATTGAAAGAAATTTTCTGGAACGCGGTTTCCAGGTAGACGTCGAACAAGTCAGGCCCAAAAAAGAGCACGGTTTTTGGGGGTGGTGGCACATCAGGATGGTAAAGCGGGAATGCGAAATTCTGCCTCTTAAAATAAAAGATGTTTCCAAGTATGACGTTATTTGCGTCGGTTCTCCCAACTGGACCCGTCTTTCCTTGCCCATGGCAAGATATCTCAAGGAGATCAAAGGATTGAAATATAAAAACGTAGGTCTTTTTGCCACCACAGCTTTAATTCCTCAGGTTGAATGGTATATTATCTCAGCCTATTTATTGGAGTTCACTTTTACTTCCCTGGTTGATCAGAAAGGGGGCCATTTCGTCGACAGCTTGCTTCTTTCAAGCGCATTCAAAAACTGGAATTATCAATCAGAATACGGCAAAAAGAAGATAAAGGAATTTTGCGACAAGCTTGAAGCACCTATTCGTTCTTTCAAGCAATATTTTTTAGAGCAAAAGGAGATCGAGGGCACTCGTCTCGTGGTTGTTTTTCTTTCCGCTTTCTTGATTCTTTTTTTGCTATTTCAGACAGTAGCTTCGTCGTTCGGGATTGTGATATTCACCTGGAGGGAATTCTCCTTTTTATTCATCATCGGTTTTTTCACTTATTTCAGTCTTCTGCCGATATTAACCGGAAGAGTTTGGCTCTCCTGGAGCAAATACTTAATATCCTTTGTCCTGATCTCCATCTTGACCATCTCGGTATTTTTTCTGACTCCCCATCTCGGAAGGCCAATTGTCCTGAGCTACGTCTTAATTTTTATAATAATCAGTTTTTTCCGCGAACAGAAAGCGGTTTTTTTTACGGGCATAATGACTCTTGTTTCGTACCTTTATCTGTTTCTCAATTACCCTCTATCGCAAACATTGTCCCCGACCCTGGATATCTGCCTTCTTGTGATCGCCGCGGTGATGATAGGGGCAATCACCAGAAACCTGCAAAGGCATTATGTCAGTTTACTGGAGGCTCACGATGAAATAGAAGCGACCATGGGAACTTTGGAAGTAAAAATTGACGCCAGGACAAAAGAGTTAAAAGAGCTGTCGGAGGGATTGGAAAGGCAGGTGGAAAAAAGAACGGAAGAACTGCGGGGAAAAATCCAAGAACTTGAAAGGTTTAACAAATTATCCGTCGGCCGGGAATTAAAAATGGTAGAATTAAAAGAAGAGGTAAAAAGATTAAAAGAAGAACTAGAAAATTTAAAGGTCGAAAAAGATAAATAAATAAGAAAAAATTTATGATTAAAGCTGGTATAGGAAAAAGCAATAATCCCGATGCCACAAAAGCTGGAACCGAAGCGGCAAAACAGGCCTTGAGTGAAGCTGGCGGTGAGGCCAATTTAATTTTTGTTTTTTCAACAGTTGCCTACGATCAAAAAAAGATGCTGGAAGGAGTGAGATCGGTTTCCAAAGAAATTCCCCTGGTTGGCTGTAGTGATTCTGGAGAAATTATTACCGAAGGACCGGTGTCAAAACATGTGGCAGTCATGGCTTTAAGCTCGGATACGATTGACTTCATAATTGGAGTAGGAACGGGCGCAGAGAAAGATTCTCAGAAAGCCGGAGCAATGGCAGCCCGAGAAATAAAAGAAAAAGCCGAGGGAAAGATTGATCTGATTATGGCTCTTACTGAGGGTTTGCCAGAAAACGGAGCAGCAATTGCCAGAGGGTTTCAAGAAGTTTTTGGTAAAAATTTTCCAATTATCGGCGGCGCAGCTGGAGATGACTTTCTTTTTCAAAAGACTTATCAGTACTGCAATGGCCAGGTTTTAAATGGCGCTGTGATTGGAGTTGGTCTTTCCGGTAAGTTTTCCTTTGGAGTGGGAGTCCGTCATGGTTGGGAACCAATTGGTCTGCCAATGAAGGTGACTAAAACTAAAGGAGCCAAGCTGATTGAGGTGAATAATCGTCCAGCCCTGTCTATTTATGAGGATTATTTTGGGAAGAGAGCTGAAGAGTTGATTAAAGAACCGATTGCCAGAATGGCTTATACTTATCCTTTAGGAATGAGCGTTGGAGGAAGTCCGGAATTTTTGATTCGAGACGTAGTCATTGCCAACGAGAAAGGAGAAATTACCTGTGCGGCAGAGATTCCTCAAGGCTCAGAAGTTAGATTAATGTTGGGCGATCCGGACAAAGCCAT
>Ga0210017_1004592_pt1 | contig 11262 bp, 5 predicted proteins | sample CryGeyCG2014_020_FD_183966 | JGI IMG/M metagenome (GOLD analysis project Ga0210017, IMG submission 183966) | Groundwater microbial communities from aquifer - Crystal Geyser CG08_land_8/20/14_0.20 (SPAdes) (version 2) | ecosystem: Environmental > Aquatic > Deep subsurface > Groundwater | place... | reverse complement strand
TGCTGCTCAGGCCCTTGTCATCGGTCACGGTCAGCTGGAAGCTCATCACTTCGCCAGTCATGCTGGCTGGAGCGGTGAAGCTGGCGGTTGCGGTGTTGGCACCGGTCAAGGTGACCGGTGTGCCGCTGACTTGCGTCCAGCTGTAGGAAGCGATGGTGCCATCGGTGTCGGCACCACTACCGCTCAGCGTGACGCTGGTCTGCTCATCGACTGTCTGATCGGCTCCAGCATTGGCAACTGGCGCAACGTTGACGTGCAGCACATTGACATTGGTCGTGGCACTGGCGCTGGCACCCTTATCGTCAATCACCGTCAGCTGGAAGATCATCACTTCACCGGTCATTGAGGCCGGGGCGGTGAAGCTGGCTGTGGCAGTGTTAGCTCCGGTCAGAGTCACGGGTGTACCTGCCAGCTGAGTCCAGATCGAGGAAACGATCCTGCCATCGCTATCTGTTGCACTGCCAGACAGCGAAACGTTACTGCCTTCATTCACGGTCTGGTCAGCACCTGCACTCGCAACTGGCGCGACGTTCACATGTTTGACAGTGACGTTGGTCGAGGCGCTACTACTTGCGCCGCTGTTATCGGTGGCGGTGAGCTGGAAGGAGAGTACGGTATCGGCAAGGGTAGTCGGAGCGATAAAGCTGGCAGTCGCCGAGCTTGCATTACTCAGTGATACAGGCGTACCGGCTGTTTGAGCCCATAAGTAGGAGGCAATGCTGCCATCACTATCTGTTGCACTACCATTCAATGTCGTCGCACTGTTTTCGTTAACAGTTTGTGCGATACCTGCATTCACAGTAGGCGCAACATTGACGTGCTTCACATTCACTGTGACAGACGCCATACCTGTTGCCCCGGAATTATCAGTCACCACTAATTGGAATGTCAGAGACGTGTCTACCAGCGTCGCGGGTGCGGTGAAATTTGCACTCGCAGCATTCGCGTTCAGAATCGACACACCGGGCCCTGAAGTTTGCGACCAAGCATAGGACACGATCGTGCCGTCCACATCGCTACCGCTACCGGCCAAAGCGACCGGGCTATTTTCATTCAAAGTCTGATCGGGCCCAGCGTTCGCCGTCGGCGCGATATTGATATGTTTTACATTGACTGTAGTCGAAGCACTGGCGCTCGCCCCGCTGTTATCAACGATGGTCAAATTGAACGTCAGCGCATCATCGACCATCGTCGCAGGTGCAGTGAAGCTGGCCGTCGCGGAATTCGCGCCGGTCAACGCCACACTTGGGCCGGAAGTTTGAGTCCATGAATAGGTGGCGATGGTGCCGTCGCTGTCGGTGCCGCCACCGACCAGCGTAACGGATGTACCTTCATTCACCGTTTGCGATGCCCCTGCACTTGCAACAGGCGCAACGTTCACATGCTTGACCGTAACGCTGGACGAGGCTGTGCCTGTAGCGCCCATGTTATCCGTCACCGTCAATTGGAATGTCAGAGCGGTATCGACCAAAGCTGCTGGCGCAGTAAATGAAACCGTTGAAGAAGTCGCGCTCGATAGCGCCACGCCCGGGCCGCCAGTCTGCACCCAGGAATAGGAAGTCACGGAACCGTCAGCATCAACCCCGCCTCCAATCAAAGTGACCGGATCGCCTTCATTCACGATCTGATTCGGCCCTGCATTGGCAACCGGTGCCCGATTGGGCAATACGGTGACAGCTACGGTAGCGGTTGCTGTTCCACCCATGTTGTCGGTCACTGTCAGATTAAAACCAAAGACCGTATTCACCGTTACCACCGGTGCCACAAAATTCGGCTTGTCCGTATTCGCACCGGCCAAGGTCACGGGCGTTCCAGCGATTTGGTTCCAGGCATATGAAGCAATCGTGCCATCGCTATCCGTCCCACTACCTGTCAATTGCACCGGACTACCGGAAATGACCGTTTGCGCACTTCCCGCATCCGCAGTCGGCAGCACATTCGGCGCTGCCTTCACCAGCACATTCACAATCGAAGAAGCCGTTGCCCCCAGGTCATCTGTCCCGGTCAATTCAAAAGTGAGCGTCGTATCGACTTTTGGCATAGGTGCCACAAAGCTTGTCCGCGCCAATGTCGCATCGGCGAGCACCACCGAAGGCCCCGCCGTCTGCAACCACGCATAAGAAGCAACCGAACCATCAACATCGGTCGCGCTACCATTCAAGACAACCGTGCTGCCCGCATCCACAGTCTGAGCAGGTCCGGCATTCACCACAGGTGGTTGATTGCTCAAGCACCCTGCCGTGCTGCCTCGGTTCAGCAAGGTCAGATCACTGCTTTTTACGCCGTTGTAATCCGCATCATTACTGATCGCCTTGGCAACGATCACCTGATAGCTCACATCGCCGTCATCGATACAGTCCGACTGTCCCGTCACTTTCACCACTTGCGGCGTCGTCCAGTTGGCGGGATTGAACAGAAGTTGCTGTAAATCGGTGACACCTTCCGATGGCATAGTCGAACTCAAACCGATACGCACATCCGACTTCGGCGAATTACCCATTACCACGCTGAATGTCGCCTGACCGCCTGCCTCTGTCGTTTCCAGCACGCTGATCGGAGTAACCGTAATCACACCGCGCGGCACCGGCACCGGCACCACGAACGCGCCCGGTGCATAACGGGTGACCACGCCTGAACTATTGCTGACAACGGCGTAGACATAATAAGTGCCCGGAGCCAATGTCGAGACATCCCAGGTATAGCTGCCCTGACGCGCGCTCGGATCTTGCGGCAAGCCTTCGATAATGACCGATCCATCCGCATTCAGATTGTCATTGTCGTAATACAAAGCCACATGGCTGTTGCCAAGCGGGTCATCAACCTCCCACGCGATATCGACAGACACATTGGGATTGGTAGCCGATACGGCGGGCACATCCACCACCGCCTGCGGGCTGGTCAGCGCGATCATCGGTAAAGTAGAACCCGAACTACCGGTACGCACAAAGAACGTAGAAGTCGCACTCCATGCACTCAACCCGCCGCGCAGATCCTCGGCCCGCACGCGCCAGTAATAGCGCGTGTTATCGGTCAACTGCACATCCGTCAGCCAAGTCAGGTTATTGGTCAGGCGATCGATCACCTTGGCTGTCAGCGTCGCATCGGAATACACCTCGATACGGTATCCGATCGCGTCCCCCTCTGGATCGGTGGACGGGGCCAATGTAAACAAGGGCGCGGTACTCGTCACCCAGCCATCGTTGGCCGGGTTGATCGCAGCCGGTACGCCAGGCGCATCGTTCGCCGCATCGACGATGAAATCGCCATACGTCCACGGACTGTCAACCAAGCCGTCTGAGGATTTTACGCGCCAGTAATAATGCGCGTTCTCCACCAAACCGGTCGCAGAGAACACAGTGTTCGTGCCCCCCTCAACCACCGTACCGGAACGAATGATGTCTGTGCTATTAAAGGACGGCGCACGATCCAGCTCGAAGTAATAGCTCAACGCCATGCCAGTCGGACGCACGCTATTCGCCGCCGTCAGATCGACACTGTTCGTAGTCGACACACTACCTGCCGCCGGGGAAACCAGCACAGGCGCTTCGGGCGCAGGTGCCGTCGTATCCACCAAAAAGCTGCCGGTTGCAGAAACCGTCTTCGCACCATGTACATCTGTTGCCGAAGCGCGCCAGTAATACAGCGTGCTGTTATTCAGTGCAGGCGTAACCGTCCAGCTTGTCGTGCCACCCGCCCCTGCCGCGACATCGGCCACCACTGCAACCCGCTGGGTAAGCAGACTATCGCTGAACACCTCGAATCCGTACGACACCGCATCGCTCTCCGGGTCGGTGCTGTTCATCACGCTCAGCGTCGGCATATCCAGCGCAACAGAAGTACCGTCTGCCGGCGCAGCGATCAGCGGCACACTGGGCGCATCATTCCCCGTATTCACGAAGAAGCGCCCCACCGACCATGAACTGAACGTCGTGCCGTCCGAAGCGCGCACACGCCAGAAATAGTGCGTGTTATCCAGCAGCGAAACCGGCAACGACCAGGCACTGACCCCGCCATTGTTGCGCGCCAGATTCAGCTTCTCAGCCACCAGATTCTGCATGCCCTCATCCGAGAACACTTGCAGGTGATATGCCGTCGCCAGATCCAGCGCATTACTGCTGGTCGCCACCTCCAGTGTCGGCGACAAAACATCCACATCCGCCCCCACTTGTGGCGCACTGATCAGTGGCACATCCGGACCGGCAGGCGCAATAGGCGTATTCACCGTGATCGTGGTTGAGGTCGCCGATTTCAGCGAACCATCCGTCGCACTGAAAGTGATCGGATATTTCCCCGCCTGCCCTTTAGCCGGCTTCCAGCTGAACACACCCGTCACCACGTTGTTCGCACCGACAGATGTAGTGAACGTCGCGCCGCCCGGCAGCGTGGAAGTACTGCTCAACAAAGGCGCGGTCCCATCAGGGTCGGTAGCCGTCACATTGAACGTCAGTTGATCGCCTTCAATCACCGTGCTATCAGGCACCAGATCGATGACCGGTGGATGCGCTATCGCGGTTGAAGCCGTAAAGGTCGCGTTATAGACACCCGAGGTATTGGTATCGAACAGATTGAAGTAATACTTCAATACATTGTTTGCATCGCGCTTCTTGGAAAGCCACACGTTCTCTGGCGGGATCGTCTTGCCATCCGAACGGGTCATCTTGCCAAGCGTCATGGTTCCACTATGAGGATCGGTCAATTGCACATACATCGCCCCCGACGTGGCAGGCGTAGACAAGGAGAACAAGGCATCACCGTTGGCACTCGTGCCACCCGCAGTCAGCACCGAGTAGGCCGACTGATCCGTCACCACGGTATCCACGCCGGACGATTCATACACGCGCAGCACGGCGCCATCCAGTGACAAAAAGTCGCGCACGTTATCGCGCCCGGGAAGGTCGACCTTCACATCACGAATCAGATAATGCGCATTGGTCGCTTTCAACAACGAAGTTAGCGCACCACCCAAGGAGTCCGCATGGGTAAAGCTCACCGAGAAATCAGCAAAGTGTCCGGCAAGTGAAGAAGTCATGAGCCAGCGACCGCTTGCCGCGCTGGAAGGTGCGATATTGCCGAACGGGATCAGCAAACTGCTGATGGCTGGCTGATCGTTCAGATAACTGCCGATGATCTCGAAATTTACCGCCAGACCTTGCGCGTTGTCCACGATCTTCGGTTGCGCAGAATCGATCTTCACATTCGTCGCCGTCGCAGCCCCCTCGTTCTTCACCCGCACACCCAAGGTATAAGGCTCGACCGGCTCAACAGCCAAGGTCAGCGGATCGTCACCCCACACATCCTTGGTCATGAAATAGTCCAGCGTCAGCAAAGGCATCGGCTTCACATAGACGAAATCCGGCGTCACTTCGATCCGCTCCGCCTTGCCCGCGATGGAATAATCCAGCGTTGCACCGATGTAATACAGCTTACCGCTCGGCACCGTACCGCCCGCCCCTTGTGCGGGGATGATCAGCCAATGGATCTCAGCCGTGCTCGACGGCGCAACCACACCCGTCCCCGTCACATTATTGATGCCCGTCATCGTATCGATGCGGATAAAGAAAGCCGCCGTTGTATCGTTCGGATCGGATGTCGCGCGGATCGCATTGCCCGCCTCATCCTTGAAATTCACATTCACATTCACGCCGTCCAGGCTCGTCGTCGTCAGCCCGTTGTTGATCTTCATCATCGCGTCAAAACCCTGACGCTCCATCGTCAACTCTTGTGTGATCTCGATCTTCACCTTCGCGCAGATCGTATCCACCGCAAAACTGATATTCGGCAGCAACAACATCGCAGCCAGTAACGCAGAAAGCACACGGCGCGGCCAACTAAAAAGCTGGCTCGATGCGGATTCAAGATCATTCATCTGGTGTACTCCCGGCATTGTCTTCATATGCTTACCTATCGGTTTCTGTGCTTCATCATGCGCTGCGCTATTCAAATTGCTACGACTCAATGTGTGCTCGTGTTGCGTTCAATTTCTGCGTGCTGCTTGGTTGGGATTCGGCTCGAAGTTAATTCGAACCTAGCCCCTTTAATTTCTTTGAAATTTCATTCGAGCCTGACCCTCATGGCACTCGGTTAAGCGATCTTTGAGCATAAATGAGGTCGCGCGCGGCCTGCCGTGGCATGGTTAGCAGCGGCAGGTTCTTGGGCCGTCGTTTCTTCGCGCGCGGCTCGATTCGGTCGGGTCGATGCGGCAATCGCAGTGTCGCCATGCAGGCTGTCACTGTAGCAATCAAAGTGCGGACTTGATCGTCTGATGTCCGGCGAAGCTGATCGGCGAATGTACCCAGCAGCCGCTTGGCTCCGGCAAAGCTCAACATCCTTGGCAATATGTCCGCAAGCAATGCAGCTTTCGCCATCGCCCAGCGCACCAGGTTGTAGGCCAGGAAATACACCGCGATCTCTTTGTCCACCATCGGCTGCGATTTGCAACGCAACACATCCATCTCCAGCGTCGCCTTGATGGTGCGGAAATCAACTTCGATATTCCAGCGCATCGCGTACAACGCAGCAAGAGCTCGTGCCGGGGCAAACGCGGGATCAAGCAATGTCGTCACCAGTATGCGTCCATTGATTTTCACTTCGCGCATCGTGATGAATTCAGGGTAAGTCGCGTATTCTTCCGCTGTCATCATTTTTGGTTTTGGCGGGCGCGGCCACTGCATCAGATGGTCGCTTTTGCCAAGTCGTTGTCCCAGTGCGAAGTCGGTGATGCGCACGCCATGCTGGGGCATGACTATATCCGCGCCCCGGTTCATTGCGCCATGGATGATCCACCAAGTCGCCAGCAGCGCATCGGCCAGCAATACATCCTCTTTATTGAGCTGGTCCAGCATGTTCATCAGCAGGCTTTGCTCGCCCGTCCCCTTGCCTTTGCATGCGGCAACTTGATAGGCCAGCATCGCACCGCTGGACAGGCCGATGAGCGCGCCAATGCGGGCGATGGGAAAGCCAAGCCCCGGCTTTTGTTCCCGGCTTTGCGGGTAGGTTTTCTGGTTGCTGGGCGTATCGGGCATCGTGACCGTTGTGCCGTCAAACAGTTTGACGCACCGCCCTTGCCATCGCCAGGCGGCGGGCGTCATCGCTTCCAGCCGCCCGCCGATCATGGTGTTCAGTGCGACTGGTACGGTGGTCGGCAAGCGCTGGCGGGCTTCGCAGTAGGCGCTGGGGGTGTTGAGCGCGCTCAGGGATTGGCCTTGTGCGACGCGCTCGGACAAGCGGCGGCCCACCACATCCTGGCAGGCGCGGTCAGCCGATAGAACTTGACCCACGAACAGGCGCAATGTGTCCAACGGGGGATAGATGCGTTCACGGTGTGGTTCGACCAGCTCTCGCATGACAGCCTCAATCTCCTGTTCGCCAAGCGCTTGGTCAAATAAACCGGCGTCGCTTTGTAAAAACTGCTGTTTCAACATTGAAACTTTATGCCTGATCCGCGCAACTTTGGTATTCTTCACTTGGGCTGACCTCCTGTAATGGGTGGCTTTCGTGTCGCAACAAAAGCTTACCATTTAGAAGTGCTCAGCCCACCGTTTTTAGGGGCGTTTGGGCTTAACCGAGTGCCATGAGAGCCTGACCCCTTTGATTTCGCCAATTTCATTTGTTTTCCCAAGGTTGCTTAGACTTGAATTTCTCATTATTTTCCTGATTCCGCTCATCAATAAGTCTTCTAACCTTTCGTCGATTGATAATGCCAACAGAATCAAGCGTTCCAACTAATGCAATCAACAGACCACCGAGTGCTACAAAGTGGGAGTAAGGCCACTGTCTCAATACATCTACCCAAACGAATGCAACCGCAATCAATGTGCCTACCGTAGTAACTAGGCGACTTCGTATTAGCCATTTCGCATATCCGTCCATTCATTTCCCCTGACAAAATGGTTGTTCGCAATCAAAAGGAACGGTGAAACAGCCGTCCAATCCAAGCGATATTCCAACGCCAATTCCTGGGCTCAATCTTCCACCCGATCTATTTATGCCATCAGGTCCGACCGTAAACTGCCCCCCAATTGATGCCCCAGCACCCACATCACCACCAACACCAACCGCCCATGATGGGGAAGGATCTCCACTCCCAAAGGCAACGCCAACGCCTGTACTCGCGCCAAATCCGGCATAGAAACCAAAGCCAAGTCGTCCACAAAGCTGAAAGTACTTACAAACTCGACCGTTCGTATCAATTGACATTCCTATTCCAAAACTACCTCCTACTGGACCGAACATTCCGGAAACTTGTCCACCAGCAGAACCTGTTACGTCAATTAATCCATTCGAATCAATTCGCAATACTGGATTTCCATCGACATAGCCGTACTCGTTTATTCCACCCCACAACCCAATCGGATCCCACGTCACATACCGCCCCCCGGCGCGTGTCAAGGTAGTTGTCGCCTCGGTCATGCTGCCAACGGTTGAATATGACTGCTCGCCAAATGCGTCTTTATAATGGAGTCGCGTTCTGGATTGAGCGTAACGGCACCGACGGGCAACCAGTTTCGAGTATCCCCGGACCAGCGCGCCGGGTTGAGTTCGCGAGCCGTGCGATACAGGGCGTGTCTGGCAGCCAGAATGGCGTAATCCTCTCCGGCGTGGCGCTGGGCGGGGCTGACGTAGCGAATGCCGCTGTGGCGATGATCGAAGTTATACCAACGCACGAAATCGGTGGCCCAAGAGCGTGCTTGATCGAGGTCAACGAAGCCCTTGGCGGGGAACTCTGGCCGGTACTTGGCGGTACGGAACAACGACTCGGCATAGGCGTTATCGTCGCTGACGCGAGGCCGGGAGTACGAGGGCTTGACGCCCAGCCAGTTGAGCATCGCCAGCACCGTCGTGGCCTTGAGCGTAGAGCCGTTGTCGCCGTGCAGCACTGGCTTGGTGCCCATCGCGGCAATCCCCTCGGCCAGCGCGGTGCGGCGCACCAGGTGCGCGGCATGGTCGGCGTGATCGGCATCATGCACCTCCCAGCCCACGATCTTGCGGCTGTACAGATCGAGGATCAGATACAAGTAGAACCACCGTCCCATCACCTGTGCGGGCAGGTACGTCATGTCCCAGCACCACACCTGACGCGGTGCGGTGGCGATGTGCGTGGTGGGCGGCCGAACGGCCTTGGGTGCCTTGGCGCGCCCTCGATGGGCGGTTTGCCCGTGCGCCTTCAGCACGCGGCTGAACGTGGATTCGCTGGCCAGATAGACGCCCTCGTCGGCAAGCATGGGCACGATGCGCGCCGGCGGCACGGCGGCAAAGCGCGGTTCGTTGGCCACGGCCAGCAGGTGCGCACGCTCGGCCTCGGAGAGGGCGTGGGAAGGCACCGGGCGCACGGCTTGCGGCCGGCGATCACCGCTGACGAGGCCGTCGGCAACCTGCCAGCGCTGGAGGGTGCGCAGATCGATGCCGACGATCTCGCAGGCCGGTTTGAGCCGTGCGCCGGCGGTATGGGCAATATCAATGTCTCGGGCCAGTTCCTGACGATCTTCGAGGCCGATCATTCGCCCTCTCCCTTGTTGAAGATCGCCGCGACTTTTTTTGACAGCACGAGCAGCGCGGCTGTCTCGGCCAGCGCCCGGTCTTTGCGCAGCAGCTCGCGTTCGAGTTCCTTGATGCGCTTCTTGTCTTGCCGCGTGGACTGCGGGCTGGCGCGAGCTTCCTCGGGCTCGGCCAGTGCCGTGGTGGCGCTCGATCGCCACTTGTCCAGTTCGGCCGGATATACGCCGTGCTCGCGGCACCACGCGTTCTTGCCGACGCAGTCCAAAGCCGCTGCGGTGATGACCGCTTCGAGTCTGGCACCCGCAGTCCAGGCCCGCCCTCGGGCGGGCCTGGACTGCACCTCCTCACGCCATCGTTCCAATGTTTGCACCGTCACTCCAATTTCTTTCGCCGCCAAAACCACATTGGCGCTCTCCGGCGGCAACAAACGCGCCACCACCCTGCTCCTGAATGCTTCTCCGTATCGTGCCATCGTTCCTCCTTGTCGCCCCCAAGTTCAAGATTATATCGAGGCGACAACTATTCTGACGCGGGGGGCCCCTCATGGGATCGTAAAACCGCATCCAGTTGTAATGCATCCCCGTCTCTTGGTCGGCGTACTGCCCCGGCAACCTCAAGTTATTCGTCACCGTCGATGTCGGGTCAATCGTCGCCCTCCCGAACGCATCATAAGTCGCACTCCAAACGGTGATGCCACTCTGGTTCAGGAGTTTTTGCGGCGTCCCCAGATGATCGTTCTGGTAGGTGTAGTAGGCCGCTGCCGTCTGTGTACCGCTCGCCGGTATTTTCATCCACAGCGGGTTGGTGGTGAAGGTTGAGCCGGGGGCATAGCCGTAGCTCTTCGTGAGCTGGCCGTTGCTGTCCGCTTCGGCAATGAGGCCTTCTGCACTGTAGAAGTAGTAGGTGGTGCGGCTGGTGCTGCCGTTGTTCAGCGTCTTGCTGACGCGTCGGCCAAACGGGTCGTAACGATAGGTGGCGATGATGGCGTTGCTCGCGTCGTGGACTTCGATGAGGCGGTTGTCTGTGTCGTAGCGGTAGCTTCTTGTGTTCGCCGCGTTGTTGGCGTCGGTCTGGCTGAGGGTGTTGCCGTTTTCGTCGTAGGTGTAGCGGATGCTGCCGGCTTGGGTGAGTTGGTTGTTTTCGTTATAGGTGTAGCTGGTGCCTTGGGCATTCGCGTTGCTGCCGGTCACGCGGTTTGCCAAGGGGTCGTAGGTGTAGGTCTCGTTGGTTTGGCTGCTGTTGGTGTAAGTCGCACCGGTGAGGTGGTCCAGGGTATCGTAGCTGTAATTCGTGGTGCCCTGCTCGGTGGCACGGCTGACGATGTTGCCGGTGAGGTCGTAGCCGTATTGGTAGTTCATCACTTGGCTTTGGCCGGGGTCTTTGACGGCGATGGTCTTGAGTCTTAACAGGCCGTCGTATTGCAAGGTGCGCACGGTGCCGCCGGGTAGGGTGATCTGGCTGGGCACGGTCCACAGGTAGCTGTTGAGGGTGATGCTGCCGAACCCAGTGGGTAGTCCTACGGTAGAGAGTTGGTTGTTCGCGTCGTAGCTGTAGTTATACGTTGCGCCGTCCGGGTAGGTTTGGCTGGCTTTCTGGCCGAGGGCGTTGTAGGCGGTGCTGCTGGCTAATGTGAAACCAGCCTGTGCTGTGCTTGTCGATGCATAGGTGATGCTTTCGCCTATTTGTCTGAGTTGTTTGGTGTCGTAGGTGTAGGTGCCTGTGGTGGTGCCGTCTGTGTAGCCGGTGAGGCGGTCCAGGGTGTTGTAG
>Ga0210017_1004589_pt1 | contig 11265 bp, 12 predicted proteins | sample CryGeyCG2014_020_FD_183966 | JGI IMG/M metagenome (GOLD analysis project Ga0210017, IMG submission 183966) | Groundwater microbial communities from aquifer - Crystal Geyser CG08_land_8/20/14_0.20 (SPAdes) (version 2) | ecosystem: Environmental > Aquatic > Deep subsurface > Groundwater | place... | reverse complement strand
ACTAAAAAGAAAAGAACAAATTGAAAAACTAATGCAATTTATCGAAGCTAAATTAACTAAAAAAGTCGAACTCAATACTTACAAATTAGACCTAGTTAGGTGTGAATTATGTTCCTGAGCCTTGACAGCCCCGCACATCCTCTATATGATGCCAATCTACGAATCTAATGTTTACCCTGTTAAATCCGCCAGTGGCGGGACCCCGCTAAGCGGGGTATTTAACAGGGCAGGTCTACGAATTGCTAATGGTAAAGAATAATTAATTTCTATTCGCAATTAGTAAATTGGCATAGAATTAGCATATTAGCATCATATTGTTTTAGTTGTCAAATTTCTTCTACGGAGTATAATATTAACATGTCTAAAATCAGGGTTCGTTTTGCTCCTTCGCCAACAGGTTTTTTACATGTCGGCAGTTTGAGGACTTTTCTTTATAATTGGCTTTTCGCTAAGAAAAGCAAAGGAGAGATGATTTTAAGAATTGAAGATACGGATCGCGAACGTTTTGTTGAAGGAGCGACAGAAAAATTATTAAAAGTTTTAGAAGAAGTCGGTTTTGATTGGGACGAAGGACCGTTCCTTCGCTTACGCTCAGTCAAAATCAAAAATCAAAAATTAAAGATCAAAAATCTAAATGAATTAATAGAGCAGAAAGGAAAATATGGACCATATATTCAGTCGCAAAGGATTAAAATTTATCAAGAGGCAGTAAAAGAGTTAATAAATAAAGGGAGGGCTTATTATTGTTTTTGTTCCAAAGAAAGATTAGAAAAATTGAGAAGAGATCAACAAGAGAGGAAACAGCCTCCAAGATATGACGGAAAATGTCGAAATTTAACCGACGAGGAAATCAAGTCTCATCTTGATCAAAAGTATTCTTACGTGATTAGATTAAAAGTAGGGGAGGGAGAAATAAAATTTAAAGATCTGATTAGAGGAGATATAATTTTTAATTTAAAAGATATTGACGATCAAGTACTTTTAAAATCAGACGGTTGGCCGACTTATCATTTGGCCAGCGTCGTTGATGATCACTTAATGAAGATTAGTCATGTGATTAGAGGAGAGGAGTGGCTTCCTTCAACGCCAAAACATATTTTACTTTATGAGGCCTTTGGCTGGGAAAGACCAAAATTCGCCCATTTGCCCCTTTTATTAAATCAAAAAGGAGGGAAACTCTCAAAAAGACAAGTCGAATCCCAAGGACCTGAGGAACCCCGACGAAGGGAGGAAGTAGAGGTTGAAGATTATCTTGCTTCAGGTTTTTTAAAAGAAGCCATTATTAATTTTGTTGCTCTTTTAGGTTGGAATTCTGACACTAATCAAGAAATGTTTACTTTAGAGGAACTTGTTAAAAGTTTTTCTTTAAAGCAGGTTCAGAAAAAAGGAGCGGTTTTTGATTTTAAAAAACTTGAATGGTTTAATGGAGAATATATCAGAAAGAAATCTTTAAAAGAATTAACAAACTTATGTCTTCTTTATTTAATCAAAAGTGGTTTAATTAAGAAGATGAATGGTGAATATGAAATTAGAGAGACAAAAGAGATAGTAGATTTAGATTGGTTAGAAAAAATTATTGCTTTAGAGCAGTCAAGGATTAAAAAATTATCAGAAATTTCTCTTTTAACTAAATTTTTCTTTATTAAAAAATTAGATTATCATTCTGACTTACTGATTTGGAAAAGGGCGACAAAAGAAGAGACAAAAGATAATCTTAAAAAAGCGATCTTAATTCTTGAAAAAATTCCGATGAGAGAGTTTAATCAAGAAAAATTTAAAAAAGACTTATTTTTATTAGCTGAGCAAACTGGTAAAGGCGAACTTCTTTGGCCATTGAGGGTCGCCTTAACAGGTGAAAAAAATTCGCCACCCCCATTTGAGATAATGGAGATTTTAGGCAAAGAAAAAGTAATTGAAAGAATAAAAGAAGCTATAATTAAAACTAATAACAAACAACTAATAACTGACAACTAATAACAAAAGTGATTCTCGTTATAAGTTGTAAATTGTAAGTTGTAAGTTAATTATGTATGAATAGAAAATTTTGTAAAAAGATTATCTTTTTACTTTTCTTAGTAGTCCTAATATTGTCTACTAATCGGCCTTTATTAGCGGCGTCGTCTCCAGTAGTACCCCGCCAAGGCGGGGACTTACGGGTCTGCGCTGATTATCAAAAGGACATTGAAGAAACACAAAAAAAGATTGAAGAGCAGCAAAAAAGAAAAGAAGACTTAGAAAAACAGCAAAAAATTTATCAGCAAAAAATTAAGGAGAAAAGAAAAGAGGGGGTAACTCTTAAAAATGAATTAATTATCTTGGGAAATCAAATTAATAAACAGAAGATAGCGATTAGAATGAAAGAAAACGAGATTGAAATTGCCGATTTGGAAATTAAAAATACTCAATTTAAAATTTTACAGAAACAAAAAGAAATTATTGAACAAAAAAATAAAATAAGCGAAGTTTTAAGATTGATTAGTCAGCACAACAGGAAAGGAATATTGGAAATAGTTGTTTTAGCTGATTCTTTGGCAGATATTTTAAGTCAAAATCGTCGCTTTAATAGTTTGCAGGAATCTTTAATTAGTTTTTTAGATGATTTTAAAGAAAAAAAAGATGGTTTGATTAAAAAAGAAAAGGAGATTCAAACAGAAAGACAAAATTTGGTCTTTTTAAAGAGAGAGTTGGAAAATGAAAAGGCAAAGTTAAACTCAAATAAGATTGTGCAAACAAAAATTTTAGATGAGACAAGGGGAGCAGAATGGCGCTTTCAGAGTCTTTTAGCTGAAGCGATCACTGAACAAAAAAATATAGAAAGAGAAATTTCAGCCCTAGAAAGACAATTGAGAGAAAAATTGACTTACAGAGAAGAGGCTGGTTTAATGGAGGAGGAAGGAGAAATAATTTTTTCTTGGCCAGTATCGAGTGGAGTTATTACTGCTTATTTTCATGATCCAGATTATCCTTATAGAAGATGGATTGGTGAACACAGTGGCCTTGACTTAAGGGCCGAGCAAGGAGCGCCAGTCAGGGCCGCGGCTTCAGGTTATATTGGTCGCGCTCGTCATGGCGGCTTAGGTTATAGTTATGTTCTTATTGTTCATAACGAGGAATTTTCCACTCTTTATGGACATTTAAGCCAAATTAATGTTGAAGAAGGATCTTATATCAGAAGAGGAGAAGTCATCGGCAAGAGCGGTGGAATGCCGGGTACTTCAGGAGCAGGGTATTTTAGCACTGGACCACATTTACATTTTGAGGTAAGATTAAAAGGTATCCCGGTCAACCCCTTGAACTATTTATTGTAATATTATATAATAAATTATGGCTAGAATAAAATTTATAATGCCAACAACCATTGAATCAAAGGAACCATGGATTAAAAAAATAAGGTTTACTCTAGTTGGAGTTATTATTATTGTCGCCATCTTGTTAATCATCATCCTATTCTTCATCCGATATTGGAGTAAAGAGTATGGAACTGTTTTTGAAAAAAAAATAATAAAACTTCGCGAATTACAAGAACAAAAATAAACAAGAACCTGGCTTCGCCAGAACCTTGAAATTTCTATTGAATAACTATTTATGCAAAATTATAAGAACCTGCTCGCTTCGCTCGCAGAACTTTGAAGTTCCTCTTGAATAACTATTTATGCGGAACTATAAAAATAACTTATATAAATAACTAAAAAAATTTATGAAGGCATTTAAATTAGTGAAAGATGTCTCTCTAAATCAACAAATGACTTATGGTGGGGTGTTGGCCATTCTTATCTCCATTGCGGCTAGTGGTTTTAATACCTTGGTTTATTGGAGGCTTTTACCAGAAGCGCCGGAGACGATGCGTGAAATTGGTCTTTCGATCCAAAATTTCTACCAAAATGGTTTGATTCTGAACGGAGTTCTTGCTTTAGCGGGTCTTTTCTTATTGTTAACTGGCCTCTTTGCGGTCGAGGTAAAAAAATAATATTTTTATGTCCAAACTCGAGGGATTGAAAGAAATTCCTTCCTCGAAAGTGCCATATTCAATAGAGAAGATTCCTTCTTGGCAAGGGGGGATAACCTCTCATCCCATAATAGAAATTATTATTTTAATAATTTTGATCGTAGGGGTTTTTGTTTTAGGCGCTTATTTCGCCTGGGAGTATAAAAAAGCTTTAGAAGAACAACAAAATATTTATCACCAAATGTTACAAGTCGAAGGCATTGAGGAGTAGAAGTGACGAAATGAGGGGGAGACGAAATAAATGTGAGAGAAAAAAGGGTTGATGTGTCGTTTAAGAACCCTTTTACGACGCAGAGACAAATAACAAATAAACAAAGGGTTTATAATTTATTTTTTTTCTTCTTTAAATTTAATAAAAATCTTTTCCCCAAATCCTAAGTTAATGTATTCCAATTGAGAAATTTGTTTCTCCCCTATTTTTTCCTTTAAAACCACTCCTAAATTAGTTAATTGGGAGTCAAAACTTAAAAGAGAGGTAAAAATAAAAGCACAACCTTCCGGAGTGAAAGCCTTGATAACAAAAATACCCTTATTCTCCTCTGTCATAACAACAGAGTTTATTTTTATATTATTTCTAATTAAAATAGGACTATTTGTCAATTTTATTGCTGATTTTAAAGTATCTATATAAACAGGATCGTTAAATGAAGAAAATGTTTTGTCATAAATTATAGGTAATTTGTTTAAAGAATCATTGAGTGTCGCAAAATGTGGAGACACTATTTGGGCTTCTCTATTAAGGAACTGAGGACTTTGCTCGCCTAAAATTAATAATTTAGCTTCTGGTTTAGTTTCTTTTATTTTGACTATTAAAGTATGGGCCCCTTTCTTTTTAATTTCCACCCTTTCTACTCTTGGATCATCGCTTAAATTTTTAATTAAATTTTTGATATCAAGAAGAAAAAGATTCTTTTGTGGAAGAATAAAAAACTTTTTTTCTTTCAAAAATAATTCAACCCTTTTTTCTAATTCCTCTATCTTAATTAAATTATTATCAACATCTTTTTCAACTTTTATATTAGTAATCGCAAAAGCTGAACTATAAAAAATTAAATAAATAGTAAAAATTAAAATTAAAATAAAAATAAAAAAGGAAAAATTTTTTTTCTTCTTATTTTTTTCAACATAGTATTCACGATTGGCTCTTAGCGGGTTTTTTTTATTTACGATCATTTTTATTTTTTCTCTTTAAAAATTTTAATAATTCATTAAGAGGCAAAGTGTTAATCACGTTTTTTTTCTCTATCCAACCTCTTCTGGCTGTGTCAACGCCAAAGGTTATGAAGTCAAGATGATTTAAAGAATGGCTATCAGTAGAAATAGCTAATTTAACTCCATTTTCTTTGGCTTTTCGAGCATTCAAAGCATTAAGATCTAATCTCGACCAAAAAGCATTAATTTCTAAAATAGTTTTTGTTTTTTGGGCTTCTTTAATAACAGCTTCAAAATCTATTAGATAAGGCTCTCTTTCGTTAATTAATTGACCAGTGGGGTGAGCAAGAATATCAATATTGAGATTTTGCATGGCTCTGATTACTCTTTTTGTTATTTGTTCCTTAGGTAAACGAAAAGAGGAATGAACACCGGCGACCACCAGATCAAACTTTTCTAAAATTTTATCAGGCAAAAAAATCGAGCCATCTTTGTTAATATCTACTTCAATGCCGCTCAAGATATAAAAATTTCTCAGTTTTTTGTTAATTTCTTTAATAGTTTTAATTTGTTTTAAAATTCGCGAGGGACTTAGGCTATTAGTTATCCCTAAGGGCGAGCTATGGTCTGTGATCGCTATGTATTGATAACCTCTTTTCTGACAAGCTTTTGCAATTTCTAAAAGAGAGTTTTCTCCATCTGACCAATCGCTATGAATATGTAAATCTCCTTTAATGTCTTTTTCTTTAATCAGTTTGGGTAAATTATTTTTTTGGGCAGCTTCTATTTCTCCTTCATTTTCTCTAATTTCTGGCGGAATCCAAGGTAGGCCGACAGCTTTGAAAACATCCTCCTCTTCCCTGCCTCCTATTCTTAATAAATTTTTGATTTTTGATGCTTCGGCTTTGTTCAGTATCAACCCTGAGCTTTGTCGAAGGGTTGATTTTTGATTTTTGATTTTAAAGACCCCGTACTCATTAATTCGTAAACCTCTCTCCATCCCCATTTTTCTAATTTGAATATTATGGGTCTTTGAGCCCGTAAAATAATGTAAAGCCGCGCCAAAGCTTTCTGGTTTTACCACCCTCAGATCTGTTTCTGGCCCGTGCTTCAAAAGAACATTAACCTTAGTCGTTCCTTTAGCATTTACTTTTTGAATTTCAGGCAGATTAACAAAGAAGTCAATTATTTTTTTAGGGTTTTTACTGGTAACCAAAATATCTAAATCACCGATTGTTTCTTTTCTGCGTCTAAAAGAACCACAAATTTCTATTTGTAGAACAAAAGGCGATTTTTTTAATTTCTCTTTGAGGCTAATGGCATAAGGGTAAATTTGACCCAAAGGAAAGCGTTCTTTAAATCTTTTATAAAGCTTGATTCCTTCTAAAATATTTTGTTCACTCTTTTCTCCCCAACCAAAAAGTTTTCTTAATTTAAGAGAGCCGATTAGTTTTTCTAATTGCGGAATAGTGGTGATCTTAAATTTTTTATACAAAAAGGCCACCTTTTTTGGCCCTAGTCCTTCGATCTTCATTAGTTCTGAAAGTTTAACTGGAATTTTTTCTTTTAAATTTTTAAGCCTTTGACATGTTCTTTTTTTAATTAATTCTTTAATATCTTTCTCAATACTCTCCCCTACCCCAGGGATTTCTTTTAATTTATCTTTTAAATATATTTCATTGATGTTTTCTGACAATTCTTCAATTGCTCTAGCTGCTTTTCGATAAGCCCCGATTTTAAATTTATTTTCTCCTTTAATATCCATTAGATCAGCAATTTGATCAAGGATCTTAGCAATTTCTAAATTATCCATAAAGTAATAAAACAAAAAACCTGTTTTTTTAGTTTTATTATAACAGGTTTACCCTGTTAAATAAAATCTTTTAGATTTTAATTTGCAAGGCAAATTATTTCACAGGGTGAATTAAAAAAATCATTAAAGGCTATTGCTTGGCCGTGGGCAGATTTTCATCTGTTTTTTTAGCCTTCTCTTTCCCCTCTTTGATAGCTTGAGCAACGAGGCTGGTAATTAAATCTATTGATTTTATTGCATCATCATTAGCAGGAATCGGATAGGTTATTATTTCTGGATTAACATTGGTGTCAACTATGGCCACCGTCTTAATTTTTTTTCTGACACTTTCTCTGATAGCTGTTTTTTCTTCTAAAACATCAACGACATAGAGAGCATCTGGAATTTTCTCAAGCGATTTAAGTCCACCAACCATTCTTTCTAATCTTTGCAATTCCCTTTCTAATTCGAGAACTTCTTTTTTGGTATATTTATTCCACTCCCCTTTTTGTTTTTCTTCATTCATTTTTAAACATTTTTTAATTAATTGATTGATTGTTTCAAAATTAGTTAAAGTGCCAGCCACCCATTTGTTAATTACGTACGGTACAGAACACTCCTCCGCATATTTTTTAACTAATTCTTGGGCTATTTGTTTTGTGCCAACAAATAAAATCACTCCTCGATTTTTAGCCAACCCCTCTAAGAACTTAAGGGCTTCTTCTAGTTTCTCTAATGTTTTTTCAAGATTAATCAAATGGATAGTGCCTTGTATTTTATCAAGGAAAGGCGCCATTTTCGGATGGCGTTTGGTAGTTTTATGTCCAAGAGCCACGCCAGCTTCAGTTAAATCTTTGATGGTTGGAATTTTCCACATATAAATAAATTATATCAGGTTATTAAAATTTAGCAACAGCTCTATTGTCAAAAATTATTGTTTTGTTATACTTTATTATATATATATGAAAAAAGACATTCATCCAAAATATTTTAAGGAGGCAGAAATTGTTTGTGCTTGTGGAGCCAAATACAAGGTCGGTTCAACTGTTCAAAAAATGCAAGTAGAAATTTGTTCTCGATGCCATCCATTTTTTACCGGCGCTGGAGACCAAAAAATTATTGATATTAGTGGCCGGGTAGAAAGATTTAAGAAACGCGCAGAGAGAACAGCGGTTTTAAAAGCAGAAAAATTTAAACCCCGACGCCCAATTAAAAAGAAAGTTATTAAAAAGAAAATCATTAAAAAAAAGAAAGAATAAGAACCTGCTCGCTTCGCTCGCAGAACCTTGAAAATAAACTTCTTATTTAAATTTAACGCTAAGGTAGTTTAATTATAAAAAGTTATGAAAAATTATCTTTTTAGTGGTATTAGACCGACTGGCGAATTGCATCTAGGAAATTATTTTGGCGCGATAGTTAATTGGATCAAATTACAAAAGAAGAAGAGGTTCGCCCGAAGTGGAATAATAATTTTATACTCTTAATATTGATAGATTTTATTTAAGAGGTGAAAGTAAAATGAAAAAGAGAATACTTACAGGCGATCGGCCAACCGGGCCATTGCATCTTGGTCATTATGTAGGTTCTTTAGAGAATCGGGTTAAATTTCAGGATGAATACGATTGTTTCTTTATCATCGCTGACTATCAGGTTTTAACTGACCATCTTAGAAAAACAGCGGAAACAGAAAGGTACATTAGAGAAGTAATCCTCGATTACCTATCAGTAGGAATAAGTCCTGAAAAAAGCACTATTTTTATTCAGTCGCTTATTCCAGAAATTGCTGAATTAACTATGTATTTTTCGATGATGGTGACCGTGGCAAGAGTGCAACGAAATCCTACTGTGAAAGAGGAGGTAAAAGCAGCGAAGATTTCAGAGATGAGCTATGGGTTTTTGGGATATCCAATATCTCAAGCAGCAGATATTTTAAGTGTTCGAGCTGATTTGATTCCTGTAGGCGAGGACCAACTGGCACATATCGAGCAAACAAGGGAGATAGCACGAACATTCAATCGACTATTTGGAAAAGTTTTCCCAATCCCAGAGGGATTAGTAGGAAGAGTACCTCGATTAGTCGGTCTTGACGGTCAGAAGATGAGCAAGAGTCGGGGTAATGCGATTTTTCTCTCAGATTCTCCAGAAATTGTTCGGAGAAAAATTAACACTGCAATTACAGATCCGGCTCGAATTCACCCTACAGATGTTGGCCACCCTGATATTTGCAATATCTTCCAGTACCATACAATCTTTAATTCCTCAGAGTGTAGAGAAATTGAGGATAATTGCAAAAAAGGTAAAATCGGGTGTGTCGCTTGCAAGAAAAGAATGGCCGAAATGATTAACAAATTTCTTGAACCCATCCGCGAAAAAAGAAGATACTACGAAGGTCAAGAAGATTCAATTAAAGAGGTCCTGAGAACTGGAAATGCAAGGACCCAGAAGGAGGCAAAAGAAACTATCAAATTGGTCAGAGAAGCTATGCACTTTGATTATAAAGAGCTTCTTGAAAACCAAAATTAAAGGGGAAGAAAATATAATGAATATTTCTTCCCCTTGTTTGTCATCTGACAATATTAGTAAATTAGTAAGTTTAAGAGATTCGTAAATTAGTAAGCAAGGATAGAATTTTTTTCTTTTTTTCTAAAAACATTTTTTTATTTTCAGTTTCGATCACTAATTTGAAAATAGATTCTGTCCGCGAAGGTCTAAGATTAAACCACCAATCAGGGAATTCTATAGTTAAGCCATCTAAATAATCAACCCCGTTAGAAGGCTCGCTCCGCAAATTTTTACGAAGTTCAGGGATAAAATTAGATGTTGTTTGTGACCTTCTAACGGGGTCAATTTTTCTTCCCCTAAAATAAGAGACTAACTTTTTAAAATTCTTCGACATTTTTGTTAAGGAAAATTTTTTAGACGAGAGATCAATTTCTGTTCCTTTATAATATTTTTTAAACGGCTTAATGAGCTTTGATAGTTTTTGTTTTTTTCTAGACAAAATTTGGATCATTAAAAGCAAGGCTAAGGATGGACATTCACTATAATTATTTTCTTTCCAAAAAAAATGGGCTGAATGTTCTCCGCCAAAAACTGCATGATTTTTCGCCGCAATTTTTTTAATAAAAACATGACCAACTGGACAACGAATAGGTATCCCGCCATGTTTTTTTATTGTTTCTTTAACTATTTTTGAACAAACAAGATTATAAACAATTTTAGAATGAGGAAATTTTTCTAAAAAAAATAAAGAAAAAAGAACTAAAATCATGCTTGGGTCAATTATTTTTCCTTTTTCATCAAGAAAAACACAGCGATCGCCATCGCCATCAAAGCTTACACCAAAATCCAATTTTTTCTTTTTTATTGTTTTGCTTATTCTCTTTAAATTCTTTGATAAAAGCGGATCGGAAGGGTCAACCAAAGAGTTCAAATAAATTGTTTTAAGAAAAAGTTTTTTTGCTAAAGGTTTAATTATTTTAGAGGCTGTTCCTCCTAAAAATTCTAAGCCAATTTTTAAAGATCGCGGAATGGGTTGAAAGTCTAACTTTTTAGCTAATTTAAAAATATGATTTAAATAGTTTGGGATGATGTTTACAGATTTTATATATATTTTTGATTTTTGCCCGGTTATCCAATCGAGCAACCCGGTCGGATGACTGGGTTGATTTTCTACCCTTAATTCTAATTCTTCCATTCCTTGTCCCTGACAGATGAAGCCATAATTTTTCACTATCATTTTAAATCCATTCCAAGTCAAAGGATTATGTGAGGCAGTGATCATAATACCGCCATCGGCCTTAAAGTACTCTACCGCGAAGTAAAAAGCATCAATCGGCACTTTGCCGATATCGATAATGTTAGTTTGGCGCAGGGTTGAAATTCCTTTAATTAAACCTTTGAATAAAGTTGGAGATGATTTTCTCAAATCTTGGCCGATAACAATTAATAGTTTGGCGGATTTGACGGGGTAAACTTTATCTTTAACAAAATTAATAAAGGCTTGCCCAATAAGACAAGCCGTTATTTTATTAATTTCTTTTGGATATTTTCCTCTGATATCGTAAGCCTTGAAGATTGAGTCAGGCATAGTTGAATAATTAAGTTAGTTGCTAGTCTTGGCAGCCGGTTTGGTCTTAAGTCATAGTCTTCGGTCTTTAAAGCCTACGACCTAGACTAATAACTAAACTGGCTGCTCTGACCTAAAACCTAAGATTCTTATTGCGGGGGTGGGACTCGAACCCACGACCTCCAGGTTATGCTTACCGCTATGACTTTCGTCACTCTTTCGATTTGTGGTCTGGACTTTATCTTA
>Ga0210017_1004584_pt1 | contig 11275 bp, 11 predicted proteins | sample CryGeyCG2014_020_FD_183966 | JGI IMG/M metagenome (GOLD analysis project Ga0210017, IMG submission 183966) | Groundwater microbial communities from aquifer - Crystal Geyser CG08_land_8/20/14_0.20 (SPAdes) (version 2) | ecosystem: Environmental > Aquatic > Deep subsurface > Groundwater | place... | reverse complement strand
ATCTTATATAGAGGATGTTGTTGTTAAAGAAAAAATACCAATTGATTCAATAATCGTTAAGATGAGCCAAGAAGAAGCTATAATGCCAATGAAACTTCCAATTCTTGAAGCAACACCAAAAGTTTTGGAGATATTGAACGAGACTATAGCCAGAACAAAAGAAAAGGGGGTAGTTGTTGTCATTGGAGTGGGAAACACTTCTGGCGTTGGAAATGATGGAGAGAACATTAAAAAGGCTGAAGAAGATATTAGAAAAACACAGGAAAAAATAAAAAAAAGAGAAAAGGAAAAAAAGAGAAAATTTAAATTTCCGTTCTAGATATAAAATTTTAATATAACAATAATATAATAATATTAATATGCTGAAAAATACTTTGATTTTATTTTTGGTTATTTTATTGACGATCTCATCAATCGCTTATTCTTTGGATTTGAATGATCTCCCTATTAGTATGCTTGACAATATTAGAAATGTCTTTAGGAAGTTTTTCACTGCTACTACACCAAGTGCTTGGAGCCAATGTTCTCAATTTACCAGTGAAAAAAACTGCATCGATATCTGCGGGTCTTTAGGATGTTCAGACAGTTGCACCCCACCAGCAGGAATAATAAATAAGGGTGTTGTTTGTTATTCGGACAGCAGTTGTTCCATACTTTTTGGTGATGGAAGAGGTGCATACTGTACTGATTCATGCTACCTGTCATATGGCGGCTATGGAAAATGCTGCTGTGGTGGAGGCTCATCAGGATCAACAACTACAACATCCTCAACCACAACAACCCTCCCAACATGCCAAAATTATTGTGATTCAAGAGAACTATATAAATATAATTATTACATTTGCAGCAATACAGGTCCTAATAATAATGCATTTGGGTGTGGAGGAACAACTTGTTATTATAATATAGACACTTATTCTGCTTCTCTGACTTCAGATTGTAGCACACAAGGAACTACTTATTGTAGATGTTATATGAGGGTTACTTGTACTGACTGTGCGAGTAGATGTACTTCAAGCGGATGCTCTTCATCTGTCTCCTCAACTACAACAACTTCAATAATTGAATATCGAAATTGCGACGCCCCATGCAGATGGGAAGGAAATTATCTCTGCAAGAAAGGTTTACAATGTTATTTTATTGATGGAGCAACTCATTGCCGTAATCCATCTTGCCAAAATGATCCTGATTGTGTCTGTGACACTACAACCACAATAACCCAAGGAACTACAACCACAACCACACAGCCTGGTTTAACAACTACAACATCCTCAACTACAACAACAGAAACAACTTCTACAACTACATCTTCAACCACAACCACAATCCCAACCACAACAACCTCATCAACAACCACAACATCCTCAACTACAACAACAGAAAATAATGATTTTGATATTTTAAATTTTGGTTGCACTAAAAGTTTAGGAAATCATAAATGCTCTTTGGAATATTCAAATAACCTCAACAATGGAGCTAATATAGTGTTTTTCTATGTTGATAATCATGGCGCAGTTATTAAATCAACCATAAATTTTGTTCAAAAAGGAAATGGTAAAATGGAAGAATTATTCATTTGCAATCTTTTTGAGAAAGGTTCTTATAAAGTCTTTTATAAAATATATGAATTAATACCGAGAATAGAGGTGGGTAATGAAAATTTAAAAAACCCCAAAAAATGGGCAAAAACAACTGAAATTAAAGAGGTAGTTTGTTAATGAAAATGAAAATTTTTTATTTAATGGTGTCTTTTGTTATATTATTTTCATCTGTTTATGCTTTAAATCTTGGTGATATTTCTTCTAATTTGGGAAATACTATTTCAAATTTTCTGAATAATTTTTTTGGTGAAAATCAGGTTAATATTTCATGTCCGGGCTGTAGTTTGAGCACATGCTCTTGTTCAATTAATGTTTGCGCCAAAGGGACTTTGGATATTTATACAAACTCTGAATGCAGCTCTATTCCCAGTTATATGTTAATATTTGATAATTCACATGCTTCTTGGCAGCCTGAAGCCGCTGGTAATTATTTTGTTAGAGCTTTTTGTGACGATGGTAAAAAAAGTGAATGTGTTGGGATAACTGTTATCGGGGAAGAAGATTGCCGTATGTTATATTGGTTTGATGATGAGCATTATAATGAATGTGGGTATAAGAAATTTTGCGGGGCTTTTATGTATGAAAGTTTAAGGACTTTTGAAAATCTTGATGCATGTGAAGACGCTCTAAACAGCCCTGGCAGTTTCAGTGTTTCGTCTGTTTATTGCGATGAGGATGGATGCAATTTACACATTAATTCAAATCCATTCAGTGAAAATTTAGTTTTATTCTTTGAGCTTGTTGACGAAAATAGCGGGAAAATATATTATACATCCAATCTTAATATAGAATCTAGCTCAATAGGGCAAAAAAAGATTGTGATTTCACAGGTGAGGTCTTGCCCTTCAGGAACAAGCCTTGAATTGCTTGTGTTAGTTTATAAGCAATCCGATCTTAATTATAGAATAAAACGAGTAAAGGATGAATCTTTTATTTGTTAGGTCAGATAACATGAGAAGATTAATTTCATTAATGATAATATTATTTTTTAGTTTTTCTTTAGCTTATTCTATAAGCATTAATAATTGTAAGTCAGATGGAAAGAGTAATTGGGATTGTGAAAATAATAATATATGCATTTGCAGTTTTTCTGGAAGTTGTACTAACGGCAGATTATTAGTATATGAAACAGATGTCAGGAATGTTCTGTGTATGCCAAAAATAGTCAATAATTATGTCGATATTGATTGGGATGATTGTTGGAACCCTTCAGGGAAAGTTAAAGTAAGGGCTGACTGTGATGAAGGCCAGTCATCAGAAAAGACAATCATTATAGTTTCTTCTGGGTCTGGCGGAGGTTCTGATGCAACAACTTCATCCACGACCACAACGACCATAATTTGTAATTATGCATGCCAGGCTTCTTGTACTGATGACAATGATGCGCCATTTTGTTATAAGAGGGTATCACATGGAACTACCGGATGTTCTGGTGGGTTGATCTGCTGTGAATCTGTTCTTAAAGATTGCCAATCACAAACAACAACAACTATTCAATCAGATAAAACATGCCCTTATGATTGTTGTATAGATATGCTTGGATATAAGTATAAGCCTTGTTCTGGGGGAATGTCTTGTTGTGATGGGTTGTGCAAGGAAAGTTGTGGTGGCTCAGATTTTAAAATTTCAAAAAGTTTAATGTTTTGGGTTCTTTTGGGTTTGGCATTACCCATTGTTGCTCTCATAATTTTTGCAATTAAAAGGGGTAACAATACTGATATGTCTGAGTATTGAACAAATCAAATTTAAATATCGTAATTAAATAATATTTATGAATAAATTTCTGGTTTTTCTAACAATTTTACTGTTGCTTTCTAATAGTGTTTATTCTCTTAGCCTTGATGACATTGGGGATAATATAGTTAACATTTTCAAAGGTTTTTTTTACTTTGAACTAACGGGCACTTGTACATGTAACTATAATCAGCATTGTGATTGCAATGGTGATGGAAATTCTGACTTATGTGGTGTACAAACTTGCAACGGTGTTGGTAGTCCTTGTCATTATGATAGTAGTTGCTCCCCAAGTTGCGGGTCATGCGATTGCTCTTCTTGTGGGGGTGGTGGAACTTGTGATGTTGGCACTCAATCTGCTTGTGCATCAGCATGTAAAAGTAATAAATATAAATCTAATGATGGTACAGTCTCTGGGCATATACTCACACCTGATAGTAATTGTTGGTGTTCAAAAAGTGAATTTAGTGTAAAATGCTGCGAATGTACATGTTCTGGCACATGGAGTTCTGACGGATTTACATGCATAGGCTCCGTGAGTCCACCGCCATCAGGATGTAGTTTACAATCTGGGCAGCAATGTGATTGTTGGACTGACTCTAGTTGCCAAACAAAATGCAGATCCACTCCTGCTGGTTCATGCCCTGAATGCAGTGCTTATTGTGTTTTTAATAATAACCCCTGTCTGCCTGGTAAAATTGCATCATGCCCCTATGCTTATGGTAATATAGAATGTGATAGTAGTTTGCCTTCAAATTGTAAATGCCCTTCTATTGATGACGTCCTTGAAAGTTGCCGTGATTATAGTTATAGGAGTAGTTGGACTCAATGTGGTTCGGATAATGATGCAAGGAGTTGTAGTGATATACCTGAATGCAGTATTTCTGGATATGAAATAACAACATTAGAGGGTTCAAGTACATGTTCTGGGTGTAATAATCCTGTTAAATATAAAAGATGTTGCCATAAACCGATTGGTACGACTACTACAACTACCACATCTACAAGTACAACAGCCACAACATCCACCACGACTACAACAACAATTAACTGTGAATATTTGAAAATTGATGGCAAAAATGATAAAATTGTCAGTGTTGAAAGAGGGCAGATAGTAATAATTGAATCTAAAGTTTCGGATTATGGTATTATTAGATACGCTGGAACTGAAAAACCTAGAAGCGAAAATCTTCCAAGATGTTCAGGTCACAATTGCCAGAATTTAGTAATCGGCCATGGAACAATTACTACATCTTTTACTGTTCCAGAAGATTCTAATGATTTTTATGTCTTTGAGACAAATGCTTATGAAAGCAGCCAATGTGAGCATTTATGTTCATCTGGTGGGATGTTGTACAAAAACAATGACATTGGCAATTGCCTATCTAATAGTTGGACTTATTATTCTAGCTGCAACAGTGAGTGTATAAAAGGTCTATCTGTAATAATCGCATCTACAACTACTACCACAACGACTACGACTATTACATCTACAACAAGTACGAGTACGACATCAACATTCCCGACAACAACTATACAAGGGAAGTGCCCTTGCTATCTAGGAAAATCTCTATATACAGGAGATTATTATTACATCTTTTATTATGATTGTGTTGACATAGTTTATAAAACATCAGTAGATGGTGTATCATGGAGTGAAAGAAAGATAGCTGCAAAAAATAAAGATCTTACAAATCCGCCAGATTATTTTGATATATATTTTGATGGAACTTATGTTCACTTAGCTTATCAGCATACAGGCTCGAAATTAGGTTTCAAAAGAGGCCTGATAATTGATAATATTATAAGCTGGGAGCAAACATCTTTGCCAGATCAGGGAAATACTTATTATGCTTCTAAAATGTCTGTGGTTGCTGATTCGAATGGAAAACCATGGATCACTGCGAAAGTATATGACTCTTCTTCTAATAAATTCAAAGAAATTTTATATTACAACAATCAACAAAATGGTTTGGGAACATGGAAAAAATGGGTGTTATATGAAAACAATGCAGTTCCGTTTTTGGTTTCATTAATGAATGAAAAAATCTATGCATTTTATTATACATCATTTAAAAATGATTTAAGGGGAAGAATATATAATAGCGATGGCATGATATCAGAGGATAATATTGATATATTAAATGGAGACTTTGTGTTAAACTATCTTTCAATATCATCAGCATCTAATAATAAAGAATATGTTTATGTTGCGTGGCTCAACAAGGAAAAGGAAATAAAGTTTAGGGAAAAAACGATTTCATGGTCTGTGCCAATTAAATTAGCAGATCAGCAAAAATTAAGTTCTTATCCTGATATAACTTCAAACAAAACCAATAATGATGCCTATGTATTTTGGTTTAACCCTGAAAATAAACTTAAACTAAAGGAAAGAATCAATGGTGAATGGTCTAAAGAATTAAAGCCATCAGGGGATTATTTCAAAAATCCAATGGGGGAAACATTAAGAACATTTCATAATGTCATGAAAACAATGATAGGAGAATCTTGGTGCGAGGAAAAATCCAGCAAACCATATGTCCATTTATTCCCTAATAATGAAGTCTTGATATTCAATAAAACTTTTAGTGAAATTTACCCAACTTCAACAACAACAACTACTAAAACAACTTCCACTACTACATCAACAACCACAACCACAACTCAAGAAGCAAAATGTAAAAGTTATTGGGAATGCTGCGAATGTACCGGTTACCGATCTTACAAAAGATGTTACGAATGCGTTAATGGAAAATGCACAAATAAAATTGTAGTAGAGAAAATGTGGGACAGCAATAAATGCCCTTAAATAATCAATCCTATTAAAAAAACCTAATACTGAAAAAACTTTTATTAAATCAAAAAAAATAATATGTTTACGTAAAAAAATATTTTTGGTTGTATTGTTTTTTCTTCTGTTCTCTTCCGCTTATGCATTGAACATGAATGACATACTTTCCGGCTTCAAAAACTCCTTCTATTCAACCGACACATGCTCTGGAAAATATTCACGGTATAACTACCATGTATGCTCCTCATACGGTCCAAACAATGATGGCTATGGATGTGAAGGAGTTAATGACATTTTTATCAAAAATTTGAACCAAACTTGATTCCAAATTAATCAAAATTCGCTGAAATAATTGAAAAAGAACTCAAATAACTTGATTTATATCTATTTTCCCTCACTGTTAGTAAGGAATCTTCAAGGAAATTTGATATCACCAAAACCTTTAAAAATCCTAACTCTCAATATCTAGAAGAGGATTAATATGGGATTGAGGCCAGGAAGATGTACAAGGAGAATAAAAAGGCCTTGGACTAGGATATCTGAAAGAAAACCTAAGAAGAGTTATGTAGTCGGGGTCCCTGATTTGAAAATTCATATATTTGAGATGGGAAACAAGAAAAAAAATTTTGACACTACTATGCATTTGGTTGCCGAAAGGCCGGTTCAGATAAGAGATAATTCCTTGGAAGCTGCTAGGATTAGCTCAAATAAATATTTGGAAAAAATACTTACACCAGAGAATTATTTCATAAAGATACTCTTATTTCCTCATCAAGTTCTTCGGGAACACACTCTAGCTACAGGTGCTGGTGCAGATAGATTCTCAATGGGTATGAGAAAATCATTCGGAAAACCCAAAGGAAGGGCAGCTATAGTTAGAAGAGGGCAAAGAATAATGACACTCAAACTTAATAAAAAAGACATTAAAGATGGAAAATTAGCTTTGCACAGGGCAGATATTAAGCTGTCTACTACTTGCAAAGTCATCGTAGAGGAATAATTATTTTCTTAAATCATCAATAGGTTTTCCGTATTGGTCAGTTACTAAATCGGAACCTTTCTCTTGAAAACGAATTGGGTTATTTTTTATATATTTTGTATTTCTCCTTTCAAAACCGTTTCTCATTCTGTAAAAGGGCCTGTATATAAGCAGCTCCTCACTAGTTTCTGTTACATCTTCAGTATTTTTAATTCTTTCAAATATTAGTCTGGCACCTTCTTGACTTAAAAATCCTTCATAATCAGTTCGCAAACGTCTTCTGGAAATATATCCGTTTCTTATGAGGATCTTTAATCCATGTCTATATGCTGCTTCTTTTAATCCTGCTGCTTCTTGGTCATTAATATAATTTGAATAAGAACGTATGTGTAAAAAGGGTGGTCTACACATGTTTGATATAAGAAAATTAATCCCACTAATAGCAGTGAATATTGTAACAAGTCCTCCTATTAGCAGTTCTGGTTTTTTGGTTATATTCAATAAAATTTCGTAAAATTCCATTTTACTCCTTTTCAGTAATACTTGAGCTAGTATTTAAACTTTTCTATTATTTACTGGTTGTGTTCAAGACTCGGTTTTTTCCAAATTTTAGCCTTAATTTCTTCTGAAAACTCAGGACTCGGTGGGTGACTCTGAGATCGGGGGGTGATTAAGTTAAAAGAACTTGTATGGGTATTGGGTGTGGATGCTATGCAAAAAGTTATTGATAAAGAAAGAATTCCTGTTAAAATTTAGATTATTGAATGAATTTCTCTTTGATAGAAAATTATTTGATTTTTTGTATAGGTTAGCATTAAATTAACAAAAAAATAGAATATTATTGGTGATTATAATACCTGTACGTGATTATGCAATTGTTGCTGGTAGTAGTATTGATCAATATGTTGGAAATTTATTAAGGACATTAAAAACAAGATATAAAACAGTTGCTCAAATGGAAAATGGAGTTATGGGTGCAGCTGGTAAATGTGGGTATAGTGTTGAATTATCAAAAGGCGATATGAGTCATGGTAATACATCTTTGGGTATTTTACAACCTGGAATTAAAAGAATGTTTGGAAGACCCCCAAATAAAAATATTTTACATTTAACTTATGACCCTTCTCAAGAATTACAAATTATGAATATAACTATAGAAGTTTATAATGAAGAACTTGCTCGTGAATTTCTAAGAAGATTAAACCAATAAACTTAATATAGAACAAGTAAAAAATGGAAGTTGGAGTAAGAAGTTTTGTAGAAAGATTTGGCGGATCAAAATAATTTTTTTATTCTAACCCTCTCAAAACCCCTTCCAAGAATATTCTAAGATCTTTTTCATGAACTCTAATCTGTTTAGTGGAATCCCTATTTCTGGCAGTAACAGTATCATCTTTGAGAGTGTCATAATCTATAGTGACCGCTATTGGGATCCCGATTTCGTCACTTCTGGCATACCTTTTTCCAATTGACCCAGATTCATCGTAAAATACATCAAAACCTTCTTTTTTCAAATCCTCTATTATCCCTTTAGCCTTTTCTGCTAATCCATCCTTTTTAACCAAAGGAAACACTCCGCATATATAAGGGGCAATCTTGGCAGGAAATTTAAACCAGTTCCAACCCCTTTCCTTATCTTCAACAAAATTATGAAGTAAAATACCGGCAATAGTCCTTTCTACCCCGAAAGATGGCTCAACTACATGAGGAATAACCTTACCATTATTTGTTATTACGCTTAAATCAACATTAGCATGCTTCATATGATTTTTTAAGTCATGGTCAGTCCTATATGAATTTCCAACAGTCTCTTTCCACCCAAAATCAAACTTAATCTCCAAATCAAAATTACCTTTTGAATAATGTGGGGTCTCTTCTGGGAGCATATGCCTAAACCTCAGGCAATCTTCAGGAATGCCTAAAGACTTATAAAAATGAAACTCTTTTGCCAAGAAATACCCTATCCACTTATTTGGCAAAATTTTTTTGTCGAATGCTTCTTTCACTGAAGTATTAATCATTTTACCGTTTTTCTGCTGAGCTTCTCGTGTTACTAGGTTAATTTTGACATCCTTCACTTCATCAAACCACTCGCAACTGTCATCTCGTGGGTCAAAGAACATTTCAACTTCCATTTGGCTGAATTCTCTCACCCTAACTATGAAGTTTCTTGGTGATATTTCATTCCTAAATGAATGCCCTACTTGAGCTATACCCATTGGAAGCTTAGAGCGAGTAGTTCTGTATATTCTATTGAATGAAGTAAATATGTTTTGGGCAGTTTCTGGCCTTAAATAACCTATTTGGCCTCCTGTTGGAGAAATATCAGTTTTTAGCATTAATTGGAAGACTCTTATGCCCATTAATTCCCCTCCACAGTTGGGGCAGATAATATTATTTTTCTTTATTATTTCTGTCAGTTCTTCGCAAGATTTACCTTCGACAAATTTACCAGTTTTTTCTTCAATCAAATGGTCAGCACGGTGTATGCTTTTGCATTTTTTACATTGGGAAATTGGATCAACAAATGAATCAACATGGCCTGATGCTTTGAGTACTTTTTCTGGGAGAATAGTAGAACCGTCTATTTCAAATACATTATCATGGCTTTTAACAAATGTTTCCTTCCAATAATCGATGAATTTATGCTTTATTGATGTTCCAACAGGCCCAAAATCAAAGAAACCTGACACACCTGAGTATATTTCAGCTGTAGGATATATTATTCCCCTGGTTAGACAAACGTTTTGTACATCTTGTAGTGTTGCCATTAACTAATCACCTTATAATAATAATTAGAAAAGAATGCTAAAATCTTTAACCATGTACTTTAACAATCTTAGCTTTTATATCGCTCATTCCACCAGTTGGCTCTGCAAGAATATTCCCGCAAACAAGGCATGTAACCTTCTTTGAAGCCTTGTTGAAGATTATTTGCTCATTCTTGCATTTAGGGCAAACTACTTCTAAGAACTTACTTGTTGGTTGTTTTGCTATCATCAATTACACCTTACTTCTTAACAAATTTAAACTTTTTATTCCTGATTCCTTTGCCTTTTTCATGCTTTTTACCGCATTCTGAGCATTTATATTTCAAATCAGTCCTTTTCGTTGATTTTTCATGGTCTGGCTTAGGCCTGGGAAAACTAGTATAACCTTCAAGTTTTCTTAAGTATCTTCTCTGCCCTTGGGCGACTTTTCTTCTTTGTTTCTTCTTTGTTACTTCTGCTATATGATCCGTGTGTTTTTTACAGCTAGGGCAATACAATCTTTGATTTTTTGGCACGTCCATTTATTCCACCATTTTTGCTATTTCACTCTTGACCATTAATTCTGCATTTTCTGAAGGTATTTTCACTTCTTCCCCCACTTTAAATGGGCCATATTTCTTAAGGTCAGGCCCCATGAATGCAGGTATATCTTGTGTGAACTTAAGTTTTTGTAGTTTTGTTTCTTTCTTTTCTTTAGTTTTTTTCGTTAATATATTTAAAGTCTTTTCCCTTTGGTATTTTAATAACTCAACCAGCTGTTTGAAGAATTTTTCTTCTATTTTTATGAGGTTCAGGACTGGGATGCCTGTTCTTGTGACAAAAACAGCTTGTTGAAGTATTTTTGTCTCTCTCCTATTAAATATATCTTCCAATACCCTCTGTATGTTTTCTACTTCTAGTTCACTCGATCTATCGCTTTTTTTCTTTGTCAATATACTCTTTTGTTCCAGATAATTATTGCATTTATCATAGAAATCATCTGAAATTTTGGATAATTTGACGTCATTTTGTTCTTCCCTCTGAATTTTTCTAATGTATTCATAGGTTATTGCTTCTTGTTGGTTATCTTCCGGCATATATTATAAATAGGATAGAAAGTTGAAATAAGTGGTGGAATTTTAATGTTATTACTATTATATAGTAAAAAATAGAAATGTTTAAATAGTAAGAATATTAATGTTAGATAATATGAGTGTTTATGTACAAAGAGGAAATGGAGGCTTAACTTATATAGCTCATGGGCCTTTTACCGAACTTGTAGATTTTGCGTTGGGTTTTTGCAGTTCTGTTAGACCAGGTTATTCTGGTATTAATGGGATTAGAGATGGCATTGAATCTGGAAATGAAATAACACCTTTACCTAGATTTGGGTTTAGACTTAACGGAACAATTACTTTTT
>Ga0210017_1004579_pt1 | contig 11278 bp, 11 predicted proteins | sample CryGeyCG2014_020_FD_183966 | JGI IMG/M metagenome (GOLD analysis project Ga0210017, IMG submission 183966) | Groundwater microbial communities from aquifer - Crystal Geyser CG08_land_8/20/14_0.20 (SPAdes) (version 2) | ecosystem: Environmental > Aquatic > Deep subsurface > Groundwater | place... | reverse complement strand
GCGGGGTCGCGCGGACGATGGTTCGTTTACATCACACTTTCTCGGGCAACACCCTAGGCTCCACCCGCGACCTGGGAACCGACACTTTCATTGAAACTCAGGCAGGCGGAGCTTCAGCTTCGGAAATTGCTGATGCGGTCTGGGATGAGGTAATTGCTACCCATGTCACTGCCGGAACAGCCGGCAAGATGCTTAAAGACGCCAAAACCAAAGCTACTCTGGCCTCTCTAAAATAGAGAATAGAGAATAGGAATAGAGAGTAAGAATAGAGAATAGAAAACAAAAACTACCTTTTAAAAATCATTACATATAACATCCTAATTATTTCATTCAAAATACTTAAAACTGATTCGAATTCGTCGGATTTAACATAACCTATTTCTTTTGCAATAAATATTTGAGTATCAACTTCAAGTGCAGATCCGTAAGCAATTGAATAAAATTGTTTATATTCCTTGTGGGATCTTCTGCCATAACCTTCGGCTATGTTTGATGGTATTGATATGGTAGCACGCCTAATTTGTGAAGTTAATCCAAATTGCTCGTCTTTAGGAAAGTGCCTAGTTATACTGTATATCAATTTTGTTAATTGTATCGATTTTTGCCAAACAATTAATTCTTTATAAGAATGCACATTCATAATATTAACTATTCTCTACTCCCTACTCTCTATTCTCTATTCTCTTGACCCTATTCTCTTCCCCGCCCCCACTATCTTTATATATTCGCTTTCTAAATTTTTAACAAAAATTTTTGTTGTAATGTTATGTTTTCGATCTTTGATTTGATAGCAATTAGGTATATAAATTAGTTTTTCAGAGTAATATTTTGCCTCTTTTTCAGGTACTAAAGTTTTATCAACTATCGCGTATTCCATAAAGTCTGCACCGCTTGTTCCCCCAAATTCTGAGTAGGAAATTTGGAATGGGGATGGATGATGTGCAAATATCCCCATCCTGTTTCTTTCACTGTGTCCCACCAAATCAATCAAAATATCAATTCTCTTTTTGTTTATCCTTTTGGCAACTTGTGCATCCGTTAAGTTGCGGATGTCATGATATGGATATTTATAAATTTCAAACTTCTTTTTATCATGCAGATCAAAAAAGGGTGAATCAATTTGGTCAAAAATATATCCGACTTTAATTTTTTCCTTCTTTCTCCGAATCCAATAACCAAGCCGTAAATTTGCCCGCATAGCCTCCCCTTTAATTCTTTCGCTATATGTTTTGGCAATTTGCAGCCGGTAAGAAGGGCTTTTATGGAGTTTTAATGCCCAATATGGGGTTTCAGCGCCTAAACTGTCCATTTTTTTGTGAATCTTTTCTGCCAAATCCTTTTCTCCCAAACGCAATAAAACATCTAAAAGATTTGGATAAACGCTTGCCAAACGAGAGTCCAATTTAATCGCTTTTTGATAATATTTTCTTGCCTCATCAAGTTCGCCAATACCGCGCAATATATTTGCTAAATTATTACATGCTGGTGCGTTGTCAGGGTCAATTTCGATAGCTTTTTTAGCAAATTTCAATGCCTTTTTGTAGTTCCCCTCACTTCCCAATATTGACGAAAAATTATATAAGGTATCAAAAAGATCGGGATTTAGAACTATTGCCTTTTTATAATACCTTTTAGCCAGAGTTTTATTGCCTTTTGTCTGAAAATAAACTCCCAGGTTTCCATATCCTTCTGCATAATCAGGTTTTAGCTCAATCGCCTTTAGAAAACTATTTTTGGCCAGAGCAAACTCGTTTTGCTCTAAATAGGCATTAGCTAAATTATTATAGGCGGCAAATGTTTTGTATCTTAACTTTATTGCCTTTTTGTATACCTCAATCGCCTTTGTTAGTTGACCTTGATTTTTGTAGGCGATACCTAAATTAATAAGTGCCCGCGCCTCATTGGGTTTTTTAGCAACAATCCCCTCCAAAATTTTTTGAGCTTTTTTATATTCACCGCTTCTTAATAATTTAACTGCTGTATCAAAAGGTTTATTCATGAATCCTAAATTTTAAATCTTGAATCATTTTAACATATGCGTCTTCAAGATTTTTGACAAACAATTTTGTATCAAATAACGGCTTGGTAAGGCGGTTAGAGAATAGAGAATAGCGGATAGAGAGTAGTTTTTTGGGGTTAGTTGCAAGGTCAATTGCCAGTTTCTCGTATTCTTTTACCGAGTGAGCAATAAGTTCGGGAAGACCAATAGCTGTCAATAAACTGGCGGATACCCGGGAGGCAAAATGGTTTCCTTTGAGGGTGATAACCGGCACTCCTGCCCACAAACAATCAGAGGTTGTGGTGTGGCCGTTATATATAAAGGTGTCTAAAGCTATATCAGCAAACTTAATTCTTGCCAAGTGTTCATCTTTCGGCAAGTTACCAGCGAAAATCAATCTAGCGAGGTTCAATCCTGCAAGACTGGCTGCTTTTCGCAGATTGTTCTGAGTATTTTTATCCGGGGCATATATCCACAGCACACTATCAGGAACTGCTTTTAATATTCTCATCCACGATTCAAAAACCTCTCTAGCAATCTTGTATGTGGCGTTGAAAGAAGCAAAAACAAACCCGCCTCCGTCTGAACTTCGGCGAGGCAAGCCAAAGTCTTTCCTTTTGAATCTTGAATCTTGAATCTTTTGTTCGTTATCGTTTACCTGATAGCAGGGCAAATAAATTGGTTTTTCGGTATAGTACTTCATACTCGGAGTAACAATTTTATCCGTGATTATATAATCAATAAAAGAAGCTCCAGTTGTTCCCGGAAACCCCAGCCATGATACCTGAATAGGTGCAGGTTTTAGTGCCGCAATTTCAAATCGTGAATCCCTGGTGTGGCCTTTGAGGTCAACTAAAATATCAATCTTATCCTTATATATTTTTTGGGCAGCTTCTACATTACTTAAACTTGAGATATCAATGAAGTGATCGGAGTCTGTAATTATCTTTTTCCTATATATACTTTTGTCATCTATCCCGTATGAATAAGTAAAAATTTCAAATTTTGATCTATTATGACGCTGAAAGAGCCCCAACATGAGGTGGGCCGTTGCGTGGTTGTAAAAATCGCAAGATAGATAGCCTATCTTTATCCTTTTATTTTTACTCCGCTTGTCAAATTTAAATTTAACTCCGCTTGAATTGGCTATATCAGAAAAACTTTGGCTCCAAACCCTAGCTACCTCCAAATTCTGTTTTTCATCCATTTTTCTGGCAACGTTTAAAAGTGCCGGCTCAGATTTTTTCATCACATCTAGTTTTTTTCCATAAAAATCCAAATTTCCCCAATCACACTGTTGCATCAAATTGGAGACCAAAGCGGTCAATGCGTCAAAAAAATCAGGATTTACGTCAAGAGTTTTTTGATAGGCCTCTTTTGCCTTGTGGCTATTGCCTACTTTTTCATAAATTAAACCCAGATGGTAATAGGCTTCAAAACACTTGGAATCAAGTTTAATTGCCCGATCAATATGCTTTAGAGCTAAATTAATTTTCCCGGTATTACCAAGGGCAATTCCAAGGTTACTGTGTGCCCCTGCAAATTTTGGATCAAGCTTAATTGCTTTTTGGTAACACTCAATTGCCAATTTTAGATTAAATTCTTTTCTATAAAAATTACCTAAATCGTTATTTATAAAAGCGGAGCCTGGATTCATTTTGTAAGCTTGGTCAAAATATTTTTTTGCTTCCGCCAAATTATCCTGATCCAAATAACAACCTCCTAAAATTCGATAGTTTTCAGCGTGGTTTGGATTAAAAGTGTTGTATTTCAATAAGTAATTTATTGCCTCACTAAACTTATTCAGCCTGCGGTTTAATACTCCAAGATGAAAATAGGCCATGGCATAATTTGGATCAACTTCAATTGCCTTTTTAAGGTTCTCTTGTGATTTTTTAAAATCCTTCATCTGAAAATAAAGAGTTCCCAAATTGTTGTATGGTTCAGCTTTTTGTGGAACGATTTCAATAGCTTTTAAATAACATTCAATTGCCTTGTCTTTTTTGTTCATTTTGGTGTAAGCATTACCTAAATTATTGTAGGCAGCAAAATCGTAGGGATTACGTTTGAGGGTTAACTTGTAATATTTTGACGCTAATTGATATAGTCCTCTTTCAAAATAAATAAGCCCTAGTCCGTTATATGGCTGGGGCATGTTTTCATTCATCAAGAGCGCCTGCTTAAACGACTTCTCTGCTTCATCTAACTTTTTTAGTTTCTGGTATGTTAAACCCAAAAAATAATAAGCCTTGGCGTCCGGCTTGATCCCAAGAGATTTTTTGAAGCTGGCAACGGCTTCCTCAAATTTCCCCTGATTTACGAGCCCCAGGGCCATTTGGTTAATTATTTCAGTGTCTTTATCCATTTTTCCCACTCCTTTGCCCTTACCTTCCAGGTGTAATTTTTATTAACGAAGGCAACTTGGGCAGACAAATCTTTAGGTTCATATAAAAAATTTAATACTTCTCTAATAAAAAGATTTCCATATCTTTGCCAATCGCCGTCAACATCTATTAGCTTGGCAAAACCTGCCGTTGTTTCGGGAAGAGCCCCAAGACGGCTGGTGACGATAAAACATCCCGCCGCTATTGCCTCCATTACCGCAATGCATGAGGTCTCGGGAAAAGTGTTGGGGTATGCCAAAACACTGGTTTTAATAAGCTCTTTGGCCAGTTTTGTTTGAGAAACAGATCCGATGTAGTCAACCCCGTAAGTATTACGGCAAGCCGTGTATAGTGTTCCATAACTTTTTTCGTCCATTTCTTTTGAGATGTGATAAACACCAAGGCTTGAAAAAACTTTTAATTTAACGTCGCGACTTATATTTTTTATAGCCGGAAACATTTGAATCAAAAGGTTAAGTCCTCTAAAAGGAGTGCTTGTATATGCCAAGACAGGGGGGTTAGTTTTTTTGGACAATGTTGACTCCCCTTTTGCAAAAAGATTCTCAAATACAGGCGAAATCGCATTTCGCAGAACCACACATTTTTTAGGATTAAGTTTAAATTTTTCAAGATAATTTTTCCTTTGATAATCGCTTATTAAGACAAAGGCGTCAAAGCTTTTGACAACTTCGTGGTTTGCCAAAGACTCAACCGCCGGCTGATCTGAATCATGCTGAGTCCAAAGGACAATTTTTAAATTTTTTGGGGCAGTAAGTTTTATTTGATAGCCTTGAGCTGGAGAATTTTGAACAACTAACACCTCTAAGTTTGGTAGTGAATTAAATATGTCCTTATTCGGAATGCAATTTACTCCGAGGGTTTTAGACTTTTTGGTTAAGGCAGTAAATAAAGTTATCTCATGACCATTCTTGGCCATTGCGGAAGCCAAATAGCACATGGCCGACTCGCTTCCTCCCATTGGCTTTTTATACGGAGTAGAAACATCGTAAACCAAGGAGCTAAAATTGACGAAACCGACTCTCATGCTATCTTAATTCTCCCCTCTTCATAAACTTTGAGGTTTTCCCGGCAAAAAGTAAATCTACCTGGAAAAGCTGCCCCGTTGCCAAGTAATGTGTCTCTAATATATCAAACAGCCTAAAACCATAACTTTTCATAGCAAGTATGACATCTTCTGTGAAGGGAGCATTTTTGTTGTACTCAAGATTTTGAGTTTCAAGAAGTATAAATTCGGCCTTTGAAACAGTATCTTTTCCCCCTTTTAAAACATCTAACTCTGACCCCTGGGTATCTATTTTAATAAAGTCTATATTTTTTAATTTTCGCTTCGCAACCATCTCATCAAGAGTTGTCATTGGGAGTTTTATTAAATGATGATTGTCAAAATATCTTGTTTTTTCCATATAGACAGAATTGCCTGTCGTTATTGATGTTTCCTTCGGATTTGCGATATAAAAATCTACGCTTTTTTTAGATTTATCCCCCAGAAGAGCCATAGCCAATCCTGATGCTTCTGAAACATTTTTTAATAAGCTTTCATTGTTGGGAGTTGCCTCCACCATAAAAATTTTGGCAAGAGGAAATATCTGATGCGCCATTTTTGTCCATCCCCCCTGATATGCGCCAATATCCAGTATTGTTCTTGGAGAAAAACCAAGATTGACAAGCAGGTTTAGGCGCTGGTACTGAAGTGAATTCTCCATCTTACTAATTTATCATTATTCCTTTCACTTTCCCACCGGAAATAAAATTCTGATAGATTTTTTTGTAGCCTGCTTCTATATCGTGAGTAAATCTTTGGGTGTCAAACAACGGCTCGGAGAGGCGTTTAGAAAGTAGAGAATAGCGAATAGCGTCAAGTTTCTGAGGGCTTTTGGCAAGAGAGATTGCCAGGCTTTCATATTCCTTTTGAGAGTGGGTAATAAGTTCAGGAAGACCAATCGCCGTTAGTAAACTGGCCGACACGCGCGAGGCAAAGTGATTGCCCTTGAGGGTCACCACTGGTACTCCCGCCCAAAGACAATCGCTGGTCGTGGTATGGCCGTTGTAGGTAAAGGTGTCAAGGCTAAGGTCGGCTAATTTAATTCTTGCAAGATGCTCCTCTTTTGGAAGATTACCCGCAAAAATTAATCTATCAGGATCTACCCCGGCTTTTTTGGCTTCTTTTTTAAGATTTTCACTAGCCAAAGCCATTTTTTCGTAAAGCCACAAAACACTACCGGGAACTGCTTTTAAAATCCGCATCCAGGACGTAAAAGTCTCAGAGGATATTTTGTAAGCCTGATTAAATGAAGCAAAGACCACACTTCGTGTGGCAGGCAAACCAAAGTCTGCCTTCTTGAATCTTGAATCTTGAATCTTTTGTTCGTTGTTATTTACCTGATATGAATTTGGAAGATAGATTATCTTTTCTGAAAAAAATTTGGATTCTTTTTCCGGAATCACAATTTTGTCGGCAATTAGATAATCAATAAAATTTCCCCCTGTTGTTCCCGGAAAGCCAAGCCAAGTAACGCTAATTGGAGCGGGTTTTAAAGCCATTATTCCCAATCTGTTGCCATTAGTATGCCCCTTAAGATCAACTAAAATGTCTATTACGTCTTTGTAAACTACCACAGCAGCCTCTTTATCGTTTAATCCGGAAATATCTCTAAAGACATCAACCGCGGCCATCACCTTTTTTCGATAAATTGAGTCATCATGAACACCATGAGAGTAAGCGATAATTTCAAAATCATTTCTATTGTGACTACGTAAAAGTCCAAGGATCAAGTGAACCGTGGCGTGATCATGAAAGTCAGAAGAAAGATAGCCGATTCTAATTTTTTTGTTATTAACCATTCCTCTTTTATCTTGAACAAATTGAATTTTGTCTGTGACAGCTTTGTTTTCAATATCACGAGCCTTAAGTTGTGTTAATAAAAAATTCATCTTCGGATCTTGTTGCCTTGATATATTGCCATACGGAAATTCTGCCGGCATCCCGCCAGTCTTAATCGCCTTTAAATTAAATTTATTGATGATTGGCTCAAGTTTTTTTGCCTTATCCCAATCGCAAATTCTTGAGTAGAGATTGTAAAGCTGTCCATAGCTTAAACCGAATTCAGGATTAAGTTTAATCGCCTTTTCATAATTTTTGATTCCTTCCTCTATTTCTCCGGCAATTTGGGCGGTCGTCCCTAAATTAAAATATGATTCCCAACTATCCCCGTCTCCATTAAGAACCCTGGCAATCTCCAGTGCCTTTTTGGTATCACCAATCAAACTATAGCAAAGAGCTAGGTTTTTTAGAGCAAAAGGGTTTTGAGCGTAATTTTCAATATTTTTGTTGTAACAATCAATCGCTTCGGTAAGCCGGTTTAGTTTTTGATATACCAGACCTAAATTAAACCAGCCTTCATAAAAATTTGGATCAAGTTGCAGTGCCTTTTTAAAAGCTTTAATCGCTTGCGGTACTTGCCCGCTTTCAAAATATTTTTTACCCTCGCTATTTAGAGTGATAGAGTTTTGCATATATTTTTTCTAAATCACTGGTAAACCTTTGTGTATCAAATAACGCACAGGATTCACGGTTCATGATTAAAGATTTATGAATAGCAGCAAGTTTTTTGGGATTTGTCGCTAGTTCTATTGCCAATCTCTCGTACTCAATCTTGGAATTTGTAATCAGATAGTTCATCCACATCGCAGTTAATAAACTGGCCGAGACCCGGGAAGCAAAATGATTACCTTTAAGGGTGATTACCGGAACTCCCGCCCAAAGGCAATCGCTGGTTGTAGTATGACCGTTATAAGTAAAGGTATCAAGGGCAATATCCGCCAGCGCAATCCTTTTGAGGTGCTCGTCCTTTGGTAAAGGATTGGCAAAGAATATTCTTCCCGCATCAACTCCTCTTTTTTTAGTTTCTTTTTGGAGATTGTTTGCCGCGATTTTATTATCGACAAAAAGCCATAAAACGCTTTTGGGCACTTTTTTAAGTATCTTCATCCAAACATCAAAAGCTTCCGGCTCAATCTTATGGGTTTGATTAAACGACGAAAACACAATTATGTCAGGATCTCCGGGTAAACCTAAATTACGGCGGGTGAATTTCCGATCAGAAATTATTTGCTTATTATCTGTTGGTTGATAAGTGTTAGGCAAATAGACAATCTTTTCGCTATAGTACTTAGCTTCGCTCGGGGGGGTGACTATTTTGTCTGTTAGAATATAATCGATATAATCAGCTCCGGTTGTCCCGGGAAAACCCAGCCAGGTAACACTAATGGGGGCCGGTTTTAAAGCCATTATCCCAAGCCTGCACCCTGATGTATGACCTTTTAGATCAACCAGAATATCAATTTTATCTTTATTTATTATTTCTGCCGCCTCGAGATCGGATGTTAACCTAATATCCCGAAATACATTTACATATTTTTGAGCATCACGACGGTAGCTGCTCTCGCTTGGAAAACCGTAAGAATATGCATAAATTTTAAATTTCTTTTTGTTATGAAGTCTCAAAACTCCCATTAACAAATGAAGTGTGGCATGATCATGAAAATCATAAGAAAGATATCCTATCCGAATAGGCTCGCCTGCCTTTTTCTTAGAAATTTTTCTTGAAAATTTAATATTTGAAACAAGATCTTTATCCTGCTTACTCCAAACTTTAGCAATTTCAAAGTTTCTTTTGGGATCCTCAAAATTACAAACGGATACAAATGGTGTTTCCGAAGTAAGCTTGTTTAGTTTCAAAGACGCATCAGACAGCTCCTTCATCTTTTTAAATATTTTTTTGGCTTCGTCCCAATAAGCAAATGTTCTAAGTCTTAAATAATATTGGCCATAAGCGTGTTCAAATTCCGGATCAATTTTAATAACTTTTTTAATTGTCTCCATACTTTCTTCGGTTTTACCCATCGCCTGATAAGCATTACCGATGTTATATAAAATGTTAGAATTCTCAGGAATTATTTTGTTGGCTTCCATTAGGCACTCAAGCGCTCTCTTTGGATCTTTATAAAGCATAATTGCGCCATAATTAGCCAAGGACATCGCCAAATTATTGGACGCCTCAATATCCTGAGGTTTAAGCTTTAGTGTTTTTCTAAAATAGAAAATTGCTTGTTCGTAATTATTTTGAGCTTGATAACAAAAACCTAAATTAAAGCTGGCCTCAATAGAATTCGAGTTGTATTCGAGCGCTTTCAGAAAGCTCTCTATGGCCAGGCTTGTATCTCCGGCGGAGAAAAAGGCAGCCCCTTTGTTGATATAGCCATCTGCCTTAGTTTTGTCCATATTAAACACAATTATACAATAAACCCTATTTCCCTAATTTCCCCTTGCGTTTTCCTTTTCATTTGTTCTATTATTAGATTATGTTAAAAAACATTGGCCTTACTGAATTAATTATTATTATTTTGGTCTTAATTGTCTTTGCGGGTAGCAAAAAAATAAACGAACTGGCCAGGCAGGCTGGTGAAGCAACTAAAGAACTAAAAAAAATTAAAAAAGAATATAAAGAAGCGTCAGAGGCCGTCAAAGAAGAACTGACTGCTAACCCAGAACCTGAAGAAAAAAAGAAAATCAAACAAAAGAAGGGAGGTGTCAAGAATGCCTAGTGGAGTTGGATTACCTGAAATTTTAATCATTGCCTTTATCGTCTTGCTTCTGTTCGGCGCTAAAAAAATCCCGGAATTCGTTAAGGGGTTGGGAGAAGCGGTTAAAGAAATTAAAAAAGGGATAAAGGAAGAATAGGTAAGCAAGGCTTAATGCTACGCAAAAAACCGAAAAATGGCCGCTGCTGATTACGCTTTAGCCGACAATTTACAGGAAAATATCAACCGTTTTTTCCCCTATTTGGTGGAAATTAGAAAAAGGGTGCTTTTTTTATTCTCTCTGTTTTTGATTTTTGGAGTATTTGGTTTTGTTTATTACGAAAAAATTATTGTTTTTGTCCTTAAACTGCTCCGCCTTCAAAATGTCAATGTTGTTTTTACTTCGCCTTTCCAATTTATTAATCTGGCCACAAATTCCGGGATTGTCCTCGGCGTTATCGCCGTTTTCCCGCTGATTATTTTTCAAGTTGTCTCGTTTCTTAAACCGGCGCTCCGGCCAAAGGAATACCATTCTCTACTGGCCCTTCTGCCAATCAGCTTGCTTCTCTTTGTCGCCGGGTTTGGTTTTGGCGGGACAATGATGAAATATGTCATTGACATTTTCTTTAAAAAATCGGTCGAGCTTAACATTGGTAATGTGCTGGACATCAGCGCCCTTTTGTCAAACATCCTAAACACTTCGGCTTTAATGGGTTTAGCTTTTCAATTCCCGATTGTTCTAACCGTCTTAATGCATCTTAAAGTTCTTAAACACAAAACAATTGCCCGGCAGAGACTTTTTGTTTACTGTGCCACCCTGGTTTTCGTTCTCCTGCTTCCCCCTACCGATATCTTCACCGACCTCCTCCTCTCTTTACCTCTTGTATTTCTCTTCGAAATTACCTTAATATTAAATAAGGTGTTCAACAAAAACGCCAATTAGTTTTTCAGAAAGGAGGTTAAAAATGTTTAAGAGTATCGGCACTACCGAGTTGATTATTATTGCCGTTGTTTTGCTGGTCATTTTCGGCGGCAAAAAACTCCCTGAATTGGGAAAAGGGATCGGGGATGCAATAAGAGAGTTTAAAAAATCAACTAAGAACAAAGACAAAGAAGATTAAGACTGGATATGGATCTTGCCTTGCCGCTAGTAGGTTTAATACTCCCTTTTTTCTGTTGGGCAGTCGAAGTTATCTTGCCCTACCCATATATAATTGAAGAATTAGGGAAAGCTGTTTTTGTGATTTTGGTTTGGCGACTTCCCCGCCGGTCAACTAAGATTAAGACAACAGCA
>Ga0210017_1004577_pt1 | contig 11279 bp, 8 predicted proteins | sample CryGeyCG2014_020_FD_183966 | JGI IMG/M metagenome (GOLD analysis project Ga0210017, IMG submission 183966) | Groundwater microbial communities from aquifer - Crystal Geyser CG08_land_8/20/14_0.20 (SPAdes) (version 2) | ecosystem: Environmental > Aquatic > Deep subsurface > Groundwater | place... | reverse complement strand
ATCTCTTGGTGTCTCTGGCTTTGGCCATCATTTCACCCGGGTCTAAGGCAAAGATCACTACGGTTGATAAAACAGCAATGATAGCGATGACAATGAGGAGTTCGAGGAGGGTAAAGGATTTGTTCATATTATCTATTATAGCCCAAAAGCCCTGTTGGTTCAGGTGTAAAATTAAACCTTATTTGGAAATAGCTTCTGTATCTTGTTTCACTTCTTTTTTTAAAATTTTAAAAACTTTTCGTTTCATTACTCTTAAAGGATTAAAAATCGCATTTATTAATTCCGGAGCATATCTGAAGCTGAGAATTTTATCTGCCAAAAAAACTAAAGGACGAGAAAAGGGAATCTTAAATAAAAAACTATAAAATTTTTTAAGCAAATGGAAATAATGGAAGAAAAAACTAATCTGTTCCCTTCCGATAGTCGGTAAAGATAAAACTGAGTAAGAATAATAATTTTGGGGAACTTCTGCGTCTTCTTCCTTAAGATATCTTTTCTGTACACAAAGTTCATAAAGAAAGGTTCCTTTATAGGGATAAAAAATAGAAACCACTGATAAATTAGGATTAATTTCAGCGTTTAATTTAATTGTTTCTAAAATTTCTTTTGGTCCTTCACCGGGCAAACCAACCATATTATAGGCTTGGGTTTTAAAGCCTTTTTGCCTTGCTGTTTTGAAAGCCTTCTTAATTTGTTCCACCGTTATCCCTTTGTTTAAAACTTCTTTTAAAATAAAATCATCTCCAGATTCAACGCCTATTCTTAAAAGATAACCACCCGCTTCTTTAAGTAAAGATAAAAGATTTTCTGTCATTAAATTTACTCTTATATCGCTAGAAAAAGGAAGATTGATTTCTTTCTTATAAAGAGGCACAAATTCTTTAACCCAGTCCTTTCTGACAAAAAGTAAATCATCATCAAAACGAACAAATTTAATGAAAGGATATTTTTTAACTGTTTCTTTTATTTCTGCTATCACAGTTCGGGGAGAACGAGTTCGATGATAATATTGAGAGTTTGAATAGAGCTTTCTTAAAGTAGATTCACAACAAAAAGTACACTGGTAGGGACAACCCCGAGAAAACATAAAAGTGCCAATTCCCCTTTTCTCTAAATTAAGAAGGGGGTAATCATAAATTTCTCTATCTGGAAAAGGAAGTTCATCAAGATTAGTAATAAGAGCTCTTAATTCGTTTCTAAAAATTCTTTCTCCTTTTTTCAACCAAATATTTTTAACATTTTCAATTGGTTGACCACTTTCCATTTTTTGGCAGAGCTCAACCATAGCCAAATCTCCTTCACCCCGGCAAATCATATCAATACTTTCATCTTTTATTACTTCTTCTGGACAAACAGTAGGATGAACTCCCCCACAGATGATTGGAGCGCTGGTTACTTTTTTTGCTGCTTTAGCATATTTTTTAACAAAAGGAAAAACGTGGGCAGTAGAAGAAAAACCAATTAAATCAGGATTTAAAGCTTTTACTTTTTCTTGGAATTCCTCTTCTGAAATTTTTTTAAGCAATTGAATAAGGCTGGTTCGGTGACCAGCTTTTTTTAAAACAGCCGATAAAGAAGCAATGCCGTGATGAAAATAACCAGTATAAGTTGGGTCATCGGTAGCTAAATCTGGATAAACAAAAGTGATGCGCATATTAAGTAAATTACTTTGTAAAATACCATTCAAGAATTTCTTTTGCTACAGGTAAAGCAGCGGCTTGGATACCAGAAACATCTTCAACTAAAACTGTTAAAACAATCTGAGGATTTTCATAGGGAGCAAAAACCGTAACCCAGTTATTGTAAATATTACTAACTTGAGTTTGAGCTGTCCCGGTTTTAGCCGCTGCGCTAACTGGTAAAGAATTCAATAAATAGGATGAACCAGAAGGCGAAGTTACTGCTTGTCTCATCCCTTCTTTAATGATTTGAAGATTCTCTGAGTTAATAAAATTTGTCTTTTTTATTTCCGAGCAAAGCGAGGAATCAAGGTTCTGCCGAAGGCAGGTTCTTATTTCCGGGGGAATTTCTTTAATTAAATTTTTTTGTTCATCAATTATTTTATTAATTATTTTTGGTTGATAAAGAGTGCCATTATTGGCAATAGCGGCGTAAGCGGAAACCAGTTGAAGAGGGCTAATGAGAAGATAACCTTGACCAATAGAAAGGTTATAAGTATCGCCTAAATACCAAATTCTTTCTGCTTTAGACCGATTTTTAAAATAATTTTCTTTCCAAACCGCATCAGGAATTCTTCCTTCAATTTCTCCCGGCAAATCAATATTAGTTTTTTCGCCAAAACCAAAAAGATTAAGATATTCTTTAATTTTTTCTATTCCTAAACCTTTAAATTTTCTTGGCAATGCCGGCTCGGAAAATTCTGAAGCAGTATAACCACCGCCAATCATATAAAAGAAAGGATTAATTGATTCGGCAATAGCTCTTTTAATGTCGGTAAAGCCGTGAAAAGTCCAGTCAGAAAAACATTCTTTTTCCCCGGAGTAAATATTTTTCAAACATAATTCCAATGGACAATAAAGAGTAGTTTTTTCAATAATAATTTTCTCTTCCAAAGCGGCGTAACCAATAAAAGGTTTAATGCTTGAACCAATTTGATAAGCGCCGGCAATTACTCTGTTAAGCTGAGGACTCAAAAGATTAGAGTTCAATTTATTCAACTCATCCTCGCTTATTCCTTTGGCAAATAAATTATTATCATAGGAGGGCAATGAAACAGAAGCCAAAATTTCCCCAGTTTGAGGATTCATTGCGACAATTGCCCCACTTCTGCTTCCTAAACGTTCCAAAATCCTTTCTAAACTCTCTTCTGCTTTCTTTTGAAGGTCAGTATCAATTGAAAGAACAATGCTTTTGCCTGACTGGGGGTATTCAACAATATTTCTTTTAATTTCTTTGCCATAAACATCTTTTTCGATTTCAATTTCTCCTTTATTTTCTTTTAAAACATCATCGTAAATTTTTTCAACACCTTCTTTCCCCAAATATCCTAATAAATGAGCTAAACTTTGGATTTTTTCATATTCGCGAGTATTTCTTTGTTGAATTGAAAATCCCGGGAATTGCTCTTTATTTGATTCAAAAAAAATTACAAATTCGGAAGAAACATTTTTAATAACTTCTTCCTTATCGTTAATAAAATCCCTACCTAAGAGCGAAGAGATTTGCTTTACGATTTCGTCGCGTTTGCTCTTTTCTTTTGGAAGTTTATCAGGTTCAAATACCAAATCAAAACTCATCTCGTTTTTGACTAATTGTTTAAAATTTCGGTCATAAATTACACCGCGATTAGTACTTAATTTTAAAATAACAAATTTATTTTTCTCGGCTAATTTTAAATATTCTTTTCCTTCTATAATTTGGTATTTAAAACTAAAAAACCAAAGTATGACAATAAGAATAAAAGAGAAAAAAAGAAAGAAAGAAAAAATTTTCCTAGCTAAGGGAATTTCTAATTTTTTATCAGAAATTTCCAACGCCTCTTCTCTTTTTTTTAAAAGGTTATCTAAAAAAACTTCTTCCATTTCAATTTCGGAATTTTCTCTTTTATTTTTTTTATTCATAAAATTTTTCATATAGGCGACTTCTTAGATTTGTAAATATTCGTAATTCGTAGGGCAAAGAGGATTATAAAAAATAAAAACAAACTATAGAGAAGTTCTATAAAAAATGAGAATAAATTAACATTGAAGCTATATTTTAACGAAATAAAATTCAAGAAAATTTTTGAAAAATACAAACAAAAACAAAAAAGAATTGGAAACCAAAGAAAATTTGATTTTTCAAAAAATTGATAAAACTTATCAATTAAAATCGCTATAATAAGAAAATTTAAAGCCCAACTGCCCAAAAGTAAACCAGAATGAATATCTAAAAGCAAACCGCCAATAAAAGATAAAATCATTCTTAAATTTTTCTCTCGGTCGGTTTTAACCAAAAAATTCAATAAAAAAACTAAAATTAAAACAAGATTAGGAATAACTCCGAAAATACTAAATTTTACTAAAAAACTTTGTTGAAAAATTATTAAAAAATAAAATATAGGAATTAAAATTAAAAATTCATTCATCAAAAGTTTAAAATAACAAATAGCGTTTGGCCTAAATTTAATTTAAAAAATGGTTCAAGTTCAATAATTTGATGGGGTTCAATATCGCTTTTTTCAACTTTTTTAATTTCTCCAACCAAAAATCCTTGAGGAAATTTTTGAGCTATATTGCTGCTGATAACTGTCTCTCCCTCTTTAATCTCTTTTTCTTTAGGAATAAATTTTATTTTAATTTTAAAATTCCCTTCTCCTTGAGCTAATCCATAGATTTTTTCTCTACTGTCGGCAGCAGTTATAATTTCAACATCAAAGATATTATTCTCGGCTGAAATTAATTTCACCCTTGAAAAGTTTTTATAGACCTGGTCGATTTTACCCACTAATACTTTTTCGGCAGAAATAACCGGCAGACCTTCTATCATCCCATCTTCTTTTCCTTTTGAAATTAAAATAAAATCCCCTTCTGTTTCTTTACTAATTGATTTAACTAAAATTAATTGGAATTCTTTTTCCAACCCTAAATTTAAAGCTTTTCTTAATTCTTCATTTTCTTTTTTTAATAACTCGAATTCTACTATTTTAGCTAAGAGGTTTTGGTTTTGTTCCAAAAGTTTTTGGTTTTCTGTTTTTAAATTTTTAAACTCCGAAAATGTTTGAAAAAAGCTTGAAATTTTATCTCCGGTTAAAGAAAAATTTTTAAAAAAGGGTAAAGAGATGGTATAAAAAGCATTTTTAATTTCTCTTAATAAAAATTTATTAAAACTAATTAAAATTAAAATAATTAAAATAATAATTAAAAGAAATTTCCCTCTTTTTAACTTCATAATAGCGAACGTTTATAACGTTTATTATAACTCAAAAAACGAGCGTTAGCGAACGTTCTAAAGAATCTTTAAAGACAATTTAAATAACTGGGGTGGCGGCTACCTACTTTCGCAGATAAACTACTATCATCGGCCTTGACGTATTTCACTTCCGAGTTCGGAATGGGATCGGGTGGGACAACGTCAGTATAGCCGCCACCTCAACTATCTAAATAATTATAATCATTAATTACTAGCCAATATATTACCTAAAATCTTGATTTATGATTTATTAGTACTCCTCGGCTCAATGGGTTACCCCACTTACACCTGGAGCCTATCAACCCCGTCATCTTTCGGGGAATCTATGAGTTCTAATCTTGGGGGGGGCTTCACACTTAATATGCTTTCAGTGTTTATCCCGTATTAACATAGCTACCCAGCGATGCCGCTGGCGCGACAACTGGTACACCAGAGGTTAACTCGTTTTGGTCCTCTCGTACTAAAAACGACTCCCCTTCAAAACTCGACGCCTGCGGTAGAAAGGGACCAACCTGTCTCACGCATATTTTCACTTATTACTAAGTGTACGGACTATATCACTCCCGTGAGATAATTTCGTATCTCATGGGGCCGACGTATTACGGAAGGTTTAACTTCCGTCCTCCCGATTAAAAATCGGGAAAGTCTCTACGGCTTCCTTAAAAAATAAGGTTGCCTCGGTATTATCCTTCAAATTACAGGTTAAAATTTAATGGATTTCACCGATATTAGTCGGTTTTTCATTCCGATATTACTATCAGAAGCCGCCAAACTTGCCTAACAGTGAACAAGTTTTGGTTGACGGTTTGAACCCAGCTCACGTACCACTTTAATTGGCGAACAGCCAAACCCTTGGGAGCTTCTCCACCCCCAGGATGTGATGAGCCGACATCGCCATGTCGGTATTTTTCTCCAATTACTTGGAGGATCGGACTATATCTTCATCTCGCATTTTGCGAGAGCTGACGTATTAGCCCCTCAATAAATTTGAAGAACTCTGACTATTAAAGTCAAGTCTCTACGGGGTTATAACCCAATTTTATAATACATCGAGGGAATTAAATTTTCTTTGTTCCAATAATTAGTGATTTTTGGTATTGGGTTAAACTTCCCACGGTATTGTCCATATATATTTATTATAACATATGGATTCCACCGTTATAAGTCAGTTTTTTCGTTCCGCTTTAAACGGAATACAGTATTGCTACTGTAGCACCCCGATATGTTAAGGTGCCGAACAGGGCCGTAGATATGGACTCGCGGGCCCTACCAGCCTGTTATCCCCGAGGTAGCTTTTGGTTGATGATCTTCGGATTTTCTATAAAAATCCGTCGGTTCACTAAGTTCTGGTTTCCCAACAGCTCGACAAATACGTCTCGCTGTAAAGCCGGCTTTTGGCTTTGCCCTATCGCTCCGATTTCCATCCGGAGTTAGCCGACCTTTAAACGCCTCCGTTACCTTTTTGGAGGCAAGCGCCCCACTTAAACTGTCAAAGTAACACTGTTTTCTTGCTTTTAACAAGAGTTAGAACTGAGAGTTTAAAAGACGGGTGTTTCATTGTTGGCTCCATTCCGCCCGAAAGCGGAACTTCAACGCCTCCCCGCTACACTACGCATTCAAACCCAGAGCTCAATATTACCATACAGTAAAGCTCTCGGGGTCTTTCCGTCTAGCCGCAGGTAAACGGTATCTTCACCGTTATTACATTTTCACCGGGCTGCTCTTGGAGACAGTTCTCCGATCGTTAAACCTTTCATGCGGGCCAGAACTTACCTGGCAAGGGATTACGCTACTTTAACACGGTCAGAGTTACCGCGGACGTTCACTGGAGGCTTAATTCACTCAGCCCGAGCACATAAAAACTTATGGGCTTGGACCGGCGAGGATAACACTCCAGCACTGGTCAGGTCTCGGCCCCTATACATCCTCTTACGAGTTAGCAGGGACCTGTGTTTTTGATAAACAGTCGTCAGAGAAATTTTTGCTGTGTCCCGCATTTCTGCGGGAAGGTCTTATCGCGAACTTACGACCACTTTTTTGCCTAGTTCCTTCAAGAGCTTTCACCCGTTGTCCTTAGTACATTTATACTAGTCTACCTGTGTCGGTTTGAGGTACGGACCGAGCACATAATTAACTTCTGAAAAGCTTTTCTAGACAGTCTTATCCTTGAGGCGGCTGGAATTACTCCAACCTGGAAATCCAATAATCTTCTCAAGAACTTTGACTGTGTCCCTTCTCAGAATTATGTACGCGGGGGCCGGAATATTAACCGGCTATCCATCGGTTATCCCTTTCGGGTTCACCTTAGGACCGCCTAACCCTTGGTTGATTGTCATTGCCAAGGAAACCTTAGACTTGCGGACTGCCGCTTTCTCAGCGGCATTGTGGTTACTCATGCCAACATTCTCACTTCCGCCCGTTCCATTCCGCCTTACGACGGGACTTCACAACAGGCGGGATGCTCCCCTACCTCGAGCAATAAACAAGTTATTGCTCAACCATATCTTCGGTATTGAGCTTTAGCCCCCTAAATTTTTTGGCGCAAAATCTCTTAGCTAGTAAGCTATTACGCACTTTTTAAAGGATAGCTGCTTCTAAGCTAACCTTCTAGCTATCTAAGAAATTCCACTTCCTTATTACACTTAGCTCAAATTTTGGGACCTTAGATGATGATCTGGGCTTTCCCCCTTTTGACTATGAAGCTTAGCCCTCACAGTCTAACTATCCATTTTAAATTTCCAGCATTCGGAGTTTAGTTGAGAAAACTAAGCAAAAGCTCAAGCAATCTCATCTAGTGCTCTACCTCTGGAAATAAGATTTAATGGACGCTAGCCCTAAAGCTATTTCGGGGAGAACCAGCTATTCCCAAGCTCGTTTAGCTTTTCACTTCTTACCACAACTCATCCCAGAGTATTGCACGGCTCACGGGTTCAGGCCTCCTCCCGCATTTCTGCGGGATTCACCTTGGTCATGGCAAGCTCGCTTGGCTTCGGGTCCCCCGCCCTCTCTCAATTTCGCGCTATTAACGCTCGATTTCTCTTCACCTCCGGGGCAAAACCCCTTAGATAAAGAGAGAGCGAGGACTCGTTGGCTCGTTCTACAAAAAGCACGCCGTCACCCCGCTATAAGCGGGGCTCCGACTCTTTGTAAGCAAATGGTTTCAGGTTCTATTTCACCGCCCTCACCGGGCTACTTTTCACCTTTCCCTCACGGTACTAATTCGCTATCGGTGAGTGGATAGTATTTAGCCTTGGCTGATAGTTCAGCCTGTTTCCCACAAGATTTTCATAACTCATGGTACTCAAGAAAAAATCTAGGAGCGTAGAAAAGTTTTTAAATACGGGACTATCACCCTCTATGGTATTCCTTTCCAAGAAATTTCTTTTAACCAATTTCTACCTAAATGTTCTCCTTTTTTAAAACGATATTTTCTTACAACCCCGAGCACATAACAAAGTTATGTGCTTGGTTTGGGCTTTTTCCTTTTTCGCTCGCCGCTACTAAAGGAATAAAAAAATTTTTTCTTTTCCTCTGGGTACTGAGATGTTTCACTTCCCCAGGTTCACTCTCGTGTCTCGCTTCCGCTCGCCACGAACAACTTAACAATTTAACAACTTAACAATTTAACAATTTAACTTGTCAATTAGTCAATTAGTCAATTTGTCAAAAGTGTCGAACGAAAGTGAGACACGAGTCCGTGCGTTTATCACGCACGTGGGTTTCCCCATTCGGACATCCCCGGATCAAAGGTTGGTAGCCACCTACCCGAGGCTTATCGCAGGCACCCCACGTCCTTCGTCGCCTTCCACTCCCAAGGCATCCTCCATCTGCTTGTAAATTTAAATTTTTAGATAATACCTTTGGCTAGTAATTAATGATTATAATTTTTAAAGAGCTTCCTTCCATCAATTCTCTCAAATAAAAAACCGCTTCTTAGAAGCGGCGTGTTAAAAACCAAAAAATTTGGCAGTTAGCCGCTTCTTTTGTCCAAAATATTCTTTCTGATTTTCATACCTAAATAAATTTTAGCAAATTAAATTCCTTTGTCAAGCCCCGTAGTGAAAATTTGGGTTGTCAAATTTCTACTACGGGGCAAGCCCTTATTTCTTAAATTTTTCTTTTAAATCTTCTAAAAGTTCGTGAGCAACATCTTTGCCTCCCAATCCAAAAGCTATTCCACAACTGATAACAATGAAAGCAATAATGCCAGTAAGTAACGTTTGAATTAATTCTTTGGCTATTCCTAACTGAATTAAAATAGCAAAAATAGCAAAAATCCAAATTGCCCATCTAACAATTAAACCAGCTAACTTAGTATAACCAACGCCCATTTTCTCTACTATTGTTCGAATGAATTTTTCCGCCAAATCAGCAAGGATTACTGCTACCACAAATATTGCTACGGCTACCACTAAATTTGGAAGCCAAATAACTATCTGACGCATAAAAACAGCAAATTGAGAAATTCCTAAAATTTCAATCACTACCATCAAAAAGACAATTATTAAAATCCATTTAATAAGCCCACCGATAGCCCCAGAAATTGATGTTTTTAATTCTGCTTTTGCTAACGCCTCTTGCCATTTAGTTTTCTCAAAAATTTTATCAACACCTAATCGCTTTAAAATTTCAGTAATAATTTTCCCAATCCAAATCGAAATAAACCAGCCAATAATAAAAACAATTATTGCGCCAATAATTTTTGGTAAAAGAATTAAAAATCCTCCCCAAAGATTTTGAAGAGCTCCTAAGGTAATAATTGACCAATCTTGAATCATAATTATATTTCTTATTAAATTTATTTTTTCGACCTTTATAAAATAATTAAATTATTATATCACAAATAAATCTTGCAATACACTTTAAAAAATTTTCAAGAAGGTCTGAAGAAAAAATTTATTAAAAAATAAATTTTGATAGAAAAAAGGAAATCTTAACAATAAACCAAATTTCTTTGATAACCAAAATCTTTTAAATTTTTCTATTTCAATGTAAATTTTTGAATTCTCCGGCAAAACACTAAATTTTTTTCTTTTTAAATTCTCAAAAATTTTTCGAACTTTAGCAATTTTCTGAAATTCCTTTAAAAATTGTCTTTTCCATAAAAAATCATAATCTAAACCTTCAATGATGGATTTTGCCGCTAAATAACCAGATAAGATGGCATATCTTATTCCAAAGCGAAAAAGTTCGTCTTGAAAACCAGCGGCCTCGCCAACTAAAAGGGAACTACCAAACTTTGCTGATTTTAAAATTTTAAAACTTCTTAAAGAACTGAACTCATATAAGAAATTCTCTTCTTTAATTTCTTGGAGAAAGAAATCTTTTTGAAATCTTTGAAAATTTTCTTTAAGGTTTATATTTTTTTCAGTAATCTTTTTACTTATTTTTATAGTCGCTCTATTATTGTTGTGAGGAAAGAAATAACAATAACCAACAGTGGGAGTATAACTTGAATTTAAAAAAACTTTAACTTTATTTGGTTCAAATTCTCCTTTATAAACTCTGCCATAACCGATGGTGAGCGGTTCGCTAAAACCGGTGGCAATAATATCTATTTTGGAATGGGGGAAATTTACCTTAACCGGTGAGTTTGTTATTATTCTTACCCCTAAATTTTTTGCTTGTTGAGCAAGGTCTTTTTCTAATGACTTCTCCCCTCCTCTTAAAACAGTATAACCAACAGGAATATCTTTGCCATAAAAAACAATTTTTTGATTATTCAATCTTATTTCAACTTCTTCAATTTTGTTCAGCCAGTTTATTTTTATATTGCATTTTTCCAATTCTTTAACAACATCTTCTTGAGCAAACCAATTTGGCAACATTTGGGGGTTTTCTTTATAATGTTCTCCAATTTTTGAACATTTTTCATAAACCTCTACTTGATAACCGGCTTTAGCCAGATTTATTGCTGTTGTTAATCCTGCTAATCCTCCACCCGCTATTTTGATTAATTTTTTTCTCATTTAAAAATTTAAAAAATGGGATATTCTGAACTTTGCGCGAAATTTCTTTGAGCGAAACTGACGCTCGGGCGCGGCGGAATTCCCCTCACACCCCCCTTCCGCCGCGCCCCCGCTTCTGTCATTTCGGCGAAAAAATCCGGCGGCTACAATCAAGTAGTGAACGGTTCATTCCAAAATTTTTCTGTATAACGCAAGTGTCTTTTCAATCATCATATCAGACCTAAATTGTTTTGCGGTTTCTTTGGCCGCCAATGCTACGCGGTGTCTCAAGGCGGTATCGTTAAGTAAAAGTTTTATTTTTTCTTCAGCTTCTTCAATAGTGTGGACAATAAAACCATTCTCACCATTACGAATAATCTCTGGAGCCACGCCTACAGAAAAACTTATTGGTACCAGCCC
>Ga0210017_1004576_pt1 | contig 11280 bp, 8 predicted proteins | sample CryGeyCG2014_020_FD_183966 | JGI IMG/M metagenome (GOLD analysis project Ga0210017, IMG submission 183966) | Groundwater microbial communities from aquifer - Crystal Geyser CG08_land_8/20/14_0.20 (SPAdes) (version 2) | ecosystem: Environmental > Aquatic > Deep subsurface > Groundwater | place... | reverse complement strand
CCAGGGCATTAACAGTTTCTGCCAGGCGAGATAATTCGTCAATGGATGTATTTATCTCTCTGTGTGGGACACCGGGTAATCTTATACCAACAAGTAAAACTTTTTCCATGTCAGGGGTCAGGCTCGGCAACATTCAAGTAGCGTTTTCACAATTCTATCTGGCTTTAAAGGTTCCTTCAGTTTAATCCAGTTTATTCTTTTGTCTTTTTTAAACCAGGTCCTTTGTCTTTTGGCATAGTGTCGTGTATCGCGCATTATGAGTTGCTGCATTTTATTGTAATCAATTTTGTTTTCCAAATAGTCCAGTACCCATTTATAGCCCAAACTCTGTAATGCAGGACAATCCTTTTGATATCCTTTTTTGATTAACTTTCTTGTCTCTTCAATCATGCCGTTGTCAAGCATCCAGTTGACCCTGTTGTTTATCCGTTCATATAAAACATCTCTCTGCCATTCCAATCCGAAAATTTTAAATTGAAAACGAGATTCTTCTCCCGCCACGGCGGGCTCAGAATGACAGGAGTGGATTTTGTGCCAGTGCGATATGGGTTTACCTGTGAGATAGTACACCTCCAAGGCACGAATTATCCGCACTGTATTATTTGGATGAATTTTTTCAGCACTTGCAGGGTCAAATTTTTTTAGCAACATGTGCAGATGTTTTTTCCCGCGTGTCTCTACAAGTTTATGTAATTTTTGTCTCAATTTTTCGTCAGCAGAAGGTAATCTGACAATACCGTCTATAAGAGTTTTGATATATAGTCCCGTGCCGCCTACAATTATAGGTTGTTTTCCCCGTGCTGCTATTTTTTCTATGAATTCCTCTGCTAATCGCACAAACTCACCGGCACTGAACTTTTCTTTTGGTTCAAGGAAGTCAACTAAATGATAAGGAATATCATACCCCTGAGGTTTTGCTGTTCCCACTGTCAGATATTTATATATCTGCCTTGAATCAGCAGAAATTATTTCACCCGAAATTTTCTTTGCTAATTTTATCGCTACACTCGTTTTGCCTGTTGCTGTTGCTCCTACTATTACTAAATAGGGACAGCGACCATTTATTTTCATTTAAGTACGGCCGAACTTTTTTGTCAGTTCCTCTGTCGTAATATGAATTGTTGTCGGTCTGCCGTGTGGACAGCACAATGGCTGAGAACATCTTTTTAAGTCATTTAGAAGTTGCGATATTTCATTATTAGAGAGATGGTCTTTTGCTTTTACAGCAGCTCTGCATGCGGAACGGACAATTTTTTCTTCTACAGCGAGAATTTTTAAAGATGAATCGGTAAAGTCATTCATCAAAGCTGAAATAAAATTATTGATGAAATCTTTAACCTGCTTAATTTCGCCGAATACTATCGGATAAGATTTAAAGATAAAAGTATTCTTACCAAACTCCTCAATAACAAATCCCGCTCTATGGAGTTGTTCAAGATGAGATTTTAACAGTTGAGTCTCATGCGGGGACGTTTCCCATGTCAACGGGACAATGAGGTTCTGTGCCATAGGTTTTATATCTGGTTTGGACTGTTTCATAAATTTTTCATAAAGCACCCGTTCGTTTGCAGCATGCTGGTCCATAATCGTAAGTCCGTCAGGTGTTTCCAGAATTATATATGTGTTATAGAGATGTCCTATAATGCGGGATGGAGTAGAGAGAATAGGCAGAGGATGCTCCATCGTTTCGGTCTCCCGAGACAATTGCAGGGTGGTTTGTTCTATATAGGTTGTAGTTTTTGATTCAGATAAATGGAAAATGGGTGAAGTTTGCTTTACTATCCGCTCTCTTATAGTCTGGTTCAGCAGTTCATATATTCCTTTTTCATATGAAAATTTTACAAGCCGTTTCGTCGGATGGACATTTACGTCAACATCTTCCGGGTTGGTTTGAATGAATATCATTGCCATTGGATGTCTGTTCACAGGCAGACTATCGCGGTAGGCATCGTATAATGCCTGTGATAAAATCCTGCTTGTAACGGGTCTCCTGTTTATAAAGAAATACTGCATTTTTTTATTTAACCGGCTGTTTTCAATGCGTGAAATAAATCCTGTTATTTTGAAGTCCCCCTGCTCTTTTTCAAAATATATTGTACCATTATATACTTCATTACCCATAATATCAATTATTCTTTCTTTGTGATTGCTCGCCGAAGGCGAGACCGCAGGCGCATTTATTATAGTTTTTTTATCAGATTTTACTGTAAAACCTATTTCCGGGTTAGAGAGAGCAAGTTCTTCAATTATATGAAGAATATTTACGCGTTCAGCCTGGTCACTTTTAAGGAATTTTCTCCGTGCGGGTGTATTGAAAAATATGTCTTTTACTTCTATAGTTGTTCCCTTAGGTGCACCAATTTCTCTTTTATTAACTAATTTGCCTCCGGAAACATTTATATCCCATCCGGTTTGTGAATCTTCAATTCTTGTAACAATATCTAATTTTGATACCGCTGCAATTGATGACAACGCTTCACCACGGAAACCCATTGTACTGAGTTTCAAAAGGTCCGGGAAATCTTTTATTTTACTCGTGGTATGACGTTTGACAGACATTTCTGTATCTTCAGGAGACATTCCGCATCCGTCATCGGTAACCCTGATAAGTTTCTTGCCCGAGGCTTCAAACTCAATTGTTATGTGTTTTGCCTGTGCGTCTATACTGTTTTCAACCAATTCCTTAATGACACTGCCGGGTCGTTCCACGACTTCACCCGCAGCAATTTTATTTACTACTTCATTACTCAATAGATGTATCTTATTCATCTTTTAATAATTGCTTTTACCGGTTTAGTACATAGAGGATGATACCTGCAATCTTTGAAACACACATCCCTCACACCCAGAGAAAGTTTTGTTTCACAGTCAGCATAATCTTCCGCTATGTGCTTTATGTTGTCAAAATCATGAGGTTCTATTTTTGTAAACAATAATCCCAACCGGCAGCTTTCACCTTTTTCCACAGACCATACAATTTTGCCGTCAATATTGTTGGTTTTTAAACCGGGCAGATTGATTTTTATCTTCACTTTTGTTTCAGTTTTGATAGTAGCGAAAGTCAGAAGTCCCATACCACCGGCAGATAAGTCAAGTAACACTGCAGGTACGGAGCTTTGTGTTTCAGATAAAGGCGGGTCAATAAACAAATCAAGTGGTTTGGCTAAATTTTGCATTAATACAAAACGTGTGTACTGCCTTTTTTCTTCACCCATTTTTTCCTCCTTCGTTTATATTTGTTATCAATTCAATCTGGACGCTTCTCTGAGAATTGACTAATTTGTCCGCAGGCCGACGAAGTCGGTCTAATTTATCAAATTCGGAAGATGACTTTTTTTCAAGTTCAAGCAATACTTCTCTTGCGCGGTTAATAACATTTTGTGGAAGCCCGGCGAGTTTTGCAACATGTATGCCATAGGACCTATCCGAACAGCCAGGAACTATTTTATATAAAAATGTTATCTCGTCCTTCCATTCTCTTATGCTGACATTGAAATTTTTTATGCCGGGGTATTTCTCACCGAGTTCAGTCAGTTCAAAGTAATGTGTTGCAAACAATACTTTAGGACCGGCCCCCCCCTTTTTCTCTGTAAGATGTTCTACCACAGCCCAGGCAATTGAAATCCCGTCAAAAGTTGAAGTCCCGCGGCCCACTTCATCTAAAATAAGTAAACTGCGTTGCGTTGCATTGTGCAGGATTTTTGCGGTTTCGTTCATCTCTACCATAAATGTTGATTCACCCGTTGCCAGGCTGTCAGCAGAACCAATCCTTGTAAATATACGGTCAATTATGCCTATACTGGTTTCTCTTGCAGGTACAAATGAGCCGATTTGTGCCATTATAACTATTAATGCTGCCTGCCTCAGGTATGTTGATTTACCAGCCATATTGGGTCCCGTTAAGATTATTATCTGGTGTTCTTTGCCGTCAAGATAAATGTCATTGGGTACAAACGATTTTCCGTATAATTTCTTTTCTATTACGGGATGCCTGCCGTCTTTTATGTCAATTTTGTATGAATAGTCCACCACGGGTTTACAGTAATCATTTTCAACTGCAACTTTAGCCAGTGATAGATACATATCAAGTTCTGCTAATGAAAAACTTATAATATGAATCCTGTCCGATTCTTTAAGTACTGATTGTTTTATCTGGTTGAATATTTCCAGTTCCAGCTGCTGGATTTTTTGTTCTGCGGTGAGCGTTTTCTCTTCGTATTGTTTTAATTCTTCAGTTACAAATCTTTCTGCACCTGCGGTGAGTGTTTGTCTGCGGACATATTCCCGGGGGACTGAATTAAGGTTAACTTTGGTAACCTCAATGTAGTAGCCGAAGGTTGAAGTATAGCCGATTTTGAGCGAATTAATTCCAGTTCTGGCACGTTCTTTCTGTTCAAGTTGTGCTAAATAGGTTTTGCTGTCCCTGCTGATTTTATGTAGTTCGTCCAGTTCCTTATTATAACCTTCTTTTATGACACCGGTTTTATGGACATCCACAGGCGGGTTGTCTGCGATAACTTTTGAAATTAAATTTACAGTTTCTTCCATCTCGTAGAGATTTTCAATTATAGAGTTCAATTTCTTGGGTTTCATATCCTGAAGGGTAGCTGTTCCATTTAAAACATTTTTAATTTCAGGTACGGTTTTTAATGTATTCCTCAATGCAATTATATCACGCGGATTTGCAAGTCCTGAAGATAATCTTGAAAGAATTCTTTCCAGGTCCGAACTCATTTTAAAGATTTCAGCTAGTTGTCTTCTGATAAACCCTTCTACCACAAAAAATTCCACGACTGATTGTCTTGCTGAAATTTCATCTTTATTGGTGAGAGGTTGAAGAAGACATTTACGCAAGAAACGGCTGCCCATGGGAGTGCTTGTGTGGTCAAGTATTTCTAAAAGACTGTTTTGTTTGGAACGTGTTGTAAGACCCTCCAGCAGTTCCAAGTTGCCTACTGCCGAATCGTCCAGCTGCATATACTCTTCAATAGAATAATATTTTATGGTTTTCAGTGGCGGCAGAGATAGTTTCTGCGTCTGCTCTAAATATGACAATATTGCACCACAGGAATTTATTCCAATCGTTTTATCCTTTATTCCAAAAGATACCATAGATTTTACACTATAAGCAGCACGTATTTTTTCAATTGACTGGTTATATTCAAAAGTCCGGTCTTCCAAAACTGTTCCTGCAATATTTAGTTTATCCAGGTATGATTTAACCTGCGAATTTTCAAAACCGGGAGGGATAAGGTATTCACTCGGATTTATTCTTGTGAGTTCACAGGCAAATTTAATTAAAGTATTATCGTCGGCTAATTCGGTCATGAAAAAATCACCGGTAGATATATCAAGATATGCAATACCGATGTCATAACTATTATCGCCGTTGTGTTCCGGATAAACCGCCAGCAGATAATTGTTCTTTTTTGTATCCAGCAGGTTTTCTTCAATTACGGTCCCGGGAGTAATCAGTCTTATTACTTCTCTTTTAACAAGGCCTTTTGCAGAGGAAGGGTCCTCTATTTGTTCACAGATTGCCACCTTGAATCCTTTCTTAATCAGTTTTGCAAGGTAATTGGCAACAGAGTGGTACGGCACGCCGCACATCGGCACATCCTGCCTTTTGGTAAGAACGATCTCTAATGCAGGACTCGCTTTAACAGCATCTTCACCAAACATTTCATAAAAATCACCTAATCTGAAGAAAAGAATAGCGTCCTGGTAGTTTTTCTTGATGTTATGATACTGCTGCATCAATGGTGTAAGGGATTGCCTGTCTATTCTGGCTGGCATATTCAAAATTATACTTTAATAATAATAAAAAATCAATAAATAAGATAATCCTGCGGATAAATAAGATAATCCTACGGATAAACTCTAATGTCAAGACCTGACCCCATTCAAAAGAGACGAGGATATTTTATTAATTTTTACATTTATAATCTGTCCTGACGAAATTACGGGGTTTCCCTCAATCAAAACCTTTTTGTTTGTCCTTGTGCGTCCATTATACGGGCTATCCCCGGTATTTTCAATCAGTAGTTCCTGGATAGTATTCAGCAGTTTTCCGTTGTTTGCTAAAGTAATCTCTTTAGAAAGTTCAAGTAACACTTGAAGTCTTTCTTTCTTTGTTTCAAGCCCTATGTCATCCGGCAATTTTGACACAGATGTTTTTTTTCTGACAGAATACTTAAAACAAAAGCAAGAGTCAAAATTAACCTCTTTTACCATATTAAGAGTTTCCCTGAAATCTTTTTCAGTTTCTGTAGGAAATCCCACCATTAAATCAGTCGTCAGGGCTATACCCTGTATCTTTTTGTATATTTTTTCAACAAGGTTCAGGTAATCCTTCCGGGTATATTTGCGGTTCATCATTTCAAGTATTTTGTCTGAACCGGACTGCAGGGGCAGGTGGATATGTTCACAGACCTTTTCTAAATTTGCAACCATATCTATTATTTTGTCATTCATATCTTTTGGATGGTTGGTTAGAAACCGTATACGTTTAAGTCCATCAATTTTATGGACTTCTTCCAGTAAATCTGCAAAATCTGTATCATCACATTTATACGAATTGACATTTTGTCCTAAAAGCGTTACTTCTTTTATTCCCTGTTCAGCCAGTTGTTTTATTTCGTCAATAATTTCCTTTATCGGGCGGTGTTTTTCCTGTCCTCTTACATAAGGTACAATGCAGTAAGAACAGAAGTTATCACATCCCCGCGTTATAGTCACAAAAGCAGTAACTCTTTGTTCGTTTTTGTAGCGTCCAGTTTTAACTGGACGAATTTTTGAATAACTATCCACCAATTCCCCAATCAATTCCGGAAACCTTTCAATATTCTTCGCTCCTATTACTAAATCAATCTGCGGAAACATTTTCCTGAGTTGCTCCCCGTATAATTCCGCCACACACCCCGTAACGACAATCTTTTTTCCATCTTTGATTTTTTTCAGTTCCCCGATAAACGAAAACGCCTTATCCTCTGCATGCTGTCTGACAGTGCAGGTATTGATTATGATAATGTCAGCGTCGTTTATATTTTCAGTCGGCAGACACCCGCATTTTTGCAGATATTCAGCAAACATATCCGAATCCGCCACATTCATCTGACAACCAAAAGTTTTCAGATAGAATCTGAAAACTTTTGCACCCGCGTTTAGTTTTTCGGACTTTCCCTGTCTGGAAAACTGCGTGGTGCGAGTACCTTTATTATTCTTTATTTCTGTCATAGTTTTTAATCAATTCGATTTTTTGTTCTTTTCTCATTTTTTTGATTCTTCTCTCTTCGTTTAGGGCATTTTTAAAGTATTTATGTTCATTCTTGTAAACAAGTTTTTTAAAACCCTTCCAGCTTGTATAATGCGCCCCTCCTTTGCCGCTGTTGTGCTGATTGAGCCTGCGTTCAAGATTATTAGTGTAGCCAGTATATAGAGTTCCATCATTGCATTCAAGGATATAGACCCAGTAATTCCCGACTCGTTCAGGAGATTTCCTGATGCTTTTCACGGTTAAATTATACTAATTTGGTAAGAATAAATAAAATTAGGAAGTTATAAAACAGAAGCAAAATATGAATGTGCATTTTTTGCACGAGCCATACAAATAACCCAGAATGACCGCCGACCCACTTTTGCGAGAACGACGACATCCCTTCGCACTGATATATGCCCTCAAACTTCTGAGAAGCTCTGTCTTTTCTTCAAATGCTTACGAAGTATGTCTATAATGTTCTGATATTATGCGATTATTTTATTTTTGTATAATCCGCTGAAACCTGCCGGGTTATCCGGTTGAAAGTTTACCACCCAATAGCACCCCGCATATTTCTTACCTACAGTATACCAAAAGTGGCAACTTTGAATCAAGTAATATGCAAATTTATTTGCATATTTTATATTTAAAAAGAGCAAAATAATAATAATCGGTTGTGGATAGTGTGGGCAACTCGTAGAGTTGTCCAAGTAGTTGTGGTAAATGTTAGTAACTCGTAAGAGTTACTAAAGTGAAACGTCATTTTCCACAACTACGGCAGTATCCACAACACTTAATGCCTTTTGGCATATTTTTTTCTCACTGACTCGCCTTTCAATTCAATCCTGAAAGCATTATGTATTATCCTGTCACAAATTGCATCAGCAATTGTAGGTTCACCAATAATATCATGCCAGTTAGTTACAGGAAATTGCGAAGCAATGACTGTTGATTTTCTGCCGTGTCTGTCTTCCATTATTTCTAACAATATCAGTCTGTTTTGTGAATCAAATGGGTGCAGTCCAAAATCATCCATTACAATTACATCTTGTTTTTGAATCTTTTTTAATTCGTTTAAATATGTTCCATCTGCTTTTGCAATTTTAAGTTGTGAAAATAATTTTGAACAGTTAAAGTACAGAACCCTGAATCCATGCATACATCCCTGATGTGCAAGTGCAGTTGCAACAAAACTTTTCCCAGCACCAGTAGGTCCAGTGACGATAACGTCCTGTTTTTCTTCTATCCAGCCACAGTCTGAAAACCGTAGCACCATATTTTTATCAAGATTCCTGTTAAGTTGAAAATCTATTTGCTCAATTGACGCCTGATACCTGAATTTTGCCACTTTAATCAACCTGTTCATTTTTCTGTTGTATCTGTCATCCCATTCTGCGTCAATAAGATGTGCCAGAAGTTCATCTGCAGTAAAGTTTTTCTTTATTGTAGTCTCCATGGTTGATTTGAATGCCCTGAGCATTCCGTGCAATTTCATCTGTTGCATTTTTTCTATTGTGCCCTGATTATTCACGTCTGTATCCCCCTTAGTTAAAGTAATGATTCCCTCTTATGTTCTTGTGAACAGGAAGTTGTGGGAATACTATCTCTTCCTGTATTTTATCCAATCCTTTTTCAAGTATATTTTTTATGGATTTGTAGGAGTAACAGTTGTATTGCAGGGCTCTCACACATGCCTGGTTGAGTCGTTGATTACCGTACTTTTTAGATAGATTCAATATACCAAGACATACCTTATATGCTTGCTCAGGGAATTTTCTGCTTTCCAGTACTTTTTCTATCATAACCTTCACATCACTACCTATTGCCACACCCCAGCTAATCATTCTCTGGGGGCTCCATTCATCATAAAACCGATGATGTGGTGGCATATGCTCCTTTAACGTAGTATATCCGTTAACTGTCCTGTCCCTCTTATGAAATGCTATTCGTATACTCTTGTGATACAGTTCAACTGATTCCGACGTGTATATTACAGTGACTCGTTTCCCTTTATATTGCCAGGGGACACTGTAATAATGTGTATCGGGACTAAATGAAATATGATAATTAAACTGTACTTTCAAATTCAGAAATCCCCTTAATTCATACCTGCAGGATGGAAGTGGTTTTAATGTGTGTTTCTCGGTTTCATTGAATAACTCCCACCGGCTGATTTTCATCCGTTGGAACTGCTTGTTATTATGTAGCTCTAGAAGTTCCCGGATTGCGAAGTTTAACTCTTCTATTGAATAGAAAATACGATTCCGTAATGGTGCAAATATTCTAACATAAACTATTTTTATCGCATTTTCTACCATCGCTTTATCTTTCGGTGTATAGGGTCGGGCTGGTAAAATTACTGTGTCATAATGTCTTGCAAAATCACTATATTCAGGATTAATGTCGGGTTCATACTTGTTGCCATTTACCACGGCAGACTTCAGACAATCAGGAACTATTGCCTGTGGGACCCCACCAATATACCACAGCGCATTATCGTTTGCTTTTATCCAGTCTTCCTTCTTCTGGCTCTCAACTGCTTCTACATACGTCAATTGACTGGCTCCTAATATCCCTACCAGCACTTCCACTTCTTCCCGACTGATTCCCGTTCTTTTATCGTAAACCTTGAGTTTGTCTCCAGTAAAATCTACAAACATTTTTTCTCCTGCTTTATGTTCTATGTGCATTGTTAACTCAGAGGTGTTTCGCCACACCTGAAAATGATAGCAGAACTGGGTACGACTGTATCCATCGGGATTTTCCTTCTTGTATTCCTGCCATAATGTGTCAAGTGTAACTCCGGTCTTTTTTAATTCCTTAACAAAATATTCAAATTTTTCTGATAGTCTACGGTATTTATCTGATTCTTTTTTCTTATTGTTTTCAAAATATTCTATCAACTCATCATCACTCATCTTCTCTATGTTTGCATACATAAAACCGGATGATTTGTAATCCGTCAGATACTGTGATACTACCGGTCTTGATATGTTCAATGCTCGGGCTATTTGCCGGTTACTCAAATTGCAGTCCTCATTTAACCTGATTACTTCCCTGATTTTGTTCATGCTGATTCTCCCGTTTGACATGTTCAGACCCTCCTATGGTTAGTTTTGCTTATATTATAGGAAAATCTAAACTTTTTTGTAAGAAATATAAGTGTCCCGGAGAAATTTTGTGTGTCTATCCGGAAATACCTTTAAAAGTGGTAAACTTTCAGCCGGATAGGGTGGCAACTTTAAACCGGATTAGGTGGCAACTTTGAAACGGATGGGGTGGCAGGTTTGGAGCGGATTATACATATTTTTCTTTATTTGATCATTTTCTATATAACAAAGATTGTTAATGGTTTTTACACTTTCATTGTTGTTAACAGCATTTGCTAAATCTAAGATAGTTCTTTCACCCTCCCCAATACAAACATAGTCAGCATAATCCAAACACATCTCTGGAGAAATTGTTGGATGTACTCCCCCCCATATAACAGGGATTGATTTAAAATTGTTTTTCAGATATATAGTTAGGTCGCGAGCATTATAATACTCTGTACTTATTAAACTAATTCCAATAAAAATGGGATCTATTTCAAGCACAAATTTACTAATGTTTTTAAAGACATTATCATCACTTGAATTAAAATTTGGTAAATAAAGAAGAAACGAATTATAACCATTTTTCAATAGGTAATAATGTAGGTATTTTAAACCTATTATGTCTAAATCATTCTGTATCGAAATTAAGAGGATATTCATTTTTGTTATACTATTTTAATCAAACTTAATATTCTTTTAATCCGCCTGTAATTGTACATATTAGGGAGTCCATAATAGTATGGACATATTTTTTGAAAGATGGTTTCGGCAAATACTTCTGTTGAAGTTTGCATAATAGATTGACATCAATTAACGGAGTCAAAGTAATTTGCGAAACTTAATAAATATGCGATGAACAGAATGTCTATACAATTATGGCCTCATTAGTAACTTGATTACCATGGTATAAGAGGGTGTCATTACGCT
>Ga0210017_1004575_pt1 | contig 11282 bp, 8 predicted proteins | sample CryGeyCG2014_020_FD_183966 | JGI IMG/M metagenome (GOLD analysis project Ga0210017, IMG submission 183966) | Groundwater microbial communities from aquifer - Crystal Geyser CG08_land_8/20/14_0.20 (SPAdes) (version 2) | ecosystem: Environmental > Aquatic > Deep subsurface > Groundwater | place... | reverse complement strand
ATTTTCTTAATGCTGCTGGTGTTTGTCGGTCTGGCAGCCGCGCAGTCAGCAGGCTCAGCCGGCCTGTTATCAGCGATTAAAGGATTATGTAATCTAGTTAAGACCTTGCTTCCGACCGTTGCGCTTCTGATGATAATCGCGGCAGGTGTTTTGTATGCAGCCGGCCAGTTCATGGGCGCCGAGACCCGCGCAAGGGCAAGCGTCTGGGCGACGGCCATGCTCACCGGCGCAGTGATTGCCATCCTGATTGCAGTCATCGCACCTTGGATACTGAACATGGTTTGGACAGGCGGCCTAACAACCGGTTCACTCGCAAGTATGACCTGTTGAGTGGCAAATCAATCCTCTTTTTTTTCATTCTTTTTTTCAATTCTTCTCTAGCGCCAGCTTTCCCGGCGCCTTCTTCATTCTTGCTACGCCATGCCGCAGCACCTTACAAATCAACAATTACTTCCAGGGTGGAAGTTACTTCCAGGGGGGATGTATTATAAGCATCAATTACCCAGCCCTATCATGTATTTCAGCATAGAGCCAAAAACCAGCAAAGAAGATTTGTTCAATTTTGACGAACCATATGCCGCGCTTAAGAAATGCATAGGGCTCAATGAAGAGAGATTGGTTGTTGTCTTCGGGTTGCGGCGCACTGGCAAAACAAGCCTTATGAAGGTTGTATATAATGAGCTGGACATGCCTAAAATATATATAGACGCCAGGGAGATATTCCCACTGACGCCGCTTTCAACGAATCAATATTTAGTCAGCATATTCATTGAATTTGCCAGGAAATATGATATTATTAAGGCTATTCTTGAGCATGTGAGCGCAGTTGAATTTGTGCTACGGGCCGAAGGTAAAGAACGTGAAGCTATTCTGTCATCCATCTTAAAAAATATAAATGCTGAGATGCAAAAAAGGAAGACGCACCTGGTTATATTCATAGATGAAGCCCAACTGCTAAAACCAACCGGGGCCGACAGGCTATTAGCCTACATTTATGATAACCTTAAGCATATCCAAATTGTGGTAGCCGGTTCAGAGATTGGCATACTTGAAGAGTTTGCAGGGCAAAATAAAAATGCATCATTATTTGGAAGGGCAAAAAAACAAATCACGTTAAATAGACTTAGGCCTGAGCAGTCTTTTCTCTTTTTGAAAAAAGGATTTGCACAGGCAAAAAAACAAATAAGTGAAAAAGAGCTTATGGCGGCAATAACAGAAATCGACGGCATAGTCGGATGGCTTTCAATGTATGGTTGGCATTATCTTAAAATAGGAAGCAAAAAAGCATTAGAAACAATAGTCAAGGACGGCTCAAAGATTATCGCAGATGAACTTGAGGCATTCCTTTCCTACAGGGGCGAAGCCAGGCGGAGATATCTGATTATGCTAAGAACGCTAAGCATAAGAGAGATGCGATGGAATGAACTAAAAAGAACGTTGGAATTAGAAGAAAAAAAGAAGATTAACGATTCGCATATATCAAATTATATTGAAGCTCTTGTGAACTATGGATTTATTGAGAAGGAAGGAATTAATTACAAACTCGCGGACCCGTTGCTTAAAAGAGGGTTGGATTTTGTAAAAATCTGATTACCCTTCTTTTCTCAGTTCTCTGGCTCCAGGTTTGGCGCTCTTTTTTCTCTCTTTCCAATAATAGTAGGCAAGCACCACCCCCAATGCAGCAGTCAGCCCGCCCAGGAGCATCAAATCACTCTCTTTCAGGTTGCTCCTATAGCCTACTGCCGCCTCTGAATAGACGCCCTGTGCCTTAGCCAGCGCATCGCTGTAATAACCATCCGAATAAAGCCGCTTTGCAGCCTCAAGCGCGCTCGACAGTTTCTCCTGCTTTGCCTTATCCGCCGATGGCAGAATGCTCTCAGCCTTCCCAATCGTCCTGGAGGTCAGGTTCTTCAGCCCGTCCAAATCATCCCCCAAGCCAGCCACGAGCCCAAAATATTCCTCCCGCGCCCCATCCAATTTGTCAATAGCGGGTGCGCCGCGTTCACCAGTTTTCAGCGCTTCTGTGATTTCGCCTATCCTTTTCCTGATTTCCGTCGGCGTGAGCACGAACGGATATGCCTTTTTGTTGTATTCCCTGTTGTAGGCCTCCAATGTCGCCGAGAGGTTCGCCAGTCCCTCGCCGACTTCTTTCCGTATAGCCTCTGCCTCAATCCCGATTCTGCCGCCGTCCTCAATATAGGTCTGGTTCAGCGCATCTATTGCCGTCCTTATTTCACCCATCATCCCTAACGAGCCGTTCACATCAGCGCCACCAATGCCAGCCTGCAGCCTGCCAAACATCCCATCAATCCCAGCCGTCTCGTTTGAGTATCTGGCAGGCAGCGTGCCCTTGAAAACATTATATCCCCTGAACAGCGTCTTGTATTCCTCACGAAGCACTTTGCTTTCCTGTGCTTTCAAGTCATAGAGCACGCCCTGTGCTTTCCTGACATCCGAGAGCGCCGACTTGTAATCTCCCCGTGCCGCCCCTGACTCGGCCAGCGCCTCATAGCGCTCCAGCTTATCACTATCTCCAACCGCGCTTTGGAGCGCAAGCAGCCCGGCAAGCGCTTCCGTATCATTTGCCAACCGTGCCCTCCCGGTTTCATATTGCCCATGGTAATTGCCCTCAGCAATCCTTTCCTTCCTCAGGTTCATCAAAAGCGAAACCGCGCCTGCATAGTCTCCGCTGTCAATCAATGTCCTGCTCTCGGCATTGCCATAGAGTAACTGGAGATATTCAGCCTGCGCCCGCGGGTCAGAAACAGAATAGCTGACTTTCCCGGTGAGATTCTCCCCTGGGTTTCCAACTTCAAATGTGAACACAAGCCGGCTGCCCTGCACACTTGCTTTTGCCACAATGCCGGGTTTTCCATCCATCTCAAATGCAAATGTTTCCAGCTTGGCAGCCCCTATCGGTTCGTATTCCGTGATTACAATGCGCCCGCCAAGCTGCCGCTTGAAAACCAGGCTGAAATCATAATTAACCGTGGTGTAATAATTGGATGAGTTTACGCTGTAGTTATATCTTGCAAATGCATAAGGCTCGGGCAATGCATATCCAAGAAGCAGCTTATCCCTCCCACCCAAGGCCGAAGTTATGTTTGCAACAGTAAATGTGCCCCCTGAATTTGCGGCTATGGCATATGGCACGTTTTTATTGTTGCACTCAAGCGAAACATCAATGCTTCCACCGTCTATCGGCAGATAAACCCAATAACTGCCAACCCTGCTTTCAACAGCCAATTCCCGTTCGATTCGTGCACTGTATTTGTCGGCGGAAACCGTTTCCCCATCAGCGATTGTTTCAGCCGGGATAATCTTTTTTTCAAACGCGATTTCGATTTTCGATTCCGGCTTAGCCCTGGCATAAATTTTTGTTTTCCCCTCAAATGAAACAACTTTGTCAACCTCACCCATGGCAACATCGCCCTTAAGCAGTCCGAATTCCCCGGGCACCTCAAGCACAACTTCGTCAGCACCAACAGGCAACGGGTTATAGCTTTCCACCCACAGTCCCAATCCAACCGGCTTGTCAAGCACCCGCTCCCCATCCCAAACAATCAAATACCTGGCATTTTCCTGCACTGCGGCAGCCACCGCACTCTTTCCAGCGCTCCCATGCTGCAATGAGAAAATGATGTTTTTGTAGGCGCTATCCATCTCCTTCAGTTGCTCAAATGCCGCGATGAAACCAACACTCCCATTTTTCGCAAATTGCTCATAGCTGTAAAATTCCAAAGGCAATGCCGTGTAATTCCCAAACCGCAATATATATTCCCTGTCCCCATCAAGGTGCGAATAGGTGATTTCTGCCCTGTGCTTTACGGAGTTAATCGCCTCCTGCAGATATTTTTCCTGGAGTGCAATGAACGTGCCATCTGTTTCCAGGTTCATCCTGTCCATCAGGATATATGCGCCCTCCAATTCCTTTCTCTCGGGCGAAACATCAACCCCGATGGATTCCCCAGTTTCAATAGTTTCCTTCAGCTCATTGGCTTTCACGGCAAATTTATCCTTCAATATCTGAAGGTAAATTCCCTGCGGTTTCAGCAAATCAACGCCTTCTTTTGCGGCATAATATGCGTTGAGGAGCGCCTCATAGCGTTCGCCCCTTGCCGCCGCCCCCTTGCTTTTTTCAATCAAACTGCCTGCGGTTTCATATTTTTCATTTGCCAATGCGAAATTCCCGGCAGCCACGCTCTCAGCCCCCCCCAGCTTTTTCCCAAGCTCCTCTGTTTTCAGCCGCGCCCCGGAATCAGCCTCTGCCAGCCTGATTTCCATCTCTCCTGTTACATCTGCCAGCGTCTGGTTTGCAACAGAATAGGTTTTCATGAACTGCCTATGGAGCTGGTAGGCATCGCCATACTTTTCACTGGCGCATAACCCTGCCGTCTCTTCGGAGTTGCCTTTCAGCATTCCTGCCTGGCGCTTCAGGTAGGCACTGCGATAGGAAAAGGTGCCTCCCACATAAACAGGCACAATCTCCCCGCTCCCCCTGTCAAATGCGAAATCAAACTTTTCAGGCAAATCCCTCTCAAGCGCGACTGCCCCCGATTCAATTTCCAGGGCAAGCCGCGGTTCCAATTTTGATTCGCCACGGCATTCCTCTTTAGCAGTTTCCAACGCCCCCCTTGCCAGTGCATGCAGCCCCAATGCACCCTCAACCACACCCTCATCGCCCACCAGCAGGTTCATTGTCCCATGGTAGGTGGCATCATTCTCAGCCAACCCCTCCCCCACAGGTTCCAGATATCTGATATACAATTGCTGAAAATAGCTGATGATTGTATCTGCGGCAACTGTCATGCTCACCAGCTGAAAAATCATCGGGTAGGTTGCAAGCAGCGGCCAGGTGACAATAGCCAGCCCAAGCCGCTGGTTTGCATCGGCTTGCGTTTTATTCTCATTCACAAAGACTATTGCCTCTTTGAATTTCGATTTCGGTAATAATGGCAGGTTGCTGTCCAGCAACGCGTTCAGTTCTGCCAGCTTCTTTGCAGCTTTGAATTTAATTTTTGAAAAATCGCCTGCGGGCGCATTGCCTGTTTTTTCAGCCACAGTTGAATCAGCCACCTCAGACATAACTGCCCTGGCATCCTCCCTCGCCTTTCCCCCATAGCCAGTGTCGGCAATCCCGGTTTCCTCAAGCCTGTCAACATCCCCATTCAAAAGCTCGATTGCATAATCCGATGATTCCACAGCCTGCCTGAGCGATTCGGCAGATTCCCCCATCACCGCATCCCAATCATTGGAGATGTCTGAAAAAATAGCCGATATGGCCGCTCCGCCCTGCCCAATCCCTTCAATCAGCGAATCAGCCTTCGAAGGGTCCAGCCCCCTGATATACAGGATTGCGCTTGCTTTTGGGTTGAACGCCTTAAATTTCTCCTTTGCGCTGTTCCATCTTTTGCAGGATTCAACGTATGCATTAAGTGCTATTTTTCCCTCAGCGCCGGCAGTTTCATCCCCATAGGGTTCTGGCTTGCAAGTGCGTTGGTCCACCAGCGCAGCTGAAAATTCCATCCCATCCAAGCCCAGCATGTAGGGTGAATAATAAAGTGGCGGCAGATAGATTCTTGCAACCACAAATGGTTTCACCAGCGGATTATAATCCCAGGCTTGTTTTTCCCACGGAGTTTGTACTGTCAAATTGATTTTTGAAAAAGACGGTGCGGCTGTGGCAAACACGCTTGCCGCAATTAGAAGAAGCGCAATGCACAATCCTTGTAGTATTCGCCTGCCCACACCCACAGAGAAGATATATTAACGATTATTTATATGTTTTTGTTGCGAGTTGGCAACATTTGGAGTTGTTCCGTCCCAAATCAGGCTCGCAATTAAATCAATTGGATGAAAAATAAATAGCATGCAAGATGCCGGCCGTTTTCTCGAAAAATGCGCAGAAGCGCGCGAAATTCTCCTCTCCCTATCCAACCCCATGGTTATCAACCACTATGACTGCGACGGCCTCGCCAGCGGCGCCATTGTCTACGACTTCCTGATGAAAAATGGGAAAATGCCGAAAATAATGACCGTGAAACAGCTCAAGCCTGAGAACATTTCCGGATTCGCCTCTTCATTCAAAGAGGTTGTCTTCGTCGACCTGGGCGCAAACCTGTCGGCCATCAAGGAAATCAAGACCGCGCTCACCATCGACCACCACCAGACAGAAGAGCTCGGCTATTTCCAGGCAAACCCAATGCTGTATGGGGTTGATGGAGGGAGTGAAATCTCCTCATCCGGTGTGGCATACCTGGTATGCAGTCCGGAGTCTGGAGTCTGGGGTCTGGAGTCCAGGGTCCAGAGTCTGGAGTTTCGAGACCCAAGACTGAAGACCCAAGACCATTATGCCGAGTTGGCCCTTGTTGGCGCCCTCGGCGACATGCAGTATCCCCTTGAAGGCATGAACCGCATGATTGCAGACCAAGGCATCAAAGCCGGCAGGATAGAGGAGCGCATTGACCTCACCCTCTTTGGCAAGCACGCGCGCAGCATCAGGAGCATGCTCCTCTATGCCGACCCCTATCTCCCGGGCATAACAGGCAATGAGGAGCTCTGTAAATTCATAATTGAAAGCTCAGGCATCACAGAACAACAGGGCACTAAATGGGCAAGCTACTATGATTGCCCTGAAGAGGAACGGAAACGCCTGGTGAGCTCGCTCGTGCGCTTTCTTGCCGAGGGCGGCTATGGCAAGCTTGCCAAGTCTCTCATAGGCCCGGTTTATCTCCTGCCAAAGCTCATCCCGGAGCTTAGGGAAGCACAGGAATTTTCCACCATGCTCAATGCCTGCGGCAGGAATGGTAGGTTCGACCTGGGCATGCAGCTCTGTTTCGGCAATTTCACAGATGAGGTCGCAAATCTCCTTGCAACGCACAGGAAAAACCTGCGTGATGGGATCGCATTCGCAATTTCCAATATGCAGGATCTTGGCCCATTCTACCTGATTGACGGCAGGGGCGCGATAAGCGAGAATATCATCGGTGTAGTCTGTGGGATGATTTACTCCACAGCCAGGCATGACAAACCAATCATTGGGCTGGCCAATGAGGAGATTACGAGTTCCGAGTTGCGAGTTTCGATTACAATACCCGAAACTGGAAACCCGAAACCCGAAACAATCAAAATCAGCTCCCGCGCAGCCAAGCCGCTTGTAGCCGCTGGTGTTAACCTGGGCGCCATAATGAAAGAATGCTCTTTGGTAGTAGAGGGCGCTGGCGGCGGCCACAGGATGGCAGCAGGCGCTACAATCCCAAAGGAAAAATTAGAAGAATTCCTGGCAGGAGTTTCGCATGCAATCCAAAAAACAAGCAGTGTATAATTAGCTCACGCCATCCTGCATAGGTCGGCTGGGTTAACTAGTGCAGGAATTGCCCAAACCAAGCTGATTAGGCTACAGTCTATCATAGTCAAACCACCTGGTTCATTCAAATTTCACTTTTGGAACTTCCTTTTCCTTCTCTTCAATCTTGAAGTAGTCCTTCTGTGCCAGGCTCATGAATCCAGCAATGACATTTGCGGGTATCTGCTGTATCGTCTGGTTGAACCTCATCACCGAGTCGTTGTAGAACTGCCTTGCATAGGCAATCCTGTCCTCAATGGCGGTCAGTTCTTCCTGTAATGCCCTGAAGTTCTCATTTGCCTTCAGTTGCGGATATGCCTCGGCCACTGCAAAGAGAGATTTCAGCGCTCCGGTGAGCATGTTGTCGGCAACCGCCTTTTCCTTGATGCTGCCTGCGCTCATCATGCTTGCCCGCGCCTTGGTTACGTTTTCAAATACGCTCTTCTCATGCCTGGCATACCCCTTCACAGTTTCAATGAGGTTAGGTATAAGGTCAGCCCTCTTCTTCAGCTGCACATCAATCTGTGCCCAGGCATTCTCCACCCGGTTCTTCAAGCCTATGAGGCTGTTGTAATATACTATGAATGCTATGATGGCAAGCACTACGATGCCTGCTCCGCCCAATAAGACCAATCCGACTAATCCACCAACCATTTTCTCACCGTTTAATGGATTTGTAGGTTCCATTATTTAATCCTAATGCCGGCTTCTTCAAGTTGCCATTCACGATAATTTTCATAATATAAATGCGAAATACCTTTCAAAACGGCAAAGCCATCGATTGGATCGCGCTGCTGTGCGATAGCTCGTCGAACAAGGTTCGTCGATTGAATTGACCTCCTGGTCAATAGCTCAAACAGACCTCGTCTGCTTGATGGTTCTTCGTAAAATCTGATTTTCCTATGCTTTCATATTCCTGCTTTTCAGCTTATCGCCAAACTTCGCTTTTATCATGTTAAACGTATTTTGATATATCACTAATAATAAATTACCAAAAAGTATATATATCTTAATTGTTAAAAAAGTTACATGCGTCAGTCTCAAAGGGTTACGATGGTTGAGTGGCAGAAAGCAGGGCATAGGGTTTTAATCATAGGCAATATTTGTTATCGTTGTGGGCATGCATGGAAACCTGACAGTATAGATATTAAACCAAAGGTATGCCCAAAATGTAAAAGCCCATATTGGGATAGCCCAAGAAAAAAAGCGAGAAAATGAGGTTTTCTTAATGACAAAAATGAAGGCTTTTGGAACTGGTAGCAGAATAGGGCATGACTCGTCAAATTATTATGCCAGAAAAATAAATGCATCGGTTAACCCGATTGATGCGGATGAGATTGTGGAAAACACAATCCCAGAAAACGCACTTGACAAGATTTTCTGCAAGTCTAGCGAACACATGGGCGAACTTCCGGATAACTCGGTGCATCTAATGGTGACTTCGCCTCCGTATAACGTCGGGAAGGAATACGACCAAAACCTCTCACTCAAGGAATATAGAGAGTTGCTTACTGCCGTGTTTAAGGAAGTGCATCGCGTTCTTGTGGTGGGGGGCAGAGCGTGTGTGAATGTAGCCAATCTCGGAAGAAAGCCTTATCTTCCTCTCCATAGCTTCGTGATTGAGGACATGATGAAGCTGGACTTTTTCATGCGGGGTGAAATAATCTGGGATAAAGCATCAAGCGCAGGGACGTCTATGGCATGGGGAAGCTGGCTCTCCCCTACTAATCCATCGCTCAGGGATACGCACGAGTATATTCTGGTTTTCTCAAAAGGAAACAATGGCAGGCTTAAGATTAACGGTAAACAAGGCACAATAACGAAAGAAGAGTTCGTGGAATACACTAAAAGCGTATGGACTTTTCCAGCGCAACGGGCAAGCATGGTAAATCATCCAGCGCCTTTCCCGCCTGAACTTCCAACGAGATTAATCAAGCTTTACACATTCTCAGGAGATATTGTTTTAGACCCATTTATCGGCAGTGGCACATCCGCGGTTGCTGCATTGGCGAATAACAGGCATTATGTTGGCTATGAGATAGACGAAAAGTATTACAAAATTGCCAAAAAGAGAATATGGGAACAAACTGCACAGACTACGCTTATTCCCAACATCTAATCCATCTGTCATATACGTTATATTTTGTCTCTTTTTTCTGCCAGTTAATTGATATTCGCGAAGTGCCTTTATGTTCTAACATTAAGCGAATTGCATCTTTTGAAAATTCAACACCACGGGGGTTTGTTCCTGCTTTTGGAAGATTAAGATAGCTAGCCCGTCCAAGCCTTTTGAACGCTTCTAACTGAACGCGCAGGGGAATAAGGAAGAAACTATCTAACTCCTTTCCCCACCATATCTGAACAAGCAATATATCACATTTTGGTTTATAGTTGTTAAGGGAAACCTTAGAACTCGCCGCATCTACGGCCCAAACCGCCTTTATACCACCGTTCTTGGTTATGGTCTTTATTGAGAGACCTTCGCCAGTAACTATAACGTCAATTTCTGGTTCAGTAATGGGAATTTGTGTATCCACTGCATTTTCCCCAAATTTATGGATAAGTAAGGCAATTATTACTTTCTCCCTCAAAGAGCCGACTTCCATGCCAATTTTGCCAGCGCGGGAACTTTCCATCTCTGCAATCCGAAAAAGATTCGGCAATCTTTCCTGGATTTTCTTAACTAAGGCGGCATCTGCAAATAATTTGGCTATTTTACGCATATTGAAAAGTCGGAAACAAGCCTTAAAAACCTGACTTTAGGAGCAAGACCGATTAAAGGAGCAACGCCGAACCAAAGTGAACCTTTTTAAACACCCGCAGAGATAATATATCAAACTCTACTTTCAATTACAATCAAAAGTTAGAGCTATGACCCTTTAATGGAGTTAAAAAGAACCAGAATGAGGCTTCTTCGGCGCAAGCAGAATGAAGACTCTTCAGGGTCTTTTAGAGGTGAGTTTGAATGGCATCATATGTTACATCTGAAACCCCAAAAGAAGTAGTGAAAATGGCCCTCGACATGCTGGCAGTCGCAAAAGACACCGGCAAAATCAGGAAGGGCACCAATGAAGCCACCAAAGCCATTGAGCGCGGCGACGCAAAGCTCGTCCTTATCGCAGGCGATGTCGAGCCCGAGGAAGTTGTCATGCACCTCCCCAAGATTTGTGACGAGAAAGGCATACCATTCGTATTTGTTCCCACCCGCAAGGAGTTGGGTGCGGTAGCTGGCCTTGGCGTAGGAACCGCGGCTGTTGCAGTTAACGAGCCTGGCAATGCAAACGAGTTGCTCAAAGACGTGCTTGAAAAAGTTTTCCATGGCAGGAAGGCTGCCGCGGCAGCTCCGGTAGCAGTGGCACCTGCACCCGCAGGCAATGTGAAGAAGGAGCCCTCTCTTTCACAGAAAGAGAGCCCTCAGGGAGAGAAAGGTAAAGGTGCAGAAAAGAAACCCAGAAAGAAAAAAGAGGAAAAGAAAACTGAAGCTCCAAAAGAGGGGGAATGATGGTCTGGAGTCTAGGGTTTTGAGTTCCGGGTTTCGAAAACCGAAAACGTGATATTATGGCAGACGAACCAACCCATGTTGAGATTGTCGAAGTTGTTGGCAAGACTGGAGTCCACGGCGAAGTTTACCAGGTGCTCTGCAAAATCCTTGAAGGCAAGGACAAGGGCAGGGTCATCAGGCGCAATATCAAGGGCCCGGTGAAGGAGCGCGATGTGATAGTGCTCATGGAAACCGAGCGCGAAGCCCACGATATCAGGCCAAGATGATGGTCTAAGGTTCAAAGTTTAAAGTTCAGGGTCTAAGGACATTTTGAACCTTAAACTTTAGAGCAGTAACTGGACGCTAACCCCTACCCGATTTATCGGGTGGAACGCACCTGCTACAGCGTCCAAATATTTGGGGTTTACACTGGCAGGAAGCGGGCGAAACGAATAA
>Ga0210017_1004573_pt1 | contig 11283 bp, 3 predicted proteins | sample CryGeyCG2014_020_FD_183966 | JGI IMG/M metagenome (GOLD analysis project Ga0210017, IMG submission 183966) | Groundwater microbial communities from aquifer - Crystal Geyser CG08_land_8/20/14_0.20 (SPAdes) (version 2) | ecosystem: Environmental > Aquatic > Deep subsurface > Groundwater | place... | reverse complement strand
TAGTTGTGTAATTACCTGTAGGTGTCCAGTTTACGTATTGGGCTTGCCCTACTGTCCAGTTGCCGCTTGATGAGTTGGGGTAGTTTACCGTGATGTTTCCTTTTATGGCAAAAGGATTATTAGATGTGTCATTTACAGCAGGGTTATCAGCATCCATTACCATTACGGAGAGGTTTGAGCCAATTCTATCAGGTATGGTCCAGTTATAGGATTCATTTACCGCGGCTACGGTAGTTATGGTGTTGGTATGGTTTGCAGGGGCTGTGCCTGTTGTTGAATATTTTAATGTAGCGTTCGGCACGCCTCCGTATACATCCCATTTTATCTCATAGGTAGAAGAGCCGTCATAGGTTAATACGATATCCGTGGCATTGGGGGCATTGACTGTAAAGCTTCCTGTTACAGAGAAGAAGCCTGCTGATAGGTTATTACATCCTGCGTCATCGTTGTCTGTGATTCTAATCTTACCCTGGTTATTGGTAACAGTGGTGGCAGGGACCAATGTCCAGTTATAGGTAAGGTTAGAGGCATTCTCTATTCCTGATAAAGTTGTCCAGCTTCCTCCGTTATTAGGCGAGTATTCGAGCTTTACAGTAGAGATATTGCCTACCTTAGTCCAGTTGACCAGGTAGTAGTCATTTATCTGTTTTGACTGTCCGTCCTGGGGGTTGGTTACGTTTATGATGCCTCTTATCCTGAAGGAGGAGTTACTCATATTGCTTCCATTGGCATTAGCCGGGTCTCGGACATTTACATAAGAGTTACTTCCTAAGACACTTCCGTTTACGCCTAACCATGTATGTATCCCGTCATTTAAAGTAACAGCGTTAGGGTCTGATTCATTTATGAGGTTGGTCCATGATCCTCCTGCTCCTGCTGTTGAGTATTCTAAGATTACATTTGAGACTCCTACTGATGAGGTGTTATTCCAGGTTACGTCATAGTTAGTCCCTGCCCTTACCACATCTCCGTTTTCAGGGGCGGTTATGTTGAACTTTGCCACTATGTCGAGCTCAGGAGAGGCAGAGTAGGTTACAGATGGATTAGTAGAGTCAGATAGCTTTATAGAGAAGTTATTGGATACTGATAAGGTATCCGGTATGTTCCAGGAATATGTGCCGTTTGAGGCGTTTTGCAGGTCATCTGTTACGTTATACCAGCTTCCCCCTGTTGTATTGGCGTATTGGATATGGACTACGTTACCTAATGCTGATTGAGTCCAGTCTATGGAGCGGGTATCTCCCACCCTCCACCAGGAGACGCTTTCATTGGGCTGGGTGATTATGAGCCTGCCTACCACATTAAATAAACTAGAGTCATTGGTGACATTCTGGGTTACGTTGTCTCTTACCTTTATCTGTCGGTTGGTGCGCTTAAACTCCGGGAATACAGGCCAGGTGTAGGAACCGTTGCCTCCTGAGCCGACAGAGGTAGTAGTGATATATTGCCACTGGCTTGTGTTGTTATATAGGAGTATGTCTACATTGGCGAGCTGTGTCCCTGTATATGTCCAGTTTACCGTGGCGTTATCTGAGCCGGCAAAGAGGTTCTGGCCACTAGTGGGCTTAGTTACGTTTATTACGGGCAGGATGCTGAAGGCGGCAGTTGTGTCATTTACATCAAGCATGCCTGTAATGTTATGGATGATTTTTACAAGGCATGATGATTCGTTCTTCCTGTCAGGAATAGGTGTCCATTGGTAGGAATTCTCGCCTGCGGCGGCAGTTACACTGCCGTTTATGATATTCCAGGTGCCGCCGTTATTTACCGAATAGGTTATGTTGACAGGGGTAACTGTTCCGTTAGAAGTCCAATTTATGTATTTAGAGGTGTCGTTTACGTATAATGTGGCTCCGCCTTGAGGCGCGCTGATATCGAGCGTGCCTATGATCCTATAGGTGTTGGATTCATTGTTTATATTAATGGAGGAGTTGGTCTCATTGGTCTTTACCCTTGCCTTACAAGAGGTTGTTATATCATCAGGCACGTTCTGGGGCAGGGCGAATGACTGGAGTTGTCCGTTTAGTCCGGGGGCCTGTGTTCCTAAGGTGTTCCAGCCTGTTCCATTATGGTATTCTATGACAATATCTTCGGTGTAGTTACCTGTAGGAGTCCAGTTTACGTATTGGGCGCCTCCTACTGTCCAGTTGCCGCTTGAGGAGTTGGGGTAGTTTACAAAGAGAGAACCCTTTATTCCGAATGTGCTGTTTGATGTATCATTTACTGTCGGGTCATCCTGGTCAGCTAACTTTACCGAGAGGTTGCCGCTTATGTTATTGGGTATTGTCCAGTCATATGTTTTATTCACTGCCTCTACGGTATCTATTGTGGTCCAGGTTGCGCCTGAATTATTGGAGTAGTAGATGATGACATTCTCCATTGTTCCGTTATACGACCAGTTTATATCGGTTGTGCCGGTCCCGGTATAGGTAAGCACCTCACCGCCATCGGGCTTATCCACGTGGATATTGCCTTTCAGGGAGAAGTTGCCGATTGAGGTGGAGGTGGTATTTGTGTTGTCTTCATCTGTGAGCTTAATCTTGCCTATAACAGTGGTATTCTCGCTTGCGTTTATGTCCCAGTCCCAGGTCTGGTTAGAGGCATTTATGGTTGTGCCTAACGTCTTCCAGCTGCTTCCTCCGTCATAAGAGTATTCTACCTTTAAGGTGGAGACGTTTCCTACTCTTGTCCAGTTGATATCTGCAGAAGTTGCGACTGTGAGGTTATCTCCGTTAGTGGGCGCGTCAACTGTGAGATTTCCTCTTAGGTCGAATACGTTTTCGCTTTCATTCGAGGCGTTGTAGTTATCGCTTTGTATGACGCGCACCTTGGCCTGCTTGCTTAAGACAGTCCCATTTATATTGTTCCAGGTGAATAAGCCGTCGTTGGTAGTTATATTAGCTCCGGGTATGTCAGACCAGTTTCCTCCGCCGTCTGTGGAATATTGCAATATAGCGTTTGCGGTTTTATTGGCCACGCTTGTCGGCTGATAGCTCCAGTTAATGTCGTAAGAGCCGCCGGCAACTAAGTAATGCGTGGTGCTGTTTTCAGGGGCTATTATATCGAAGACGCTCATTATGCCGCTCGATGCATTGGATGTATCATTGGTTGCGTTGGGATTGTCAACGTCTTCTACCTTGACGTAGAAGTTGTTGGATACCTCGGTATCATTCGGTATATCCCACGGCCATTGGGTTGTGCCTGTTGTGTTGTAGTTGGTCTGTAGGGTATTCCAGCTTGTTCCTCCGTCTGTGGAGAAGTATATATTTACTAAAGTTATAGAGTCTCTCCACCAGGTTATGAACTGTGAGCTTCCTACAGGCCAGTTCTGGCCTCCGTCAGGAGCGGTTACCCTTACATTACCTACGATATTGAATAATGCGGATGTATTGGTTACGTTATTGGTTGCGTTATCCCAGACTCTAACTTGAGTATTCGTCTTCTTATAGCTTGGGGCAGGGTTCCAGGTAAAGCTGCCATTACCTCCTGAACCGGCTGAGACACCTCCTCCGCTGGGCAATAGCTGCCACTGACCTGTGTCATTCACGAAGTATATGTCAACACTAGACATCTGGGTGCCTGTGTATGTCCAGTTTATCGTGGCGTTTGTTGAGCCTGCATATACGTTCTGGCCGGAAGTTGGCTTTGTTACGTTTATTACGGGCAGGATGCTGAAGGCGGCGGTTGTGTCATTTACATCAAGCATGCCTGTAATGTTATGGATGATTTTTACAAGGCATGATGATTCGTTCTTCCTGTCAGGAATGGGTGTCCATTGGTAGGAGTTCTCGCCTGCTTGAGCAGTTACACTGCCGTTTATGATGGTCCAGGTGCCGCCGTTATTTACAGAATAGGTTATGTTGACAGGGGTAACCGTTCCGTTAGAAGTCCAATTTATGTATTTAGAGGTGTCGTTTACGTAAAGAGTAGCTCCGCCTGCAGGTTCAGCTATATCTATGGTTCCCATTATTCTGAATGTGTTGGATTCATTGTTTATGTTTATGGAGGCATTGGTCTCATTGGTCTTTACCCTGGCCTTACAAGAGGTTGTTATGTCATCAGGCACGTTCTGGGGCAGGGCGAATGACTGCAGTTGTCCGTTTATTCCCGGGGCTTGTGTGCCTAAGGTGTTCCAGCCGGTGCCGTTATGGTATTCTATAATGACGTTAGTTGTGTAATTACCTGTAGGTGTCCAGTTTACGTATTGGGCTTGCCCTACTGTCCAGTTGCCGCTTGATGAGTTGGGGTAGTTTACCGTGATGTTTCCTTTTATGGCAAAAGGATTATTAGATGTATCATTTACAGCGGGGTTGTCTGCATCCATTACCATTACGGATAGGTCTGAGCCTATTTTATCAGGCACAGTCCAGTTATAGGATTCATTTACAGCGGCTACGGTAGTTATGGTGTTGGTATGGTTTGCAGGGGCTGTGCCTGTTGTTGAATACTTTAAGGTAGCGTTCGGCACTCCACCGTATACATCCCAGGTTATCTCATAGGTAGAAGAGCCGTCATAGGTTAATACGATATCCGTGGCATTGGGGGCATTGACTGTAAAGCTTCCTGTTACGGAGAAGAAGCCGCCTGATAAGTTATAACATCCTGAATCATCGTTATCTGTAATTCTTACTTTACCCTGGTTATTGGTAACTGCGGTAGCTGGAACTAATGACCAGTTATAGGTAAGGTTAGAGGCGTTCTCTATTCCGGATAAAGTCGTCCAGCTTCCTCCATTATTGGGTGAGTACTCTATCTTTACAGTTGAGATATTACCTACCTTGGTCCAGTTAACATCGTAGTATTCATTTATCTGTTTAGACATGCCGTCAGTGGGGCTTGTTACGTTTATGATGCCCCTAATTCTAAAGGATGAGTTACTCATATTAGAGCCGTTGGCATTATTGGGGTCTCTCACATTTACATAAGAGTTACTTCCTAAGACAGTTCCGTTTACATCAAGCCAGGTGTAGGTTCCGTCGTTTGCTGTTGTAGCAGTGGGGTTGGATTCATTTATTAGGTTAGTCCATGGTCCTGTTGCGCCTGCTGTTGAGTATTCGAGGATTACGTTGGTAACACCGACTGATGAGGTATTGTTCCAGGTAACACCGTAATTCGTTCCGGCTATCACCACATCCCCGTCTTCAGGTGCGGTTACATCGAAGTTAGCTACTATCTGGAATGGGCTGGATGTATTGCTCGCATTTACGTTGGATACATCTACCACTTTAACCAGAAAATCGTCATCAACAGCTAAAGAAGTTGGTATATTCCATGAGTATGTCTGGTTGGAGGCAGTTTCATATGTTGAAATATTGTTCCAGCTTGAGCCAGAATTATTGGACCATTGTATATGTATCTGATTTATCGCATAACTTAGCCACTGGATGACATTGTTGCTTGTTCCAGGCTTCCACTGAGTTGAGCCTGTGGGCGCGCTCATAGTTATATTACCTATAATATTGAATGGGTCAGAAGTATCTGTTGTGTTGGCATCAACCTTGGAGGTTACCTTCACCTGCGCATTGCCGCTAACAGTGATGTCAGGAACCTGCGGCCACAGGTAGGTGCCATTAGAGCCAACGCTTACGTTATCTTGGATAAGGTTCCATGCACTTCCATTATAATAATCTATTGTGACATTGCCGGTCAGGCCTCCTATATTAGTCCATCTAATAGGCGTATCACTAGAGTGCGCTTTCACATTTAAATTATTAGTGGGTTGCGTAACATTTATCCCGCCCCTTATCTTGAAATCTGTAGAATTATTAAACACATTTGAATACACTTCGCTTATTACCTTAACTCTGGAAGTAGTTTTTATATCATTCGGAACTGTCCAGTTATAGGTTTGGTTGCTTATGTTATCCGCGCCGCTGATGTTGTTCCAGTTTGCGCCGCTATCGTTTGAATACTGCAGATAGACAGTCCCAACCGTCCCGTGGTTTGTCCATTGAACCTCGCAAGTATCGTTTACGACCAGTTGTTCACCACCTACGGGATAGACCATATCAATCTTCGACCTTATCTCAAAATCTCCATAATCGTCGCCTGCTTCGGCTGTAGTATTATCATAGTAACTTGTAACTTTAACCCTGGTCTGGCTGCCAATGACATTCGGGATCTGCCATGTCCAGTTGCCGTCATTTAATTGCTGCTGGCCGTCAGAGCACAACTGCCAGGAAGAACCGCCGTTACTCGAATACCAGATATTTACGTAATCTAAATCTCCGTTCGTAGTCCAGGTAATACTCTCGTTATTATCTACATAAAATACAGGTGTTAATGCATTGGGCCTGGTAACATTAATATTCGGAACAATATAAAACGTGGCGTTAGACGTATCATTTGTAATAGTTTCTGCGCCCAATAGCGCTACCCTTACCTTCATCTGGTCAAAACGGGTGCTGGGCGCTCCTGCCATAACATTGGGGATAGGATCCCAAAGATATTGCGATGGCGGGCCGGATGCGAAACTTCCGCATATCACATTGCTATAATTGTCGGTGCCGTTGTTTTTTGAATAGTCTATCCTTATATCACCCATGGTGTCGCCGAACCGTGTCCAGTTGATATATCTCTGCTCGCCTACCCTCCATACTTCTCCTCCATTTGGCGCAGCTAAGGTGAGTTTGCCTCTTATTGAGAGCGTATTATTGGATGTATCGTTGACGCCTTCGTCATCCTGCTTATACACCTTTATTCTGATATTCTCACTAACCTGGGCGCTGGTGGGAATACTCCAATTATATTCACCACTCTCATCAAAGAAGTAGCCCCCTGTGCTATTTTGGATTGTATAGTTGTACGGCTCGCCGCCTGTCGAAGTATAATTTAACCGGACGTTGCCAACCGTACCGCTGGCGGTCCAGTTTATAGTCATGTTCTCGCTTATATTAAATACACCGCTATTCGGTGTATTTAATATAAGTTTTCCCTTTATCGAGAAATTGCCCGAATCTGCTTTAACAGTTGGAATAGACTGATGCTCTACCCTAACCTTACAAACATTACTGACGTTATTAGGCACATTTACCCATAACCAACTTTGGTTCGTGGCCCATTGGTCAGTGGTAAGCACTGTCCCATTATCCAGATCCCCTGTCTTATGGAATTTAATTCTTACCAGGTCTGAGGCAGTCAAGCCGGTAACTGTCCAGTTAATATATTCATTATCTCCTACGAGGAATGTCTGGCCCTCAATAGGCCTTGCGATTTCCATTTTGCCTCTAATAGAAAAATTATTATCGCAGGCGTCGCTGGGTTGAATAGGTGCGGTATCGCTTCCTTCATACATCGCAATAACCAATTGGCAGTTTTCATTAACATATTGCGTCCCTATGCCTGACCATTCCCATTGTCCACTACTCGCGCTAATACCCTGCCCGCCGCCGGGAGTCAGAAGGTTCCATCCGGACGAATTGTTATACCAGATTGCGGCCTTGGTCATTGGACCATACAACGTCCAGTTGATTTGACGTGTTTCAGTGACATTCCAAGTTACCCCGTCAGCATTAGGATAGTCCATCCTTATATAAGGATATATATAGAAAAGGTCAGAATCGTCAGCAGCTTGTACTGAAGGGTCATCCACGGTCTTAATTCGAATCTGGGTTTTGCTTGGATAAGAGACAGCTTCAGTGGGTATATCTGTCCAATTGTAGTATAACTGACTTGCGTTGGCGGTTGTATTTATCGCTGCCCATTCGCCGCTACTTACATTTTTATAATAAAGCTCAACCTCGTCAGATGGCCAATTGCCGCTTTTAGTCCAGTTGATTGTCCCATTATCCTGGGTATACCACTCAGTTGTATTTATTGGATTGGTTATATTTATGGCGGGTATAATCTTGAAGAAATCGTCTGACTGGTCAGTTACATTTGCCGCATCCTGATTCCAGGATATTTTCACTTTGACATTGGTTCCTGTTGGTGATGAGTCGTTAATCGTCCAATTATAACTATCGCTTGCGTTATTTGTGCCGGCTATTGTGCTATTAATCACATCCCAGCTTGAGCCGCTGTTATTCCATACCCACAAGGTAAGATTATCTGTGCTCAAATCACCTTTTGCATCCCAGTCAACCTTGACCGTATCTCCAACAGTAAAATTCTGGTCACCCCCTCCCAATGGATAGGTTAAATTAAGGTCTCCTTTGATTTCAAAAACCGCATTGGAAATATCATAATTTCTTGCAGAAAGGTTATTATCTATAATGCCGATGCGCGCATTTGCGCCAATCAAATTCGTGCCTGATATTTGTGCTGGTATTGTCCAGTTGTAACTTTCATTGCCCATAGTTACACCTGTGGCGATATCGAGATAATCATTTATGTTTGTGCTGTTTGTGGTAGTTATTTTTATGCTGGCATTGGTATCTGCGCCAACAGAGGCAGCGGATTTCCATATGATTTCCTTTGTTTGCCCTACGCGCCAGACTGGTGTCTCTCCACCATTTGGGGTCTTCACTGTTACAGGGGAAAATTCCATAACAAACCAGTCAACATTGGCTGCCAGAGGAGAAACATCAGCCGTTCTTACCATTTCAAGTGTAGTTGAATTTGTGATATTTGCCCTGATAAGATAGCTATGTAAAAGCACATTGCTTGTGTCGGTATTATTTGCCGCGACTGAAATTATCGGAAAAGCCCTTGTTGTATCTACAGCGTTAAGGCTAGCTGTCTGTGTGGTGTTGCCGGCAGCAAAAGCCGCAGTCCCTTTTTGCACAAAAGAACTTTCGTCTTGAAGCTCAACCAGGTACCACGCAATATTGACATCTTCTCCGGATAAGCCGCCAAGTCCTCTCTTAAACGTCAGCGTACTTGCGTCAGTAATAGTGCCCTGCGTCATAATCTTGGAATCGATACCATCTATCCCACCATCGGCGTCTCCTGCCGTATATGTGAAGGTGAGAAATGTCTTATTTAAATCCGTGATAGCCGGTGAAAGGGAAACAGTTGTGTTGGTATTGCTTCCGTTGATATCAACTTCTCCACTCCGAACAGTAGCATCCGAAAGAAACTCCACAACCTGCCAAGCTACAGTCATAGTCGCAGGCCCTGTATTCTGCTTACCCGCTGTTGCATGGTTCCGCTTAAGCTGCAATCTCTGATTACTCGGAAAAGTCGCTTTAAATTGGAAGCACTCAGTTTCATCAGTAAACCACTCCGGTGAGCGGACCGTGTATATTGGGAAAGAGGAATTATCGCCTATCGTGGAGATAGTTATGTTTTTCACCAATTTGGTTGGTGCAAAATTAGTAAAACCACTCTGCACCCTGAGATTATCGTTAAATTCCACAGCATAGACGGTGACATTTGCATTAAATGTTCCTTTATCGGAATCGCGGTGGCGCTCTATATTAACCGTCTCTGCATCCTCAAAGTTAGTCAGAAACATACCCATACCTTCGCCGCCGTCTATCCGCACAGATGCCTGAACAGATGATTGGTGCAGGTCATCGGATTGGATGGTTCTTAACAGAAAAGCACTGCTTGTGTTAACTGGATTGGTTAGTGTTTTTTGAATTACCACATCCGCCGCCAGAAATTCGGCATCGACGCGATGCGTTCTCTCTATCTGTGCTCCCCTGGCTACATAGATAATGAAAAATAAGAGCGATACTGCAATAAAGGCAAGTAGGAGAAAGAAGCTCTGCGAGTATCCTTTCAGCCCTCTTTTTACTTTCTCTATTATTTTTTCAAGACCTTCTTTTATACTCATTTAATAATGTTCTACCAGGCTACCTTGCTCTTTTCTCTTTCCTCCCAAACCATCGTGCCGCCTTTTTCCACGGGCTTAAGATACTCGAGTAGCTTCTCACCCTTCCTTGCCGGCCCTAGGAAGGTAATTACCTTGGCTTTACGCTCAATTACTTTACCGCCTTCTTGCACTTCTTCGTATTGGACTTTCACCCTATCTCCCGCTTCAATCTGATGTAAGCTCTTTACATGCTCTAGGTTAACATCTTTAGCAATGGGCAGCGCTATTTCTTCTTCGGAACCTTTTTCTTTATTCTCGGCATAGACTACAGCAATAAAATTATTACTGATTGCGCTTACCTTTCCTTGAATTTCCTTCATAACTGTTTTTTGAGAAACTAATTTTCCCTTCTCTTGCGCAAATCCATATCCCACAAATCCCAAAATCAAAACAGTTATTAATCCAATCTGTGTAATCTTTTTTATAATCTGCATAATCATTCTTTCCTCTCCCGCATTAAATCTCACCTTTTGTCCTGAGTTTACCCCGTTAGAAATCTTGCTTTTCTCTCTAAGGGCTTCGGTATTTCTAACGAGGTTTAGTTATTTTCTTCTTCAATGACCTTTCTCAACTTATCTTTCAACATAGAAATATCCTTTTCCACTGTATCCCAAACTGCATCTAAATCTACACCAAAATAATCATGTATCAATTTATCCCTCATTCCTGCGATTTTCTTCCAAGGTATATCCGTATATTTTTCTTTGAACTCTTGCGTTAACCTTTTAGTAGCCTCTCCATTTCTCTCATTACCGCTGCCTGAATCAAGGCGCTATTTATAAAATCTTTATAGTTTATTTCTTTTGTGTATTCTCCAATTCGGTATATTGCATCCAGTAAAAAGGGAAAAAGGGAAAAAGGGGACAGCGCCCTTTTCTTTATCCCAACTATAAACTATGGCAATAAAATCTTTACTGATTGCGCTTACCTCACCAGTTACTTCTTTGGTTGCGCTCTTAATTATATTTTTCTCTTTAACTTCTAATTCTGGTTTGTTTTTTTGCCCGGCAGCAGTTCCCATAAAACCCAGAACCAAAACTATCACCCACCCCATTATTATTTTCTGTTTCATATCCCTGCCTCCAAATCATCTAAAATCTTCTTCACTAAAGATTTAACTTTCGGTATCTCTTTTTTTATCGTTTCCCAAACAAGTTCATCCTGAATCCTGCGTGAAAAACGCCTTTTTATAATGCAAATTTTTTATATAAATCATACTGTGTCAATAGTTGAAGTATACCTGTTCTTTTAAATACGCATTCGCCGAATGTTCCTTAACGCATATTCGAATACTTCTCGGTATAAAAAGTTCTCTGGCAGTTTCAATGTCGGACGATTGTCGGTATAGACTAACTGGCCCGGGACTATAAGCAGCTGGTTGCGCAAAGTGCCTAAGGTTATTGATTGGAATTCTTCCGGAAGACAGAGCCTTTTGAACCAATTGATGAGATTGTAGGCTAGGAGCAAGAGATGAAAATGGATTTCGTTGGCGGTAAAATTCCTGGTTGGTATTTTTCCCAAAG
>Ga0210017_1004570_pt1 | contig 11293 bp, 10 predicted proteins | sample CryGeyCG2014_020_FD_183966 | JGI IMG/M metagenome (GOLD analysis project Ga0210017, IMG submission 183966) | Groundwater microbial communities from aquifer - Crystal Geyser CG08_land_8/20/14_0.20 (SPAdes) (version 2) | ecosystem: Environmental > Aquatic > Deep subsurface > Groundwater | place... | reverse complement strand
ATAAAAAATACTGTTGTTAAATATTTAATTATGGGAATTTTTCTAATTTTCCATGTTATATTATTAGGATATTTTTCTCAGGGATATTTTGTAAGTTAAGTTGTAATATTTATGACTAAACTCCCTTTCTTCCAAAAAGGCGACTCTAAAGGAATCCGTTTTTTTTCGACCAATAATCAACTGATCGAAAATGCTTTTTTTGTTTATATTGCTATAATGTTCTTTTTTTTAATAGTTTTGTTTTTAAGACTTTTCCAACTAACCATTGTTAAAGGCAATTTTTATCGTAATCTCTCCGAACAAAACCGGATTAGAGAAATTAATATTGAGGCTCCCCGTGGAGAAATTATTGACAGAAAAGGATTTATTATTGCCCAAAACTTGAGTCCTGATATTAATCAAAAAATAATTTCTTCAAAAAGAATTTATCAAAGCCCTGAAGCCATTGCTCCTTTTATCGGCTATCGACAAATTGCAGATGTTAATGATCTAAAAAATGACCGTTGTCAATACAAGCTTCAGCTCGGTGATCGGACCGGAAAAAAAGGTGTTGAGAAATTGTTTGATTGTCTTCTTCGCGGTCAGTCAGGAAAAAAATTAGTGGAAACTGACGCTCAAGGTCGATACCTAAAAACCGTTAATGTTATTCCCCCAAAATCCGGTGATAAAATCCAATTAGCCCTCGACCTTAATTTGCAAAAAAAAAGCTATGAATTAGTAAAAAATAAAAAAGCGGCCATTATTGTTACTAATCCTCAAACCGGAGAAATATTAGATAGTGTTTCTTCTCCTTCTTTTAACTCTCAGGATTTCGAAGACAGTATTAATAATAATATCCAAAACTATTTAACCGATAAAACTAATCCCTTATTTAATCGTGTCAATGAAGCCACTTATCCACCAGGATCAATCTTTAAACTGGTGGTTGCTACAGCCGGACTGGAAGAAAAAGCTATTAGTGATAAAACTGAAATAGAAGACAAGGGAAGTATTAAAGCCGGTTCCTCTACTTTTGGCAACTGGTATTTTCTCTCCTATGGAAGAACCGAAGGCATGGTCGATGTAGTTAAAGCATTAAAAAGATCAAATGATATATTTTTTTATAAAACCGGGGAAAAAACCGGCGTTGATAAAATAAAAAAGTGGGCTGATATTTTTGGGTTAGGGAAACGTACACAAATCGGCTTTGACGAAGCCGAAGGGATTATTCCGTCAACATTTTGGAAAAAAGAAATATTAAAAGAAAATTGGTATCTGGGTGATACTTATAATTTATCTATTGGCCAGGGATATGTTGGGACCACTCCTTTACAAACGGTTTTGGTAACCGGTGTCTTTGCCAATGGAGGATATTTGTGCAAGCCACAACTATTAAAAATCCAAAATCCAAATAACAAAATCCAAAATTGTAAAAAATTGCCTATCTCTCAAAAAACTCTCTCTTTAATTAGAGAAGGAATGAAACAGGCTTGTTCGACTGGCGGAACAGGATGGCCACTATTTGATTTCTCTATAAGATCTGACCCTGCAAAACAAGAACAGCAGGGTCAAATCTTGAAAAAAATCCAGGTTGCTTGTAAAACCGGCACGGCTGAATCGCATGTAAAAAACGGTTTGCCTCATGCCTGGATCACTGCCTTTGCTCCATTTGAAAATCCGGAAATTGCTGTAACGGTACTGGTTGAAGAAGGTGGGCAGGGTTCGGACGTGGCCGGTCCAATCGCTAAAGAGATATTTAAAGCATACTTTGGACGAAATCAATAAACTATCCCGTAGCAGAATTGCAAAAAATCTGAATCTATTATTCCCTCGAAGGAGGGAATCCAGAATAAAATTACTATATGTTTAGATTGTGATTGATAGACTGGATCCCCGTCTTCACGGGGAAAAACACCCTTACGGAACAAGCTTCGCAGATGTCCGCAATTTTATGATAAACGGTGACGCAACAGAGTTAACCATTAAGGCAATGATTAAAATCATAGAGGATCGTTTTAAAAAGAAAGACTGATAACTGGTACAGAAATTGGGGGGCATTTCCCTTGGTAAATATATCTACAAGAAAAACTTGTGATATAACCGTCATTGTGGATTTAACAATGGTGAAAATACCAAAAGGAAAATTCATTTTTGGGATAAATAGAAAAGAATATGGCGACTCAACTAAAATTGAAAATATTAAAGGATTTTGGATAGATAAATATCCCGTTACAAATGAAGAATATAAAAAATTTATAGATGATAATCCGAATATTCTAGTTCCCTATATAGATGAAAAGTGGGCAATGAAATATAACTGGAATATAAAAAAAAGGACATATCCAAATCAATTAAAGAAACACCCTGTTGTTATGGTTAAGCGTAAATATATATTACAATATTGTAAATGGATAAATAAACGGCTACCTACAGAAATAGAGTGGGAAAAAGCGGCTAGAGGTATAAACGGTTTTCTTTATCCTTGGGGAAATACATGGATAGATGATAGGGCGAATACTAAAGAATATAATATTCAAGGAACTACACCTGTTATGTTATTTAAAAAATTTAGTAGTCCTTTTGGAGTTGTTGACTTAATAGGAAATGTTTGGGAATGGACTTCAACACCATATGAATATAGCGGGTTTGTCGTGAGAGGAGGCTCTTGGCAAATGAATAGTAATTTGGTTAATTGTTGTTCGAGAAGCGGATTAGTTGAAAATTATATTAGTTCTGCATTAGGTTGGAGGTGTGTAAAAGATGAATGATAAAAATACAATAATATCTTACTACAATAAGAGAGTTCATAAAGAGTGGAATCGTTTAAAGAGATATCGAATGGAATTTGATGTAACAAAAAAGATTTTTTCGAATTATTTTTTCCAACCACCAGCAGATATTTGTGATATTGGGGGAGGTCCAGGAAGATATTCTTTTTATCTTTCAGAACAAGGCTATAATGTTACCTTGGTAGATATTGCTAAAGCAAATATAAATTATGCTAAAAAAATTGCCATAAAGAAAAAAATACATTTAAAAAACTATATTGTTTCTGATGCGACTGATTTATCTATGATTCATAGTAATAAATACGATATCGTATTATTAATGGGGCCAATTTATCATCTTATTACCGAAAATGAAAGAGAAAAATCTATTAAAGAAGCTTATAGAATTTTACGGTCAGGTGGAATAATTATCGTAAGTTTCGTTTCAAGATATGAAAGACTAAGATATTTGGCAGAATACGAACCTCGTTATTTATCTGTTAATAAACAGACAGTTTATGGATTACTTAAAACTGGTATAATGGTAGGATCTACTAAATTAGATAATGGTAAAGAATCTTTTACTACAGCCTATTATGCTCATCCTAAAGAGATAAATTCTTTAATGAATAAATGTAATTTTCAACAGTTATCAATTCATGGTCTTGAAGTTATTATGAGTAAACCATATAATACTAAAATGGCAAAATTAAAAAGTGAAACTTGGGAAAATTGGGTCGACTTAAATTATTATTTGAGTATGGAAGATAATTTATTAGAATCATCAGATCATTTAATTTATGTTGGTAAAAAAAATGGAAATAAAATTCTTTAATTCATTGACACGATCTAAAGAAATATTTAAACCGATAACTAAAAATAAAGTTGGTATTTATTGCTGTGGCCCAACAGTTTATAGCGATCCTCATGTTGGACATGCAAAAAGTGCCATTACTTATGATTTACTGGTACGTTTTTTAACGTACTTAGGATATAAAGTAAGATATGTTCGTAATATTACCGATGTTGGCCATTTAGTTGATGATGCGGATGAAGGCGAGGATAAAATAATAAAAAGATCTGTGATTGAAAAAATAGAGCCAATGGAACTTGTTGAAAAATATATGAAAAACTATTTTGATAGCATGGATATTCTAAATGTATTAAGACCAAATATATCACCTCGAGCAAGTGCTCATATACCTGAACAAATTATCACTATAGAAAAATTAATAAAAAAAAAGTGTGCATATGAATCAAATGGATCAGTTTATTTTGATATTACAAAATTTAAAGATTATGGTAAATTATCAAAACGCGATATTAAAGATCAGAGAATAAGCTCACGAAATATTGCCTTATCTGAAAAAAAACACAGCGAGGATTTTGCTTTATGGAAAAAGGCTGATCCAAAACACATTTTAAAATGGAAGAGTCCTTGGGGATATGGTTATCCAGGATGGCATATTGAATGTTCTGTAATGAGTATGAAGTATTTAGGTGAAACGATTGATATTCACGGAGGAGGAACAGATCTTCAGTTTCCACATCATGAATGCGAAATTGCACAATCTGAATCCTTTACAAATAAAAAATTTGTTAATTATTGGTTACACAATAGTATGGTAACTGTTGATGGATTAAAGATGAGTAAGTCTTTAGGAAATTTTATTACAATTAAAGTCTTATTAGAAAAATTTGACCCAATAGTTATACGTTATTTTATATTATCTGGTCATTATCGTAAGAATCTAGACTTTAGTCAACATACTATGGAATCTGCAAAGAAAAACGTAGAGAAAATTATTAATACAATAAAAAACATAAAAAAAGCTGTTGCTTTAGGAAAAAATAACAAAGATAATAATGAAGATAAACAATTAATAATAAACTTAAATAATTTTAAAACAGAATTTTTAAAAAAATTAGCAGATGATCTTAATACGCCTGAAGCTATTGCTGAGATATTTATATTCTTAAAATCTAATAGTAAAATTATTGCTCAATTAACAAACTTAAATATCAACACACTTAAATATATGGATAAAATATTTAAAGACATCTTCTTTGATATCTTTGGATTCAAACTAATAGAAAATGTTGAACCTAATTTTTCTAATATTAACTTATCTCATCTACTAGAGCAGTTGTTAGCATTGCGAGAAACACTTAGAAAAAAAGGGTTTTTTGAGGAAAGTGATTTAATAAGACAAATTATTATGAATAATGGATATTTAATTAATGATCCTAAAATAAATATTTAAATAATTTATGCCTTTTACATAAAGAGTAGGAAATTAAGAGATTTTTATCAAGATAAATTATAGACTAAGGAAGTACTCATGAAAACGTCTATCGTCCATAAGTTCTGGATGAAAACAGGTTGCTAACATTTTACCTTGCTTCACAGCCACAATTTTTTTCTGATTTATTTTTGCTAAAATTTCAACATTACTTCCGGGTAATTCTAAAATTGGCGCGCGAATAAATATCACATTAAATGGAGCCGTTCCTATTTGTTTTATCTTGAGATTAGCTTCAAAACTATCTAACTGACTACCAAATGCATTACGTCTGGCTGTTATATCGATTAAATTAAGAGAGTTTTGATTGGGCAAACCATCAGCGATATGTTTTGCCATTAGTATAGCTCCTGCGCAAGTACCCCAAATTGGCATACCTTCTTGAGCGCGTTTACTAATAGGATTAAGTAAACCATAAATTGCAAGAAGTTTCCCTATCGTAGTACTTTCACCGCCTGGAATAATTAAACGGTCAACTGATATTAAATGTTTAGGTAATCTTATTAATACAGTTTTTGTTCCCATTTTTTGCAACATCTCCGAATGTTCACGAAAGTCCCCCTGAAGAGCTAGTATTCCTACTTTTATATTTTTTACCATCCTCGTTTAGCTAGTAATTGATCTTGTGGAATCGAACTAATTTCTATACCTACCATTGGCTCACCTAAACCTTTACTAACCTTAGCAATAATTCGAGGATCGTTATAATGTGTGGTTGCTTCTACAATAGCTCTCGCACGTTTGATAGGGTTTCCAGATTTGAATATACCTGAGCCAACGAAAACCCCATCAACCCCAAGCTGCATAAGAAGAGCTGCGTCTGCGGGAATGGCAATACCTCCGGCAGCGAAGTTGACAACAGGTAGTCTTCCCGTTTCCGCAACTTCTTTCACTAATTCATAGGGTGCTTGTAAATTTTTTGCGGCAGAAAATAGTTCGTCCGGATCCATTGTGCTTAATTTTCGAATTTCTGCAAAAAGAGTTCGCGCATGTCTTACCGCTTCAACTACATTACCGGTTCCAGCCTCTCCTTTAGTTCGCATCATTGCCGCCCCTTCAGAAATACGACGTAAGGCTTCCCCCAAATTACGACAGCCGCAAACAAAAGGAATTTTGAAGTTATGTTTATTAATATGATTTTCTTCGTCAGCCGGAGTTAGCACCTCACTCTCATCAATATAATCTATACCTAAAACTTCTAATATTTGAGCTTCAACAAAATGACCTATGCGCACTTTAGCCATAACAGGTATTGTTACGGCACGAGCTATTTTTTGTATTAATTCAGGATCACTCATTCTAGCCACACCGCCATCTGCACGTATATCTGCTGGTACTCTTTCAAGGGCCATCACGGCCACAGCACCGGCTTCTTCCGCTATTTTAGCATGCTCCACTGTCACGACATCCATAATTACGCCGCCTTTAAGCATTTGAGCCAGTCCTACTTTTGTCTTCCATGTTGATTTTTGAATTATTTTTTTTTGTAATTTATCCATACTAAAGTAAATCATATAACTATTCTATCGAAAGTCAAGTATGTGTATAAGTCACATACATTTGAGACTCTGGAGGTAAAATTTTTAATAAGTGGTTAATCGATAAAACATTTTCTAATAAAACCCGCTTAGTATTTTACCAATGAACTTCCTCATAGCTCTGCTGCGAGGAATTAAACCATTAAGGTTAATTATTAAAAAATTAGAATTTTTCAAAATAAATATTTTCCAGCAATACTCCTTTGTTAATTAAAAATAATCGTAAAGATTCGACTATTTTCCGTCCTCCACAAAGATAAAAATTAGTATTTAGTATTGAATATTTAGTATCTAGTATTTGTTTTTCAAAGCAAGAATTTATATGCCCAAGTTCAAAATATTTTTTATCATTCGCAGGTATTATTTCTAGGTTTTGTTCACGGGATAAACAAATTTTCGGATTAAATTTTTTTAATTCTTCTAATAAATATATATCTTCATATTTTTTCAGTCCCCAGAATAAAAATAATTCTGAATTCTGTCCCGATTTAATCGGGGCTGAATTTAATATCGACCTTACCGGCGCAATTCCCGTTCCTGTCACTAAAAATATTTTCGACCGGTTATTTTCCTTTAAACCAAATATCCCTGCCGGTCCTTGAAAAATTATTTCATCTTTAACCTTAAGATTAGATAAATAACTTGAAGCCAGCCCGCCGGGAATAATTTGAATTATTAACTCAAAACTATTTTTTTCTGCTGCCGATGAAGCAATCGAATAAAGTCGGGAAACCGGATCTTTATCAGTCGGAATTTTGATCATTAAATATTGACCGGCTTTAAAATTAATCTCTCTTGGTTCTATTAAGTCAAAGTGATAAAGATAAGTATCAGAATTAAGTTGGATTTTTTGAGAAAGGATTGTTCTAAAGTTGGTCAACATATTTAATAATCAAATAAACAAATGAATGATTAAATAACTAAATAAAGAAATAAATAAATTTATTTCAACATTTGCTTATTTTTTTATTTATTTGACTATTGGATTATTTGTTTATTTGCTTATTTACAATCTCGCTCTCTGATTTATCTCCGCCTCAACTAATTCTCTCGGGCGACCATATTTTAGTCGAGAAAGCTGAATAATCGCCTGAGCAATTTTTGGGTTGGCCCCGGTCTTGAATTTCTTAATGTCTTTGGTCATATCAACAGAAAAAGGTGGCACCGGTTCATTGTCAACAATTGTCTTCATATAGGCATGAAAACGTTCAATATTAATTAAGTCTGATTCGCCAAATACTGGTTGATACTCTCGCTGCATATATGACGCATCGGTCACTCCAACTCTAAAAGAAATTAAGGAACCAACATTACCAAAAACCGCGTTTTTTACCTCATCATCCATTTGACCAATGAATTGATTGGCAACTGTCAGATTAAGATGATATTTTCTTGCCTCAGATAAAATTGTGGCAAAATCCGGGGTGGCAAAGTTTTGAAATTCATCCACATAAAGAAAAAAATCGCGGCGTTTTTCCTCAGGAATTTCTTGTCGACTCATGGCGGCAATCAGAATTTTTGGGATTAAAACCAATCCTAAAAAGCTTGAATTTTCCTCTCCCAGTTTTCCTTTTGATAGATTAATAAGAAGAATTTTCCCTTCGTCCATTACCCGTCTAAAATCAAAGGCTGAATCAGACTGCCCAATAATATTTCTCATGGTTTTGTTAGTGATAAACCGACCAAACTTGGAAACGATATAGTCTAAAACTTCTGATTTGTGAAAGTCGGAAGTCTGTGCTATCTGATCGGTCCAGTAACGCCTGACAATCGGATCCTGAACTTTAGGTAATAATTCCTGAACATATTTCGGATCGGTTAGTACCCGGACTACTTCGACAAAAGTTGACCCTTTTTCACTCATCACCGTCAACATGGCGTTGCGAACAGCGTGTTCAAAGCGGGGGCCAATAATACCGGTCCGCTGAGGGTCGTAAAGTTTATACATCAGGTTAATAATCGAGGTTGTAATAAAATGTTTTTGATCCTCAGTTTTCGCTTCCAGTAAATTTAGTCCCATTGGTCGCTCAACGTCGGACGGGTCAAAATAGATTACGTCTTCCGCCCGCTCCGGCGGAATATATTTAATAATATCGTCAATTAAATCACCGTGCGGGTCTATTACGCAAACGCCGTTGCCCGCTTTAATATCTTGAATTGCCATATCGTGAAGCAGGACTGATTTTCCCACACCGGTTTTCCCAATGATATAGACGTGGCGGCGGCGATCTTCAAAACCAATACTAACCGGCCTCTTAACTCCCCGATAATAGCCATTACCGATAGATGTCCCACCCGAGGAAAGAACTTCTGATGGAACCGGAGCTGTCTTCGCCTTTAACCATTGAATGTGAGGTGTCTCTATGGTCTTATTAGGAAAATGAAAAAGGGTTGCCAATTCATCGGTTGATAAAATCGAAACTGACTTAGCAAACGGTAGATCAATCACCGGAAAAAATTTATAGATAAAATTAATCATGAAACCGCCTTTAAAATAAATCTTGGTGTCACTAAAATTATTCAAATCGGAGTTAAACTGAGTAAAAGCATTTTTAATATTTTTTAGATGAGTATCGGCTATGTCTTTAGATGGCGCAGTAACGACAAAACGAATCGCTGTTTCAAATCCTGATTTGGAACATTTATCATCAATTTTCTCCAATATTTTTGGATCGGTTTTAAAGGTGGCTTTTTCCGGATTAGCTTCATTTTTCTTAGTACTAGAGATATAGCTTTTGCCGGATTTTTTCCATTTGGAACCAGCCGGACGAATCAGAAGTTGAATAATTCCGGCTTCATTATCATCAAACTTTGATAGAGCCGATGTAATCGCCGAAAGGGAGTCGGTGGGTAAATCACGGTAGACACGAATCGGCATATAAGGAGCCTCTTTTTGAACTAAAGCGCCAAAAACTACCTTGCCCTGTTCGGAAAAAATATTTGGCTCGTCAACTTTTTTAATATCCGCTGTAGGATAATAACCGTAGATGGTTTTTTCAATCAGATCGATAATCCGATTAGGAGCGGAAACATAAAACCTAATCTCGGCTTTTTTTCCAATAATCTCAAAAGAAATCACGTCGTCAACTTCTAAGAAAGAAAAAAAACCGGATTTTTTCAAAGAAGAAAAAGAGGAAAACATCTGGTCAGCGGCGTCAATTTTTATTTCATTTTCTTTTGAAATCTTTACTTCTAAAGTGATCATTTCTAAAGAAATCTTTTCTCTTTTTTTTAAACGAAGATAAATAATTATTAAATAAATAAGAATCAGAGTCAGGCCGGCGGCAAAAATTGCCGAAGCACCGGCCAAACTTATGGTAATTAATCTATCAAGAAGAATTTGATAATATTTGGTCGAGTCCATAAAAAAAGTATATAATAAAAATGTGAAAGATAATATCAAAGATCAAAAATCAAAGATCAAAAACACAGTTCAAAAATCAAAAATTTTAAGATTTTTTATTGTTGTTAGCTTTTTGTTCTTTTTAATCCTTAATTTAATTTATAGTCAAACTATTTCTCCAATTTATTTTCAAATGATTAATAATAACAAAAAGGCTGTTGTTAGTTTTTTGGAGAAAATAAAAACTTTTCCGGAATTTCAAAAAATCTTAGAAATGAATAAAAATATTTATGGAAAAACCGTTGGAGAAGAAACTTTCCGGCAAGAAAACGAGAAAAAATTAATGATAAATAATCTTGAACAAAAATTAATGATAAACCCTAAAGCAAGAGATATCCTGTATAGTCTATTTTTACTATATAAAGAAAAGGGTGATAATTTGACCGCTAAAAAATATTTAAAACAGGCGAAGGAAGTGGACCCTGCTATTGGGTTATAATCTTTATAATTTTTATAATTGTTATAATGATTTAATGTTAAAACAAGCTCATCTCTACATCAAAGGCGATGTCATCGGCGTTGGCTTTCGTGCTTGGACAAAAATTCAGGCAAAGATTATTGGGGTAACCGGCTGGATCAGAAATGTTAATAACCATCCGGATATATACGGGGTGGGTGGTGGAGTTGAGGCTCAAATACAAGGAGATGAAGAAAAAGTTAAACAAATAATTAAGTTAATAAAAAAAGGCCCGCCGGTTTCCCATGTTGCCGAAGTGGAGGTTTTTTGGCAAGAACCAAAGGAAATTTTTGACCAGTTTGAAATAAGAAAATAATTTTCATTTGCATTTTAAAATTATTTGCTATAATTAATTTCCTAAATATGAAAATGTTGTCCATATCAAATTCATTATTGCTCCTTACCCCGACCTGGGCGGGAGCTTAATGATTTGGTAAAAGAACCAAATAAAGACCCCGCCAAAAGCGGGGTTATTTTTTTGTATTAAAATTTACTTTTAAGATATGAGTAATAAAATCTTTGTTTTTGACACAACACTGAGAGATGGTGAGCAGGTTCCCGGGTGCCAATTAAACACAGTTGAAAAAGTTGAGATCGTGCGTGAACTGGAAAAATTAGGTGTTGATGTTATAGAGGCCGGCTTTCCCGTATCATCGCCAGGTGATTTTAAGTCCGTTGTTGAGATATCAAAGGCGGTAACAAGACCAATTGTCTGCGCCCTTACTCGAGCTAAGAAAGAAGATATCGATGCGGCTGCTGAAGCTTTGAAATATGCTAAAAGAAAACGGATCCACACCGGAATAGGGGCCTCTGATGTACACATAAGATATAAGTTCGACTCTACT
>Ga0210017_1004567_pt1 | contig 11297 bp, 10 predicted proteins | sample CryGeyCG2014_020_FD_183966 | JGI IMG/M metagenome (GOLD analysis project Ga0210017, IMG submission 183966) | Groundwater microbial communities from aquifer - Crystal Geyser CG08_land_8/20/14_0.20 (SPAdes) (version 2) | ecosystem: Environmental > Aquatic > Deep subsurface > Groundwater | place... | reverse complement strand
ATACTTCTCTCTGATTTTTATGGATGAGCCGCCAAACAGACTCCCTGCCTCAGCATAGGTGAAACGCGGCGAGATAATGCCGTGTTTTTGAAACCTGATAAGGTCTGCGCTGGTGGCATAAGCAAAGAGGGCGTTAGTGCCATCATAGACAGTATAAAAAAGGTAGTAAATTCCATCAAGAAAGACGATACGCGGATCCTCCACCCCTTTCCTCTCGTAATCGTATTCGGGAAAGAGTACGGGCTTCTCCGAACGCGCAATGACTTTATTGTTCACCAATTGACAGTATCCGATTGAAGAACGCATATCTATTTTTCTGACAGCCCGGTAAAACATATGCGTAACGCCGTCTTTTTCGATACAGGCGGGATTCAAGACTGCTTGATTCTCAAATTCATTCTGTGAACTTTCAAGGATTAAACCTTCGCTTCGAACTCGTAACATTTGGCCTCTTTCTTTGTCAAGCAAAATCTGCCCGCCAAAGAACGCGTCGGGCAGAGACTTTAGCAGATTTTGCGCAGACCCTGAGCAAGGCCGAAGGCCGCGTCGAAGGGTCAAATTGAGCACAAAAAGGTCGATATAATTTCCTATGCTATTAAATAAAATATTACCTATTAAGGTTCAGGAAATAATCTCTTTTCCAATACTTCTATTATAGGTTCAATACTACGCTTTATCAAGGGAGAAGGTCAGTAGAATATCAACTAATCTTCACTGGATCTCTGATCTTTTTAACTAAACTTCTTTTTATTTAAAATATAACCACGGACTTTCTTTTCGATTTCAATAACTATGTAAATCAATAGGCCTACCAAGAAAATCCTGGCCCATGCATCGGGTGCAATCGGCGCGCTATGGAAAAACCGGTTCATAGCCGGGTTATAAGTAAAAAATATTTGCAGAGCTGCCATGGTTAAAACGCCTACAATTAACCATCTATTCGAAAATAACCCCAGAGAAAACATTGACCGTGTTAATGAACGGCAATTAAAAAGATAGAGCAGTTCCCCTATAACCAGGACACCAACAGCCGCGGTTCGAGCCTCTTCTATACTCAACCCTTTATTCCTTTCGTAAAAAAATAACCCTAAAACTCCCAAAGCCAAAAGTATACCCACTGTGATTGTGCGCGCAATAATATCACCTGTCATAATAGGCATCTTAGGATCCCGGGGCGGCCGCTGCATTAAATCAGCTTCTTTAGCCTCAAATGCCAACATCATACCCAAGCATAAAGCGGTAGTCATATTTATCCAAAGTAGCTGTACAGGAGCAACCGGAAGCGCCCAACCTGCGAAAATAGCAACTATCATAGCCAGCGCCTCGCCTAAGTTAGTCGGTAGCGTCCAGACAATAAATTTTCGCAAGTTATCGAAAACGCAGCGTCCTTCTTCTACAGCAGCCTCGATGGAAGCGAAATTATCATCGGTTAAAACCATATCCGCCGCTTCTTTGGCGACTTCTGTGCCGGTACGCCCCATAGCGATACCTATATTAGCCTGCTTAAGCGCTGGCGCATCATTAACTCCGTCTCCGGTCATAGCCACGATATAGCCCTTTGCTTGAATTGCCTTAACAAGCCGCAGCTTCTGTTCCGGCGTCACCCGGGCAAAAACACTAACCCGGTTAATTGATTCCTGTAATTGCTCATCATTCATATTTTCAAGATCGCTTCCGCTCAATGCTGTTATTTTAGCCGGTTCTTCAACGTCAAGGCGGATCTTAAGGCTTAACTGCTCAGCAATAGCCTTGGCGGTGAGCGCGTGGTCTCCGGTTATCATCTTAACCAGTATCCCGGCAGAATGACAACGCTTAACAGCCTCAATCGCTTCCTTGCGAGGAGGGTCTATCATTCCCTGCAATCCTAAGAAAGTAAGGGATTCTGTTATATCGCCATGGTCAATCCTGTCTTTCTGCGCAGAAATACTGCAACGGGCAAAAGCAAGAACTCTTAGTCCCTTTGCCGCCATGATTTCAGCCTTTTGGTTAATAAAAGCGTGTTTTATAGGGCGTGTATCGCCATTTTCTTCAAGGTAATTAACACACTTGGTTAAAATCTTCTCTATAGAACCTTTCAAATAAACAATGCCATCCCCGTTAGGCAAAACATGAAAGGTCGCCATATATTGATATTCGGATTCAAACGGAATAGAATCTTTACGAAGAAATGCAGGAAGGCCATCGGGAAATAAATTTTTACCTTTATTCGCTGATACAATGAGGGCGCCCTCTGTCGGATCGCCTTCAACCTGAAACAATCCTTCATGCTCTACAATTCTGCTATCGTTACATAACAAACCTGCTGTCAAGCATTCCTTGAGCGCTACTGAAAAGATTGCTCCGGACTTGCGCGAAAGCTCTTGAATAGAACCGTCAAAACTATAGCCTACCCCCAAAACCTGATATGCCTGGCCTGCGCTGAAAATTTCTTGCACGGTCATTTGATTCTCGGTAAGCGTTCCGGTCTTATCAGAACAGATGATGCCGGTGCTGCCAAGCGTTTCCACGGCCGGTAACTTTCTGATAATCGCGCGGCGCTTAGCCATTCTGGCTACGCCTATTGCCAAGGTTATTGTTACTGCCGCAGGCAGCCCTTCGGGGATAGCTCCCACCGCAAGCGCAATAGCGGCCATAAACATTTCCGCCGCTGATTCGCCGCGAAACACGCCAACGCCAAAGGTAAGAGCGGATAATCCCATAATTATGAATAAAAGATATTTGCTAAAACTGGCTATTTTAAGCGTGAGGGGCGTTTCTAAATCTTCGGCCGCGCTGATTAGCTCGGAAATCCGACCGACCTCAGTTGCGTCTCCTGTTGAGGTAACAACTGCCTTACCCCTGCCATAGGTAACAAAAGTAGAGGCGTAAAGCATATTTAATCTATCGGCCAAAACAGTTTTTTCATCTAAAGGAGTAATCTGCTTCTCGACCGGAACAGACTCGCCCGTAAGAGGCGATTCGTTGACTTGCAGATCCCGGCTGAAAATAAGGCGCATATCGGCTGCAATCTTATCACCGGAAGCAATCATAACCACATCCCCTGGCACCAATTCGGTTGATGAAATATGCTGTTCCTTGCCGTTTCTTAATACAGTGACGGAAGAAATCATGGAGCGAGAAAGAGCTTCAAGGGCTTTTAAGGCCTTAGATTCTTGTAAGAAACCAACGATGGCATTGATAAAAACTACTCCGAAAATTACCGAAGCATCAACCCATTCTTTCAAAAATAATGTAGTCATTGTCGCCAGCAGGAGAATATATACGAGAGGCTGATTGAACTGCAAAAGGAAACGCAGCCAAAGAGGCGTTCCTTTTTTAGGCGTGATTTGATTTAGGCCGTAACGGTCCCGGCGCTTCTGAGCTTCATCCAATGATAACCCAGTGGCAATATTTACTTCGAGCTTCCTAATGGCATCATCAACAGACAACGAATGCCAGATTTCTTTATTAAGAGCTACTATTTCATCAGACATGGTTCCGCCTCTTTAAATATTTTTCTGTAAATTTTATTATATTATTCATCATAACAACTGTCTCAACCGGGTATTTACCAATAGCAGATTCCGCCGAGAGCATAACAAAATCAGTTCCATCAATTATGGCATTCGCTACATCCGTTACCTCCGCGCGCGTAGGCCGAAGGTTTTCGGTCATACTCTCAATCATCTGTGTCGCGGTAATAACAAATTTCCCAGCGCTGTTGCATTTTTTTATTATCATCTTTTGAATAACAGGAATCTCGTAGATAGGCAACGATACCCCCATATCCCCGCGCGCGATCATGATCCCATCTGAAACCTCGATTATCTCATCGATATTCTTTATACCTTCTCTATTCTCTATTTTAGCGACAACCGCGCACCGCGACTCTGCTTTAAGTAATTTTTTTACATCTAAAATATCATTCCTGGAGCGCACAAACGACTGCGCAATATATTCAACACCGTATTTTTCGCAGAAAACTATATCTTGTATATCCTTCTGGCTTATCCCGCCGAATTCAAGCCGCATCCCCGGAATATTTACGCCCTTATGCGCTTTAAGCAAACCGCCAACCAGTACTTTTACCTTCAGACTATTCTCTGCGTGACCTATCGCCTCTAGGGCAATATTTCCGTCGTCAATGAATATATGCTGTCCATTCTTGATTTTTCGCAGTGAACCTTGATAATCAAAAGGTATCTTTTCATGAGTACCTTTTAGCTTTTGTTGCGTAAGCCATAAAGTCTTACGTTTTTTAAGCTCTACGGGAACAGCAAGCTCACCTACCCTTATGCGGTGACCCTGAAGATCGCCAAGGAGCTTTATGCGCCTGTGGTATTTCGCATTTAAAAGCCGAATGAGGCCTATCCGATGAAGCAACTCTTTCGGCTTAGCGTGGGAAAAATTCAGGCGCCCGACATCCATACCAGCAAGCATCATTTTCCTAAGCACGGTCTCTCTCGAAGACACAGGGCCGAGCGTACAAATTATCTTAGCATTAACCATGGCATTATTTATAAATAAGCATTTAAAACATACTCCTGAATCATTCTCTGAGTATTAAAAAATGAGGCGTTCAGAGCTATCGCATGGCGCATAACCTCAAGCCATTTATCTTTCTCTTTATAAAACATGGGAATGATTATCTCTTCTAATTTATAATATAAATCACGGGCATCTTGAGCGTTGTCCATATTATGTTTTTGCGCCGAGTTGGCGCTGAGAGGAGTCGGAGCGCCGATTGCCCAGCCGGTAACGTTCTCAATACACCCTTCTATCCACCAGCCGTCTAAAATACTTAAATTCGGCACGCCGTTAAGACAGGCCTTCATACCGCTTGTGCCAGAGGCCTCCTGCGGCGGAAGGGGATTATTCAGCCAAAGGTCAACACCGCTGGTAATTAATTTTCCTTGTGTCATATCATAATTCTCAAGATAGGCAATTTTGATTTTTGGGCTTAATTCTTTGATCCTTGAAAATATCTTTTTTATCAGCTCCCTTCCGCCGCCATCCTTAGGATGCGCCTTTCCCGCATAAACGATTTGCACCCTGCCCGCTTTATTATTAATCTCGGCCAACCGGGTCACATCACTTAATAAGAGATCTGCTCTTTTATAAGCTGTTACGCGCCGAGCAAAACCTATAGTAAAAGTATCATAGTCCATACCAGCGTCTGCGCGGGCATTTACATAATCAATGAGCTCTTTTTTTGCCTCTTGGTGCGCCTGAGATATTTCCTCTTTGGGGATACCTAAAGCGTAACGCAGGGAAAAATAATCTGATTGCCAGCCGGGGATATATTTATCGTAAAGCTTTTTGAATGCGGAGGCTGCCCAAGTCATCAAATGAATCCCATTGGTAATAGAATCTATGGAATAACCGGGAAACATTTCCCGCGTTACTTCGCCGTGTTTCTTGGCTACTCCGTTTACATATTTACTCAGATTCAAGGCAATCAAAGTCATATTCATCTCGTTATTCCTGATGAACAGCTCCGGCATCTCAAAAGGCACGTTGCTCTGCAGGGCTTTTCTTGCCAGATCAAGAGGAAACCGGTCATGCCCGGCAACTACAGGAGTATGCGTGGTGAATATACATTTATTTCTTACGGACTCAAGATCATATTTCTTATAAATATCCTCTTCGCCATCTTTCTTTGTCCTCTCTAATAATTCCAATGCCAAGAGGCTGGCATGGCCTTCATTCATATGGTATTTCGCGATATTTTTATAGCCGATAGTTTCTATTGCCCTTACCCCGCCTATGCCAAGGATCATTTCCTGGCAAAGGCGATACCAGTGGTCGCCTCCGTAAAGAAAACTGGTTAGTCTGCGGTCGTATTCAGAGTTTTCCTGCAAATTGGTATCCAGAAAATAAACGGGCACCGTAGTTCCGATTACTCCTTTGACGATATATTCCCACGTCTGGACATTGACTTTTCTTCCTTCGATAGAAACAGCTACCTTTTCCGGCAAAAGCTTTAAAAACCCCTCTTTATTCCACTTAACCGCTGACTCTGCCTGGTTTCCTTCCGCGTCCAGCCTTTGCGTAAAATAACCTTTTTCGTTAAGTAAAGTCACGGCGATAATCGGCACACCTAAATCCGCGCAGGATTTTATTGTGTCTCCCGCCAAGACTCCCAAACCGCCGCTATAGGTAGGCATGTGCGGGTCAAGTCCTATTTCCATAGTAAAATAGGCGATTCTTCTTTTCTCCAATCCTTGGTTATCCATAGAACAATTCTTTCAGTTGTTCAGAGAAACTACGCAAAGCTGACCTCCTGATACAGCCGCTCTGCGTCCTCTCTGCGGCAAAGTTCAGTCCCGGGAGTCATCACCGCCGCGGTTCCTGCTGCCACGCCGAAACGTATCGCGTCATTTTCCGGCATGCCTTTTGCCAAACTCAAGACAATGCCCGCAACCATGCTGTCTCCGGCGCCTACCTTGCTGATAACAGGAACTGTAGGAGGAAGAATATGCTTAAGCGCATCTCTTGTGGCCATTATAACTCCTGCTGCCCCAAAGAAATAACTACTACTTCGCTTTGACCGCTCTCAACAATCGCTTTGGCCTTTTCCTTTATTTGAGGCTCCTCTATTATCTGTCCATCAAAGAGCTCTTTGAACTCGCGTATATTGGGCTTAATCAGGTAAACACCTTCCTGTAAAACAGGCTTGAGATTGACGCTCGGCGCGTCCACAATCACTTTAATACCTCTTTTCTTTCCTACCCTCGCCACACGCGCATAGAAATCCGCAGGCACACCTGTTGGGAGGCTACCGCTAGCCACGATATAATCCGGCGTTGGTTTGGCGCTTCCCAATTCATCAAGGCACTTCTGCCATTCTCCATCAGTCAAAATAGGACCGGGCATACCGAAACGATACTGAAGACCGGTAGATTCTTCAAGGATGATTACGTTTTCACGTATCGTGCCTTTAATGGGAATAGGCCGATGGCCTATCTTTTCTTTTTCCAGTAAATCATTAAGCAATTGCCCTACTATGCCTCCTGATGGATACAAAAGCCTTGATTCTCCGCCCAACTTTTTTATTGCCCTTGAAACATTAACTCCTCCACCGCCTGGTTCATACGCGGGCATTTCACAATACAGTTTGCGCTCAACAATCACCCGGTCAACACTTGCGCTCTTATCGATAGATGGGTTTATTGCCATGGAAACAATCGTCTTCATTATGCCGCCTTATTCATATACAGCTTCTGAGCAGGATAAGCAAACTCTATGCCCCATTTTTTAAACTCCTCTGAATCCACTCCCCGCCCTAAAGGACGGGGGTTTCTGGCTGGGTGGCTAAACTTTCAGATATAATACAATTAAAGAAAAATTCAATAAATTAACAGGGTGATTTTTTTAAACAGGCTATTCTATGGCTAAAAGAAAATACCATAATTAAAACGGTTTTTTGTATTTCAAGAGAACCTTGTCATTTGCCTCCGGCTTATTCTCCTCTGCTGCGTTTTTGCCATTATACTTTAATTCGCGTTCTGCTTCCACAGAAATGCCATCTGTAATTTTATATTCACTGCCTACTTTTTGAGTAGTCGTTGGCAGCTCATCTTGCTTCTGGGATTGCTCGATAGAATAACTAACCTCTGCTTTATCAAATACTGCTTTTTTAACACCGCCCCCTTTTGTTTCTTGGTCATATTTTATAAAAAAATCTTTGATGCCGAAACGATCTGCTGTCTTTGATCCTAAACCTCCAAAGATAAAATAATCCATGAAATCCGCTATCATGCCAGGCGTTATATTATCCTTATTGCCAGTCAAAGAATCCGCGCTCTTCCAGCTCTTATTAGTCGCTATCATCATGAGCAATTGATCTTTCGAAACCCGACGGTCTGAAGAAAGCCTCAAATCAGGGACATCCATGGTACCTTTCAGTCCTGCCTTGATTTTTGTCCCCTCAATAAGCGATTCTCCTTGCAGGTCAAAATAAGGCTCCTTGGGCGGCCCATTAAAGCTTATCCGGCTCTCGCCTAGAATAATACGCGCTGTCTTTACCCCAGATATCGATCCTGCTGCGATATTCACTGTGCCGTAGAGTTTTAAATCTTCCTTTATATCTTTTAGTTTAAGGTCAAGCTTTAAGGGACAATCATCCAGATTGAACCCCCAGCGAGATAAAGCCTTAGCGATGCAAGAGCCTTTTATCTCAGGTTCTAACAATCCTCCTGTTATGAAAATATCAATATTCTCAAAGACTCCTGATAAGTTACCTGCAGCATCTTTATACTGTAACAACTCCATGATATCTTTTACATCAACTGCGTGAGAGTAAATATTAAAATCTAACAAGCTGTTTTCGTGGGTTCCAGAGAAAAATATTTTGTCAGAAGACGGTAATTTCAGTTTCCCATTTTTAACCATAATCCTGAGCCGGTTAATATCAAGAGGATTGGCATAAATCTCCAATCGTTCAATATCTAAGCTGCTGCCATGAGGTAACCATTCTATACTATTAAGCGATATATTTTCAAATGTGATTGTACGCGCCAAGGTACCATCAATCTCTCCTATGGTTATATCTTTAGAAGGTATGTATCGCGAAATGGCTATTTTGGCAATAAGGCGCGCCCCTAGGTTAGTGCTAATAAGCGCATACAATATTACGACATTTAGAATAATAGCTGCTGTAACAATAATTAGAATTAACTTTAGAAAGTTTTTCAATCTCCTCATCTTTGATATTTAATTTACCTACCTATTTTAATTAGAGTATCTACTTAATGCCTGCCATGTTGCCTTCCCAACTACACCATCTACCTTAAGGCCTCGCGCCTTTTGGAAAACCCTTATTGCCTCTTTTGTTCTTGGCCCTTGCTTGCCATCAATATCACCTTTATAGAATCCAGCTTTCTTTAAAGCTATTTGAACCTGTTTTATAGGTATTTCTTGAGGCGTTTCGCTCTGTTTATATTCTATTTTTTGGTCATTTGAAACTATAGTTACATATTGCGCTTTTTCTAACGCACTTTCTAAACGGTCTATTTCCTGGTTTTTTCTTTTTAACTCCAATTCAAGATAATTTACCCTGGTTTGAAGTTCTTGCGTTTTAATGCTCTGTCCTCTCTGAGTAGTAGCGCACCCTGTTAAAAATATAATAAATAACATACCTGCCGCTATATTTTTATGCATCCTACCTCCTTTCAGTCTTTAAAATATTTACCTAACTCATCCCATGTTTTCTGTCCTACGACTCCATCCGTAATAAGGCCCTTAGATTTCTGGAATGCCTTTATAGCGCTTTTAGTTTTTAATCCGCTTTTCCCATCGATATCGCCTTTATAAAATCCTGCATTTTTGAGAGCCTGCTGTATTTTCTCTATCCTATCTTTAGACTTTAAACGATGACTTATAATTTCATCTTGGATATCAAGTTTCTTCTCAGCTTCACTGACTTCTACTGAAGGCAAATGAATTTTCGATATCATACCTGGAATAGGTTTCTTTAATTCTTGTTTTTTATTTAACGCTGACAATGTTATTGAATCTATCCTGCCAGTAACTTTTAGGCCTTTTGATTTCTGAAATTTTCTTATAGCCATTCTTGTTCTAGTACCCATGCGTCCATCTACAGGCCCTGGCTTAAAGCCAGCGTACTTTAATATATTTTGTATCTCTTCAACCTTAGGATTATGTCCAGAGGTATAACCTATTATTTCTTTTTCTTTTAACTCTACCTGTAAGTTATCCTGATGTTTAAGTAAAAGATTATTTATATAACTCCGCACTGGCTCAATAAACATTACCAAAATTATAATAACTACGGACAGGATAAGCGCAGATTTTAACAAATAAAACACTCCTTATTCAATAGGGATAGTTATCTTTTGGCCCGCTTTTAACTTATTTGGGTTTTTAATCTTATCTTTATTTAATTCATATATATTCTTCCAGCGATTTCCATTACCAAGCTCTTTCTTAGCTATTTTCCAAAGACTATCGTTTTTTTGGATAACATATTCTCTGGTCGTTACCTTAATTTCGCTCTCTACCTTCTTCTCTTCTTCTACAAGATATTTTCCTTCTTCAATCTTTTTTACCCTGGGAATATCTGGCTCTCCTTGATAGGGCAGCATTACTTCTTTTACCTCAGCAATCATAAACTGAGCGTTCCTATCTTTTTGCATACCTATAAGATCTGTTACAGGCGCTATCGCATCTAACTTTCCGCGGCTGATAATTTTAACACGTTCTTCGTTAACCCCATTACCCAGCATAAACTTCTTAACCGCCTCTCCTCTACGCCTGCCTAATTTCTCATTGTAAGCCTCTGAACCACGAATATCGCAATTACCGCTTATAAGAATGCTTGATTCAGGGTTTCTTTTTAAAGTAGACCCTGCCTGTATAAGTATATTTTTGGCATCATCACGCAAATCAGCCTTATCATAATCAAAATAAATCTTCACATTCTTAATTATCTTTTTTATCAATAAAGATGGCCTTAACTCTTGGGGCTTTGGTGAAGGGAGCTCTTCTTCCTTGTAATCGTAAATTATCTTATACACATAAACATATCCTCTATTGCCCCATGGTCTCGCTTCTCCAGGCTCTTTAGGCCACCACCAGTAACCACCGCGCGCCTCATCCTTTACAGGGCCAGGCTGGGCATCAGTAGGCCACCATTTAAAGCACTCCTGAAGCTCTTTTAATTCTTTTTCTCTCCCTGCTTCTCTTGACTCTTTATAATCAGCATAACCCATATCGGAAAACACAAATAAAATCGCCGCTATCAATATTATTTTTCTCATTTTCCCACCTTATTTGCTGAATCCCTGGTTTATGTTCCACTATGAAAATCTTTTTGGACATCTTTGTCGTCTAATACTTCCTTTATCTTAGAAACAAGCATATCTACACCTTGCGACTTATTATGATACGCGTATGCCCCTAAGATACTTTGAACCTGCTCCTCAATAGGGTATACGCTTGAAACTATTACTTTCATATTCCGGTCGTACTCCCTGATGACTTCATACATTACTTTGCCGTCAACTCCCGGCATGTTAATATCCAACAGGACTAAATCGAAGTGTTCGCGGATCAAAAGATTAGTTGCTTCTTGCGCGCTTGAGGCATGTTTCGCTTCAAATCCCTCTTCCGAAAGCAACGCCATATACGATTGGCCGATTCTGCGCTCATCATCGATAACAAGAATTCTTTTGTGAGTAGACATCTTTTATAACCTCCGTAGTTATTTAATGCCCCTCTCAGAACCGAACGTGACCATTTCGGTCATTCGGCTCCCCGAGAACACATCCTAATACGAGGACAGCGTATAGGTTAAA
>Ga0210017_1004566_pt1 | contig 11298 bp, 10 predicted proteins | sample CryGeyCG2014_020_FD_183966 | JGI IMG/M metagenome (GOLD analysis project Ga0210017, IMG submission 183966) | Groundwater microbial communities from aquifer - Crystal Geyser CG08_land_8/20/14_0.20 (SPAdes) (version 2) | ecosystem: Environmental > Aquatic > Deep subsurface > Groundwater | place... | reverse complement strand
AAATTTGGCAAATTCAAAGGGAGTTACTTGCTGTCGCCCGCGCAAGGGAAGGGTGGGGCAAGGGCGACTATACAAAATGTTTCGGCTCCTCCGTCAGCCGAACAAATTAAACTCTCCCGCGAGGGCGAATCGGTCGGGCAAAAATCGGAAAGTTTGATAGTGGTGGGTGATGCTGGACTCGCCACGCCTTCGGGTGGTCACCCGTAGGGTGAAACCAGCAACCTTTGTAACTTGCCCTCCAAAATTTTTGAGCTGTGGGCTCGAGAGGATTTGAACCTCTGACCTTACGGATGTGAACCGTATGCTCTAACCAACTGAGCTACGAGCCCAAATTTATGGAAAGCCAACTGAGCTATACGCCCAAAGGCGTCAAGAAGTTCTCGACACGCTTCGCTTGCTCAAACAATATGTTATCTAAAACAACTGCTCTACTCTATCTTCAATTTATTAATTACTTTTTTATGCGGACTCTCTAAAATATCCAGAAGAAAACGATCAAACATGCCATAACGATATTTGAAATCATCGGTCGTCAGAACCGAATAATTGATAGACTTCCCGACTTCGGCCTCAAGGTCGCCAACCAACCGTTTGAGCTTTCTTCTGTTAATTGCGTCGCCGACAACGAAAAGATCAACGCGGCTGTTTTCCGCATTAATAAAAACGCCGGACAGAACTGCCAGCTTGACTCTTCCCAGCTCGCCGATCTGTTGAGAAATTTTGATTAAAGAGGCAGGAGGAGACTTCAAAATCAAAGACCGAAGTTCTTCATAAAAATCGAAGCGAGGATTGACGTAAAAATAAGCGCCGGCTTCTTTCCCCCCCTCCCCGCTCTTTTTCCTATTTGGCTTTGCCGTCTTTTTTGACGATCCTTTTCTGATCGTCTTCTTTTTAAAAAAGCCTATTTCGTATAACCCCTCTATTTGCTTCTTCACAACCCGCTTATTCGCCTGAATTTTCGAGGCGACATCTTCCGCCCGATACATAGAATCGGGATTACGCAGAAAAAGCTTAAAAAGCCGGACTTTGATTGACGAATTAAAAATTTGTTCTAAAATTTGGTTAGGCATGGATAAAAAGTCAAAAGTCAAAAGTCAAAAGTCAAAACGATTTTCCGTTTTAATGGCCCTCAACAATCCTTTTGTTCCTTCGCTATTGTGAGCGGGACGCTCACGCAAGCTACGCTTAATTACTTATTACAAAATAGCATACCAGCGCCAAAAATCAACACCCCCCCTTAGCTCTTCGCCAAGTTTGGTGTATAATGATAATATGTCTGGTGGTAAATTTTACCCACCTCGCAATTACCAAATATGCCGACAGAGGAAAAAAAAATCCAGCCAAAAATAAAAGAAATCGTTATCAAGGGCAAAGAACACGACGCGGAAAAAGGAAAAATTTTTTGCGAAACTTTTAGTTATCAGCCCGAAAATGTTGAAGAGATCGGTTTGGGCAATCTTTATATTGCCGGAAGAATAGAATCCGATTCGTCGGAGCCATCGCACATACTAAATCTCCTATCAGCCGTTATTAAAAGAGAATACTATTCCCAGCCAAAAAGAAAACCGGCAAACAGCCTGCGAGAAGGGCTGAAAAAAGCCAACTCCACACTTGCTGATCTGACAAAAACCGACGATTCCAGTTGGCTTAATAAAACAAGCTTTATCTGCATCGCGATGGCAGGCAATAATCTCTACTTCACCAAGGTCGGCGAGGCAAAAATTTTGCTTTTGCGAGACGCCGCGATGACCGATTTGAGCAAAAAGCTAATTTCCGACCACGAAAAAATATCCCCGCAGAAAGCGTTTCAAAGCATTGCCTCTGGAAAAATCTGTCTGGGCGATCAGATTATTCTGACTACTGCCGATGTCTTTCAGCACATTTCCCAAAAAGGCCTCAAACAAATCCTTGAAAGAAAAGACGTAGTTCAGCTGGAAAAAACTCTTCAGGAAACAAAAAACATCTCTTCCCAGGGAATAATTATTATTGAAGCTGTTTCGGGTGAAAAAACGCCCTCCCCCGACACCGAGACCATAATCATTTCCGTGCCGCAAAAACAAACCGCCCAATTCCAACACATCAAACAACCGAATAAAATTATAGACATCCTTAGAAAAAATTCTAAAAATGCCGCCTCTGAAGCTTCCTTGGTTTTGAAAAGTTTTGCCTTAAAAACAAAGGGCTCTCTTTCAAAAATTAAAGGCCTGGTGCGCCGCACCGATAACCAGGTTCAGCAAGAAAAAACAATGCCCGCTGAAATAATGCCCATTGCCAGACGCGACGAAGAACAAAAGGAAGAAAAACAGCCGTCCGCCCAGTTGCCCGCTTCGCCGGTGCTTCAGCGAGGCGAGTCTGCTCCGCCCCCCCAACCGACACCAATCATTTCCACCGAAAAACAACATCCCGAAAAGATTATTATGAAAGATATCTCTGATAAAAAAGAAGAAATTCTTCATTTAGAAAACACGAGTAGGCCTGAACCGAAACCGATTCCCTTTTCCGTTGTCGAACCTCATGTTGCTGTCAAAGAAAATCAGCCACCGCTATTCAAACCCATAGAAAAACTTTCGCGTCTTTCCAGCGCGGCAACTTGGCTCCGCAGAATCAGTCATCTGGCGCGTTTACGGGGCTGGCAAAATCAAAATGGCTCGACACAAACAGAAATTCCGCAAAATCTGCCAGTTTTAGCGTCGCGCCGCACAATGGCGCCGCCCTTGGGCCAAAAATACTTTCCGCACAAACCCGCTCTTGCCGCAATCATATCCTTGGCTATTCTGATTGCCGGCGGCGCCAACTATTTTCTGCGCCAAAAATATCAAAAACAAGTCGCCCAAATCACAAATGACTCGCAAAAATTTGAAGCCGACCTGCGGAATATAAGAAAGATAAACCTGATTGAAGAACCGGCTATTTTTGCCAGCCCCGGCCAAGAAAAAGAAAATTTTTCTTCTTCTTTTCTTGCTATCAGCAAAGATAATCTGCTATCAGTCGACCTTCAATCCCCAACCCTATATTTAACCTTATATCTAAGGCCGATCAAGGATGCCGAGAACGGAAAATTTATCGGAGTAAGCATGCCAACAGATAAAAAATGGTCTGGCGCGGCGCTTCTCAACGAAAACACGATAGTTCTCATGGACTCAGAAAACAATTTCTATCAATACGACTTCTCCAGCAAAAACATTTCTCCCTTATCACTAAAACCACCATTCAACCAAAGTGAAATCGCAGATTTTCTTATCTATAGCAATAACCTTTATATCCTCGACTACGAAAATCAGCAAATTATTAAATGTCCTGATCTCGGCCAATGCCAACCTTGGCTCAAGGAAAAGATATCAGCCCCTTCGTCGGCCTCATTTGCCGCCGACGGATCAATCTATATCCTTAATCAGCAGGAAAATACCCTAATCAGATACTACAACGGCCGTCCGGAAGAAACATTTCAACTAAAGATATCTCCGAATTTATCAACAGTAACCAGAATTAAAACCGACAGGGGTCTAAATAATTTGTATCTTATGGACCCAACGGGCCAACGCGTAATAGTCATCGACAAAAAGGGCGAGCTTATCAAGCAATACACCAGCCCGAAATTCACCGACATGACCGACATCGAGATCAGCAGCGACGAGAGCCTGCTTTTTGTCGCCGCCAATAAGAAAATTTACGAAATCAATTTAAAACAATAAAACTCTGTACCCTCGGTTTCCCGGAACGCAACTAGCCAGCCATTGATTCAAAACAAAACCCCGCGCAATCGCGGGGTTTTGTTTTTTAAACCTAGTTCGAAATATTATTTTAATTCGACCTTTCCTCCTGCCGCCTCCAGCTTCTTCTTGATTTCTTCCGCCTCTTCTTTCTTTACGCCTTCTTTGACCATTTTTGGCGCGCCGTCAACTAAATCCTTGGCTTCTTTCAGGCCAAGGATTGTCACCTCTCTGACCACCTTAATAACATTAATCTTTTGATCACCGGCACTGATCAAATGTACGTCGAAGGAGGTTTTTTCTTCCTTCTCCGCCGCTGCTTCGGCAGAAGCCGATGCCGCCACCGCCATCACCGGCGCAGCCGCGCTTACGCCAAATTTTTCCTCGAGAACCTTAACCAATTCCGACAGATCCAAAACAGATAATTCTTCGATCTGCTTGACTAGATCCTTAAACTTTTTGGGAACTTCCACCTCTTTGGCGGCATCCTCTTTTTTTATTTCTTCAGCCATAATCTATTGCTAACCGACTACGGACTACAGCTTACCGCTTGTTTAATTATGCGGTAGTCGGTAGTCAATAAGCGGTAGTCAAATTTTCTATTTGTTAATTTTGCTAAGCACGGTAACTAAACCTCTCATATTTCCCTGCAGAACATTAACCATACCGGACATCGGCGCCGCCATGGTGCCAACAAGCCTGGCCAATAACTCTTCCCTCGTCGGAAGCTTAGCCAAGGCAACAACGGCCGCTGCGTCAAGATTTTTCCCGCTAACGATGCCAGAAATTATCTTAAAAACTTTATTCCCTCCAGAAAACTTGTACGCCGCCTTCGCCGCTCCGACCTCATCTCCATAACCAAAAACCAACGCAAGCTGCCCCTTTATTTGGGCAACATCAAAACTCAAGCCACTCTTTTTCAGGGCCAGATCAACTAAACGCCGCTTAAAAACCTTCAACTCCGCGCCTGCTTTTTTAAGCTCTCTCCTTAATTCAGACATCTTGCCAACTTTCATCCCAGAATAATCGATCAAAACCAGCGCCTTCATTTTGGCCATCTTCTCGCCCACCTCTAAAATTGTTTTTTCTTTTTGGTCTCGCGTAAGCATAAAAAAAATACGGCCTCCCGCCGCGCACAAAAACTAACTAATTGGTTAACTAATCAACCAACTAACTACTTATTGTCTCGGCAGGACTTACGATACGCCTGCTGTCTTCGACCTTTATTAAGTTATTGTGAGCGAAACCGCTCACGCTCGTCCTCCCACCTTTGTCTCCATAGCTCAACTTGCCCTCCCAAATTTGCCAGCGTAGTTCAGTCGGTAGAGCAGGCGCTTCGTAAGCGTCAGGCCGTCGGTTCGATTCCGACCGCTGGCTCTGGCAAATTTTGGAGGGTGAAATAGAGTGCCCCGCAATATTGCAGAGAGATTGAGGTTCAGCTTCTCGTGGGAGGGCAAAGGTGGGAGGGCAAGCTTCGCTTAATAATCTTATTATATCGGCTACAAATCGTTTGTCAACCCCGTAGAATCACCGAGTAGCTCTACAGGGTCAACACGCCGTTGTTACAATATTTTTGCAGCTTAAAACTTTTTTAACCCCAATTCTTTTATGATTCCATCGTCCAACTTGATCGATTCGCCCAAGGTCGAGATATCGCGCGCAACGCCAACCCAAAATCCCCCGCCGTGTAAATTTCCAAGCTCCTCTTTCTGCTTCTTCGCTTCATAATCGTCGCCCTCAACAAAAGTCAAATAGCCGCTTAAACTTTGATATAAAGATTGCGGACTGACCGAATAGTAAGAATGGCTGGAGTTAAAATCGGCCCTCTGCCCCCCCGCCAAGCAAACTTGTCGGAATCTTGCTTTGTTCTATAGCGCCGCCGTGTATTTTATCAGAAGAGGTATAAAAACCTAAAACTAATTTATGCCCCGTCTTTTTTCGCGCCTCATGCAAGCTCTCGATCTTGGCAACGTCTAAATCGTACTCACTGCTTACACCCTGCATATCTTTCTGCCTCTCGACCAAATTTATCGGGAGCTTTTTTAGCAGATATTCAAGCCATAATTCACGATTCAATTCGTCTTTCAAATAATCTTCTTTATTGAACGCGCTCTTTGATTCCTCGCCGACCACTTTCAAAAAATGCTCAAAAGAAACATCGCCATTAATAAAATCGCAATACCTATCAAACAACTCCTTGAGGCTCATATTTTCAAATCTCTGTTCGGCTTCCGGAGAATACGGCAATGCCTCCAAGAAAAAATCTTTCATTTTCGGAGCCTCTCCGCCAAAATCCTTGCTCTCTTTAATGTTTGGTTGAAATTCAGTCATAATGCAAACTTCTTGATTCGGCTCGAAGCATAACTATATTATTGTTCGAGCGAGTTTATCCTGAGCTTGTCGAAGGAAGAACTATTACAGTATCAATTTTTCAATAATCTTTCTTCCAAACTCCTCCGCCGCCCACGGGCCGTTGGCGGTAATAATTTTTCCATCCACCACGACATCTTGATTTTGATATCGCGCGCCATTTTCCTCTAACATTTTTATCGCGGTTTTCTCCATCGGACTCGACCAGACAGTCGCCCTTTTTCCCTTTAGCACTCCCGCCCTTGCCAAAATCGCCGGGGCGATACAAATCGCCGCCAGAACCCTCTCGCCCGCCACCGCCTCCCAGGCAACGCGATGGCAATCCACATTTTCAATATATTTCTGCGCTCCGCCTCCACCGATAAAAATAATGGCATCAAAATCATCTCCCTCGACCTCGTTAATCGTCAAGCCGACATTCGCCTCTCCCCCAGCCACTCCGTATGCCACACCCCTTTTATCGCTAGCCACAGTTATCTCCGCCCCCGCCTTTTCTAAAATTTCCCGCGGGATAAAATACTCCTCGTCTTTAAAGTCGCGAAAAGCGACGATCATCAATATTTTTTTGTCGATAATCTTTTGTTCCATGTTCTCCTGTATTATATTTATGCCGCCAACTTTTTTGGTCGATCTCTGATTCCACTTCTTCGCCGCTTTCAACCATCAATTTCTTATACCGCTCAAATTCCTCCGGCGGCAAGATCTTCTCGGCATAACGTCGTTGAGTTGCCAAGCCTTTTGCGCGCAGAAACCCCTGCACTAAACCGCTATTTTTCTCGTTTAAATGCGCCAAAACTCTCAGCCCGCCCTTGCCATACAGCTTGGCAACCTCTTTCCCCAAATCTAAAAGATTTCCTTTGAATTCCGCGTTGATGAAAATTTTTTCGATCTCTTCGACGTCCTGCGGACGCCCTCCCCTTAAATAAGATAGGCTCTTTATCAACTTTCTTATCACGTCCACGGAAAAACGGTAGGCAAAATCATTTTTCTTCATTCTGAAAATGGCTTCTTCCAAATCCCCCGAGAACGAACCTCTGCGCAACTGGTCTCTTTCTAATTCCTTCTTAAACAAAAATTTGTTAGTATCCACGACATTCTCGGTCATCCGACCGGAAAAATATGAAATAATTCCTTCGTCAAAATCAGAAAAATATCTTTTTCCCTTTCTTACGTTGACCGTATCTAAACCCTCGCGAACAAGATCCAGCCCCTCGCCCCACGCTTGCACCGCCCTAAAGGCCTGTTGGTGTAATCTCTCGTGAAGATTCGTGTCAAGAAAATCAATCAAATCCAGATTATTTTGGTGTTTTTTTGTTAACCTTATGAAAATGCAATTGTTGTCTACGTCAAAAAAACCGCTATTTTCTTCATTTCCCGGACAATACTTCATTAACCCCTTCCACCTTTCTTCTGTTAGATAATAAACACTTGGCGCAGGAGCCCGGACGCCATATTTCCACTCGAAATCGCCCAATGCGTTTTCCGCCAGAGAGATAATCTGTTTTTGTCTTTCGCCCAAAACTGGTTTCTTGTCGACTTCTTGCAGCCAGTGCTCCAAAGCTTGATTCCGGCCCACCAGAGCACTCTCCGACACTCTTCCCCCCTCAATCTCCTGCCGCTCCTGCGGTGGCAAACCCGATATGCTTCCTCTTATTTTTTTAATATAGCCCTCTGGGCCGATCGAAAATTCAGGCATAATCTTTAAAACTTATCAGTATTATAACTATAACACAATTATCATAAATAAGCAAACGGGGGTATGGCTACTATTTCAGCCACTTTGCTTTGTTCGCCCGATGCTCAGCTTCGGTTTTACTAAAAACTGTCGGAGCATCAAGAGGGTGAAGAAAATAATAATAATCACTTGCTTCTGGCCAAACGGCAGCCTTGATAGCATCCAAACCGGGATTACAAATCGGCCCGGGCGGCAACCCCCTATATTTATAAGTATTATATGGCGAATCTATTTTGGTGTCTTCTGTTGTAGCCTGGCGCATACCCTTGCCAGTTACATAATTAACAGTGGCATCAGACTGCAAGGGCATATTGATAACTAACCTGTTATAAAACACACCGGCAATTCTCGGCATTTCTTCGATTGAAGGCGCCTCCTGCTGGACAACAGACGCCAGGATAACAATATCGGGCAGCGACCGCTTCTGGTTTAAAATTTCCATCATCATCTCCGGGGTTAGCTTCCTGTTAAAATTGTCATACATTTTTTGCCAGATATCCTTCACGGAAGAATTTTTGTCAAAGATATACGTATCGGGAAAAAGATATCCTTCCTCCTCCAACACGAGTAGATGAAGGCCATCTGTCGATTCTGGCGGCGGCGGCAAAAAGGGACCGGCGTCGAAATTAAGAAGCTCGCCAGGTTCTATCAAACCAACTTGCGCCAACCGTTCATCTATTTGTTTAATCGTAAATCCCTCAGGAATAGTCACCCGCGCTTCATTGCGCTTCACCAAACCGCCAGAGAGGACCGCTGCGATCTCCGGGATATTCATAGACGGGTTCAGGGTATACTCACCAGCTTGGAGATTATCAACACCCTCAAAATAAACATAAACCCCAAAATAAAAAGCGCTGCGGATCAATCTTTCGCTCTCCAGCTTCGCCGCGATCTGCTCAATGCTTAGCCCTTTTTCTATAATAACCTGCTGATCTTGCCCCTTCACCGCCAGAGGTGTTTCAATTTGATGATAGATATAAAAAAACCCGCTGGCGGCAAGGATCATGACCAGCGCAACTATTATATATATAGCTAAAAATAATTTTTTCATAATTTTTAATCGCCCTTCGGCTTCGCTCAGGGCAAGCTTATCAGTGGCACAAAGGCGAATCCCGGATGTTCCATCTCTTCGAATTCTGTTTCGCTTTTTTTAATAAATAACCAAACGCTCCATTCAATCGGTGCCACAATCCGACCGCCGATTTTCAGCTGCTCTTTCCACGCCCCAGGCAGTTCTTTGGCCGAGGCGCCGGCTAAAATTTTATCGAACGGCGCTTTATCCGGCAGACCCTTGGTCCCGTCAGCGCTAAAACATTCCACGATGCCTTTCTTTATAAACTCGTATTTTTCCATATTTCCCCTGCCGAGCTCACACAATTCCGGAATCCGTTCAATGGCATAGACCCTACCTTTTTCTTTGTTGTCATCCTGAGGCCGTAGGCCGAAGGATCTCACGGACGAGATTCTTCGCTCCGCCTCGCTTCGCTCGGCTTCACTCAGAATGACAGGAGAGGATACGATTTCCGCCATTAGCGCCGTTGTCCAGCCCGAACCGAAACCGATATCTAAAATTTTATCACCCGCCCGCGGCTCCAGCAATTCCAGCATAAAGGCGACTGTCGCCGGCTGTGAAATCGTCTGGCCGTGGCCAATCGGCAAAGGCGCGTCTTCGTAAGCCTCGGATTTTAAATTATCGGGCACAAAATCAACGCGGTCGATCTTTTTAAACGCCCCAATTATCTCCGGCGTTTTCAGATAACCGGAAGAAATAAGATGGTCAACCAAAGAGTTATTACTCATTTAGCATTTTATTAGAAATTAGGTGAATTAGAAATTTTATTAGGTGAATTACCACCCTTCGGGTGGTCGCCCGTAGGGTGAGACATTAGGTGAATTTTGAATTATTATCAGCCATGTTTTATTTCTATCACATCCCCGTCCTGAACAACATACTCTTTCCCCTCGGTCCGAATCAGCCCCCGCTCTTTCGCCTTCGGAAATCCGCCGGCATCCAGCAAATCCTTCCAGTTAACCACCTCCGCTTTAACAAAAGTGTTTTCGAAATCGGTATGAATGACCCCGCCCGCCTGCGGAGCTTTGGTGCCGCGCTGAATAGTCCAAGCGCGCGTTTCGTCAGGTCCGGTCGTCAAAAAAGTTATGAGGCCCAAGAGTTCGTAACATTTTTTTATCAAAACATCCAACTGCGATTCTTTGGAAAGACCCAATTCCTCGCGTTCTTCGGACGTTAAATTCTCCGCCTCCGACTCAGATAAAATATCAAGAATCAAAATATTAGGAGAACGGTTCTCCTCGGGGGAGAGCCGTTCTCCATCCCCTCCGGATTCGCCGTTCAATAAATACAATCTTGGCTTCATGGCCAATAATTGATATGGCTTTAAAATTTTCAGCGTTTTCTCATCAAAATCCTGCTCCGACAAAACCGCGCCGGCATCAAGGTTTTCCTTGATTTTGGCCATTACTTCCAACTCTTTGATAATTTCTTTATCTCCGGACTTCGAATCTTTTTGCAGCCTGCCAACTATCTTATCAGCCGTTTCAATATCTTTCAGGATCAATTCCGTATCTAAAATTTCTTTATCCCGCCAGGGATCAATAGTCTGATTAACATTAACAATATTGGGATTTTCGAAATTCCGCAGAATATAAACGATCGCGTCAACTTCCCGGATATGAGATAAAAATTGATTACCCAAACCCTCCCCCTTATGCGCGCCCTCAACCAGGCCGGCGATATCAACAAATTCAACCGTGGCATAAACCTTTTTGGCCGACTTGGTCAGCTCGACCAGTTTATCAACCCGCTCGTCGGGTACGGCAACAACACCCACGTTCGGCTCAATGGTGCAAAATGGATAATTGGCGCAATCAACCTGTTTTTTTGTGATGGCTCGGAACAGCGTCGACTTCCCCACATTCGGAAGCCCGACGATCCCGATAGATAGAGATGATTTCATAAATCAATTAAAGCATAAACCCGCTCCTTTTAAAATACTTAATTAAAAATCCCCCCGCGTAATTGCGGGGGGACAATTGTATATCGAAATTTATTCTTCCCGGTGGCGACCAGACGCCAACCGGTTCCGCTTTTTCCGCGCAACCCGCTCTTTGGCAGACTACGAATTCCAGCGGTACGGCGCTATAGGGCTCCTTACCGAATTCCGGAACCTTGGAAGTATTCCGGGGCGCGTACAGTCCCACGGCATCGCCGATGAAAATCGGTCGGCCGCAAAGAGTGCACTGCTTCGACATCCGCTCCAGACAACGAGGGCAATATTCAAGTTCGCTCCCGTCACCCAGATCAACATAATGTCCGCATTTGGCTACTTTGTAGCAAGCAAGCCAGCTTCCCCTTCGCCCACTTAAAAAGATCGAGGAGATTGCGCCAACCATACTTCAACCAGCGCAAAACCCGGTCTTTTCTGCCCACCTTCGGCTCCGTCGGCAAAATAGGAAGCACCGCTT
>Ga0210017_1004564_pt1 | contig 11300 bp, 11 predicted proteins | sample CryGeyCG2014_020_FD_183966 | JGI IMG/M metagenome (GOLD analysis project Ga0210017, IMG submission 183966) | Groundwater microbial communities from aquifer - Crystal Geyser CG08_land_8/20/14_0.20 (SPAdes) (version 2) | ecosystem: Environmental > Aquatic > Deep subsurface > Groundwater | place... | reverse complement strand
TAATGACAAATTACCAGACAGTATCAAAGATGTAAAAGATGACATTATCGGTCAAGTTATTGAGTGCGGCCATAAAGGAGCTTGCAATGAACAATGCACCGAGGCTTTCCGCATCATCCCCCAAGAGCTGCAATTCTATCGCAGAATGAATCTGCCCCTGCCTCGGCTCTGGCCCCAACTGCTGACACTACCAACGCCTCAAACAACGCAACCCTCTGCGACTCTGGAAGCGCCAGTGCCAGTGCCAAGGCCAGTTTGGCCGGGGTCAGACCCCAGCCAAAACTTATCAGAACACTTGCCAGCACGAGCACGGCGATAGTCCCTGCTCCAACACCTTTGAAACCAGCTACGCCCCCGACCGCCCCGAGATTGTTTATTGCGAGCAGTGCTACCTTAAAGAAGTTGTTTAAGGAAGTGGTCTGAACAACCAACCAATTTTGACTGTTGCATTATCTGAGCGATCGTTCATATCTTGCAACACTTAGAATTAAGGATTTTGTGTTATAATTGTTAAATATGCCGCGAGGTTCACGATTACAAGTAATTAAATACGCGCCCCCGCCGCCCGAGTTGCCCATTTATGGCAAGATTGACCCGGCGGATGTTTCTTATTTTGGCCGCACCAATTATGTCGCCGCTTTAGAAGAAAAGCGCTTTATTTTTGGTATTAAAAGGGCTGACCGTCGTCGTCATATGTATATTATTGGCAAAAGCGGAGTGGGCAAGTCCAAGTTTTTAGAGTTGCTTCTTCGCCAAGATATCGCTTATGGCCACGGCTGTTGCTTGATTGACCCGCACGGCGATGTGATTGAAGCGATGCTTGATTTTGTGCCCAAAGAACGGATTGATGATGTGGTCATTATTGACCCTTCGGACGCTGGATATCCAGCGTCCTTTAATCCTTTAGCCAACATTGACTCTGGTTTTAAGCACCAGTTAGCCCAAGGCCTGATTGAGGTCTTGGAAAAGCAATTCGGCGCCAACTGGACGCCCCGTCTGGAGCATGTTTTTCGTTTTACTTGTTTGGCTTTGCTTGATTATCCGCACGCCACTATGCGGGGCATGATTTCTATGCTCACTGACCGCAATTATCGCCAGCATGTGGTTGATTATATTGAAGATGATATGGTGCGGCGTTTCTGGGCGATTGAGTTTGCCGACTGGTCGGAAAAGTTTGACACCGACGCCATTATTCCGCTGGTCAATAAGCTGGGGCAGTTTTTGTCTGACCCGATGTTGCGCAATATCTTCGGCCAGCAAACCAATAAAATTGATTTGGCCGACTTAATGAATCGCCAGAAAATAATTTTTATCAATCTTTCCAAGGGTCGCTTGGGCGAGGAAAATGCCAGCTTTTTTGGTTCAATGTTTATTACTAAAATAAAGCAGGCCGGTATGGCCCGAGCCAGTATCCCGGAAAAAGACCGTTTGGATTTTTATCTTTACATTGACGAGTTTCATAATTTAGTCACCGAAACATTTGAAAACCTTTTGTCCGAGGCTAGAAAGTATGGCATTTGCTTAACCATGGCCCATCAGTATATGAGCCAGCTTATGCCCAAAGTGCAGGGGGCGGTGTTGGGCAATGTGGGCACAATTGTTATTTTTCGGGTGGGCGGCGAAGACGCGGTTAAATTAAAGCCGGAAATGGCGCCGGTGTTTGATACCAAAGATATGATTAACTTGGGTATGCAAGAGTTTTATATTAAAATGACGATTGATGGGGAGTCCTACGACCCGTTTTCGGCTGAAACATTGAAAATTTTGCCAGCCCCTCATATTTCTTTCCGAGAGCAGATTATTAAACGGTCGCGCGAAAAATACACTATTTCAGCTGACGAGGCCAAACGATTGATTGCTGAAGAGGAAACCAGTATTTTGCGAGGCGCTCAAGAAAAAGCCGCCATTGAAGGCGGCAAAAAAGGCGGGGGAACTAGCGGGACGGCTAGCGAAGCTGAACCCATGGTATAAAACCAAGCTATGTTAATGTGTCATTCTGAGCCAGTAGGCGAAGAATCTCTGAGATCCTTCGCTGGTGCTCAGGATGACAATACATGTAAGCCCCATTAGTTATAAAGTTGGTAGGTTTGGTTAAGCATTTGATCAAGCCCAAACTTTCCCGCTTGTTGTTTGGCGTTTTCCGCCAAACTTTTTTGTTGCTCGGGGTTATTGAGTAATCGTTCAATAGCGCTTGCCAGAGCAATTGGGTTTTTTGGTTCAACTAATAGGCCTGATTTTCCATTTTCTATGAGCTCGGGAAGACCTCCTACATTGGTAGCTACTATTGGCGCTCCAGCCGCCATGGCTTCTAAAATAACATAGGGCAGGCCCTCTTTGACTGACGGTAAAACAAAAATATCAAAGGCCGATAGATATTGAGCCGCCGATGGCATTCTTCCCGCCAAAAAAATACAGTCATTTAGCTTTAGTTTTGCTATTAAATTTTCTAAATTTTTTCTTTGCGGGCCGTCGCCTATGATTAGTAAATTGAAAATTGAAAATAAGGACCTGCTCGCTTCGCTCGCAGAACTTTGTTTTCGGCAAGGTATGGGATTGTATTCCGAAAATTGAAAATTTTTTCTGATTAAAGCCATGGCTTTAATCAGAAAAGCAAGTCCTTTGCTGGCGTAGAAATTAGCGATAGTCCCAATGATTGGCAGGTTGTTTTTTTGAAATTGAACAGGCAGAATTTTTAGGGCTTGTTCCTTGGGTAAAAAATAGAGTGATTGAATATCTAAGCCGTTATAAATTTTAACCAGTTTATTTTTAGGAGAGATTTTTTTTCTTAGGCCAATTTGTAAATCGTGTTGCGATAAAACAATGAAAACATCTTTCCATTGAGCGGAAATTTTTTCTACTAAAAGATAAATTAACGACTTGCCAAAGCCCGGTTCAAGAAAAACCCAGCCGTGCACCGTGTAAATAACTTTTAGGTTGGCCTTGGTTTTTTTCTTATAAATTTTGGCGGCCCAACTGCCCAAAAATTCCGCCACTGAACTATTTAGATGAAGCACCTCCGGCTTTTCCTGGATTAACAGTTTAACAATTTCTTTCAAGCATCGCCAAGCAGTTAAAGGCAAGGGCAACCTTTGCAAGTTAAAAAGTTTGATGGTTTTAACAGCCGGAAAATTCGCCAACTGGTTGAATAATTCGCCGTCGCCCTGGCCAGCCGCCACTATGGCTTGGTAGTCAGTGGGTGGCAAATTAACAGCCAAGTCGTGAACATATTTTTGCGCGCCGCCGTATTCCGAGGAGGTGATTAAATAAAGAATTTTTTTCATAGAAAAAGTCTGGTTTTTGCTATCTAATTGTTTTATAATAACATAAAATATAAGCTTTTTTCTATATGGCAAAAATTTTAATAACTGGGGGCGCCGGATTTATCGGGTCCAACTTGGCGGAAAAATTAGCAGGGCAGGGCCAGCAAGTGGCGGTTTTGGATAATTTAGCCACGGGCCGATTGAGCAATCTCAAAAAAATTGAAAATCAAATACAATTTATTCAGGCCGACATCCGCGACCTTGATTCTTTAAGGGAGAGTTTTAAGGGTTTTGATTTTGTTTTTCATTTGGCCGCTTTGCCCGGAGTTTTTTTCTCGGTGCAAAAGCCCGACCAATGTAACCAGACCAACATTGAAGGCACGCTAAATGTTTTGCTGGCCGCTCGCGACAACAAGGTTAAAAGAGTTGTTTTCGCTTCGTCTTCCGCGGTTTATGGCGGGGCCTTTGCCATCAACCAAGAAGACCAAAAGCCCCAACCCCTTTCGCCTTACGCCACTAGCAAAATAACCGGCGAATATTATGCCAGAAATTTTTACGACTTATTTGGCTTGGAAACAGTTTGTTTAAGGTTTTTTAATGTTTTTGGCCCCCATCAAAATCCGGAATCAGAGTATGCCGCGGTCATTCCTTTGTTTATCAAGTTAGCCCTTATTGACCAGCAACCCATAATTTTTGGCGACGGCCAGCAAAGCCGCGATTTCACTTTCGTGGAAAATGTGATTGATGGTATGATTTTGGCCATGAATTCGCCTAAAGCGGCTGGTGAAGTTTTTAATTTGGCTTGCGGCGACAACATTACTGTTAATAGGTTGGTTGAAACAATTGGTCAGATTTTAGGTAAAAAAATTACGCCCATTTATCAAGCCGCCCGGCCCGGCGACATTTATCGCTCGCAAGCCAATTCCGACAAAATTAAAACTATGCTTGGCTTCGCTCCCAAGGTTAATTTTGAAGATGGCTTGGCTAAAACCATCGCCCATTTGCAAAAAATTTCTAACTAATGCCCGCAAAGCCAAAAATCGTTATTTTGTGTTCTTCATACGCGCCTTTCATGAGCGGCGCCGAACTTTTTATTAAAGAAACAACCAAGCAGTTGCAAGATAATTATGACTTTGTTGTTTTAACGGCACGGTTCAAAAAACAATTAGCCAAAGAAGAACAGCAAGACGGCTGTTTGGTAAGAAGAATGGGCTTTGGCCTGCCTTTTGGTTTGGATAAGTTTTATTTTATGATTTTTTCGCCTTGGCTTGTCATAAAATTAAAACCAGCTATCGCGCATGGCGTGATGGAAAGCTACGCGGGCGTTGCTTTAATAATTTTACGATGGTTCAATAAAAAAATACCGCTTATTTTAACTTTGCAATGCGGCGATTTAGACCATCCCAAAAAGCAAAAAAAAATTCCCAAGTGGTTGTGGCGAAAAATTCATACCACGCCCGATTATATTACCGCCATCAGTTCTTTTTTAGGCCAGCGCGCTGAACGATTGAGAGCCAGTAATAAAAATATCTCTATTATTCCCAATGGTTTTGATGTTAATGAATTGCCTCTTAAAGAAAAAGTTGTTGAAAAGCGCATTGTTTGCGCGGCCCGGCTTTCTTGGGAAAAGGGGATTGAATATTTGATAACGGCCGTCGCTGAAATCAAAAAAATATATCCAAACGCTCATTTAGTTTTAGCGGGTGATGGTCCGGAAAAAGAAAAAATACAAGGCCTAGTTGAAAAATTGGGGCTGGCTGATTCAGTTTTTTTTAAGGGATTTTTGCCACACCGAGATGCTCTCAAAGAAATTTCTCAAGGCGAAGTTTTTGTTTGTCCTTCGTTGGCTGAGGGTTTGGGCAATGTTTTTTTGGAAGGCCAGGCCTGCGGCACACCCGTGATTGGCACTAATGTAGGGGGAATACCTGATATTATTCAAGACGGCTTCAACGGCCTTTTAATCCAACCCAAGAACAGCCAAGCCATTACCGAAGCAATTATCAAAATTTTCAGCGATAAAAATTTAGCTCAACGGCTTACACAAAATGCTCAAATAACCGTGCAAAAATTCGCTTGGTCAAACATTGTCAGCCAAGTAAGTGATTTATATCAAACAATTTTGCAAGCAAATTGACATCTGATGTCAACAGCGAATTCAACAAAGTTTATGCAAAAAGGTTTTACTCTCTTGGAACTTCTGGTGGTTATTGCCATCATCGGTATTTTATCCAGCATTGTTTTAGTGTCCTACAATGGCTACACCGCTAAGGCCCGTATAGCTAGAACATTGCAATGGGCTGGCAGTATCAACCATTCCTTGGGCGACCAAGCTGTGGGCGTCTGGACTTTTGACAACATCTCCGGTTCCGCCGTGTATGATGACTCGGGCTTGGGCAACAACGGCACCATTAACAAGGGCGGTAATGGCACGGGTTGTGATATTGTTGATGGCGTGGTGGGCAGGGCAATGAGTTTTGACGGGGTGGATGATTATGTTCAGCTTCCTAGTGCTGTTGCCCCAAATGGTTGGAGCGAAATTACTTTGTCTTTATGGGTTAAAGAAAGTGAGAATCCTCCGCTTAATGGATACCATAAAATGATTTCTTGTCGAGATGCTACTAAGTTTATTTTTGTTGGCACTAAGAATATAGCAGGAGTAATTCAATTATATGCTGGTGTTACTGATGGCGGAAGTCCTAATTATGTCACGACCGATGTTTATATGCCAAGCTTGGGAGATTGGCACAATATTGTCTTTACTTTTAAAAACTCAGATAAAAGAGCTTATATTTATGTTGATGGAGTTATTAAGATTGACGATGTTCTTGGGTACAACTTACCTGATTTTACAGGAAGAAATATGTATATTGGAGCAAGTTAGGATGCGGGGGATGTTTTGAGTGCATTTACTAAAGGCCTCATTGACGATGTCCGCATCTACAGCGCGGCCCTTACCCAATCCCAAATTCAACAGCATTATGCCGACGGCCTGCCAGCCCACCAGAATTTAGTCATAAGATAATGTCTTAGGGCAGACCTAAGTAAAGTTTACTTAGGTCTGCCCTAAGACAATTTGCTATGAGAGTTTTAATTGCCACACCTTTATTCCCTCCCGATATCGGCGGCCCAGCCACCTATGTTTTTAACTTGGCCCAGAAATTGGCCAAAAGGGGAGCGGAGGTTTTGGTGGTTTCTTTCGGCCATACCCCAAACTTGCTTTGGGAAAGAAATCAAGATGGTTTTGAAAAAATCACTGTGCCGCTGAAAATGGCCAAGGGTTTGAGGCATTTTTCTTTTTTTCAGCAAGTTTTGCAAAACGGCCATGATTGCGACTTGATTTATAGCCACGATTTATGGTCAGTTGGTTTGCCCTCTCGCTTGGCCAATATTTTTTTAAAAAAACCGCTAATTATTCGTTTGGGTGGCGATTCTTTGTGGGAAGCGGCCTTGGAGCGTGGCTTAACCCAAGCCATTTTGCCTGATTATTATGAGCAATCCAAAACCGACCGTGAGGGTTTTTCTTTGGTCTTGCAGAATTTTGTTTTGCAAGGGTGCGGTAAAGTTATTTTCTCGTCTGCTTTTCTGCAAGATATTTTTTTGCGCTACCGATCCGTGACCCAAGAGCAAGCAATGGTTTTGGAAAATCCGCAGAAAATTGCCTTGGTTAATTCTGCCATAGAGCCGCCAAACAATCAGCTACTTGTTGTATTGTTTGCCGGCCGCTTGACTAAATGCAAGAATTTAGAGAGATTGCTTAAAGTATTTTCTGCTTTATTAAAAGTTAATCCGCAAATGATTCTTAAAATAGCCGGCTCTGGTCCGCGAATGGAAAGCTTGCTTGATTTGGCTGTTAGGGGTGGCTTGGGGGTTCGCCTTAAATTTATTGGCGTTTTGTCGCCCGCTGAACTGGCCAAAGAAATTGCCCAGTCATGGCTTTGCGTTTTGCCGTCTTTGAGCGAAGTGAGCCCGAATTTTGCTTTGGAATGTTTGAACTTAAAAAAACCGCTTATTTTAACCAAGCACAACGGCTTAGCGGAAAATATCAAAAGCAAACTAATTTTAATTGACCCGCTCAATGAGCAGGATATTTATCAAGCTATAGCTGGCCTGCTGGACAGCCAGAAGTATCAGGCGTATTGTGAAACCATCGCCAGCTTGGAGCTCGCCCGAACCTGGGACGATGTGGCCAACGAGCATATAAAGTTATTTGAAGCGATATGTCAAAAATAATCAAGAAAATTAAATATTTTTGGCAGGTTTTTCGCTGGTTTGTGCTGGACAATTTACTGCATAACGAAATCAAAAAAATGCGACACTTGTTTTTGATTATGTTAAAGCATTATTTCTGTCGGCGGCCTCATTCAGCCATTATTGAAACCGGCAACACCTGCAATTTTCAGTGCGCCACTTGCCCCACGCCCCACAAGCTTATTTACGCCAGAAGGGCGCCCATGATGATGGGCTTGGTTGAATTTAAGAAAATCATTGACCACATCAAAAATTTCGTTCATATTGTTTATGTTTATAATTCCAATGAACCATTGTTGAACCCCGACATTGTTGAAATGATAAAATACGCCAACCAAGCCAACTTACACACTATGATTTCCACTAACGCTTCCTTACTGACCCAAGAAAAATCCCGCGCCCTTTTGAGCTCGGGGTTAGGGGAAATAAGATTTGCCTTGGACGGCCTGACCAAGCAATCATTTGAGGCCTTTAGGCGCGGCGGCAATTTTGAGCAAGTTATTGGCAATATCCGGCGATTTTGCCAAATCAAGCAAGAACTAAAAAAACACCGCCCCATAGTTACTTTGCAGTTTATTCTTAACCGCTACAACCAAGAGCAAATTCCCGACATTAAAAAGTTTGCCAAAGAAATTAAGGCCGACAAGCTATACATTAAGCCGTTTATTCTAAGCCCCTATGCTTACAACGAGGAGGAGCGAAAAGTTTTAGCGCGCAAATTTTTTCCTACCAAGGATATTGATGATGAGGAAATTGTCTACAAAAAAGAAAACGAAAATTTGGTGCCCAAGCGCCAGCCCCAAAGATGTCCGGCCGTGAAGCGGGTGTTTACGGTCTTGGCTAATGGCGAAATGGTCATGTGCTGTTTTGATTTATTCGGCGATTATTCTTACGGCAATTTGATTGCCAAAGATTTCAAATCGTTGTGGTTTTCCGATAAAGGCAAAAAAATGCGCCGCCTGGCCTACAAACGATTTTTCCCCTTGTGCCAAAAATGCGGCAACATTGAGTAATCGGCCATAAAAATGAAAATAATTGAAATTAAAGCCAAAGAGATTTTTACTAAAACCAAGCTGGGGGCTGATTGGGTGGTTAATCCGTATGCGGGTTGCGGCCATCAATGCCTTTATTGCTATGCTAAATTTATGGCTAAATGGCGGCCGGTGGAATACGGTAAGTGGGGCACCTGGGTGGAAGCGAAAGTTAACGGCCCCGAGCTGGTTCAAAAAAAGAGCGTTAAGGGAGAAGTTTTTATGAGCTCAATTTGCGACGCGTATCAGCCCGTTGAAAAGGAATTAAAACTTACAAGGCGGATATTGGAAAATATGGATAAAAATGTTAAGCTATCCATTTTAACCAAGTCGGACTTGGTTTTGCGCGACATTGATATTTTGAAAAAGTTTTATAAAATAGAAGTTGGGCTAACTATCAACAGCTTTATTGGCAAGGCCAAAGAGCTTTTTGAGCCAAAAGCGCCCGCCACCGCAAAGCGCCTGGTTGTTTTGCAAAAATTAAAAGAACAGGAGATTGCCACTTACGCTTTTGTTAGCCCGATTATCCCGGGATTGATTGATTTGCCAGATATTATCAATAAAACCAAAAACTTGGTTGATTACTATTGGTTTGAATTTTTAAATTTGCGGGGGGCTGGCAAGGACTTTGCTGAAGTTTTAAAAAAAGAGTTTCCAGCAAGCTATAAAATTGTCAGTAGCGCCGCGCTTTATCAAGAATTTATTGACCAAACAACAAATTTAATAAACAGCTTCAACATAAAAATCCGCGGAATTGTCAAGCATTAAAGCAAACTAAATACTTGCGAAAGATTTATTGATATATTCACCGTTGCAAGATGTGAGCGATCGTTCATATAATGCAACATAAAATACTATGAGAAAAATAATTTTGGCTTCGGCCTCGCCCAGAAGAAGAGAATTGTTGAAAATACTTATTGGCGATAATTTTGAAATTAAAACCAGCGATTACAAAGAGGATAATTCCTTGGCTTTATTGCCCAAAGATTTGGTTTTGTTTCATTCTTTGGAAAAGGGCAAGGATGTGGCTAAAAAATTGTCCGAGGGCATTATTATCTCCGCTGATACTATCGTTGCTTTTGAAAATGATGTCTTGGGTAAGCCAGAAACAGTTGAAAACGCCAAGGAAATGTTAAATAAGATTAATGGACAATGGGTTGAGATAATTACTGGGCTGGCGGTGATTGATCTTGCCAGCAAAAAAGAATTTCAGCATCTTGAAGTGGCCAAGGTTAAAATCAAGCAGATGTCCGAGCAGGAAATTGATAACTATATTAAAACAGGCGAGCCCTTGGACAAGGCCGGGGCCTTTGCCGTGCAAGGCAAGGGAGCTGTTTTGATTGAAAAAACAGATGGTGATTTTTATAGTGTGGTGGGCTTGCCTTTGTTTAAGTTGAACGAGCTTTTGACTCAAGTAGGCATTAACATTTTTGATTATAAATAGTTTATGGTAAAAAATGAAAGCAACAATTTAGAGCAGCCGGAAATGATTTTTTCAGTGGGGGAGTATATTGAAGCGGTTAATCTATTTTTGAAAAAGTTTAAGGCCAAAATTACCGGCGAAATAACCGAAGTTAAAACTTACCCCAGCGGGCATTGCTATTTTTCCATCAAAGATAAGGGCGATAACAGCGTTTTGAACTGTATTATGTGGAAATACGATTACCGGATTTGCGGGGTAGAATTGGTGGAGGGTCTGGAAGTTATATTGAATGGCGAGGGGCAGGTTTATACAGCTACTGGCAAATTTAGTTTTGTGGCTAAAACCGTGGAATTAAAAGGCGAGGGCGCTTTGCAAAAGGCCTACGAGCAATTAAAAAAGAAGTTAGATGACGAAGGACTTTTTGCCCCAGAAAGAAAACGCCTTTTGCCAGAATACCCGCAAAACATTGGAGTGATAACATCAAAACAAGGAGCGGTTATTCACGATTTGTTGACTAACTTGGGCAAGTTTGGCTTTAAGATAAAAATGGTTGACTCGCGGGTGGAAGGTCAAGAAGCCGTAGCTGATTTATTGGCCGGGGTTAAGACCTTTCGCCATAAGGATATTGATGTTTTAGTGATTATGCGAGGAGGGGGATCTTTAGAATCATTGCAGGCCTTTAACAATGAGGCGTTGGTGCGTTCAATAAGCGATTTTCCTTGCCCGGTGATGGCCGCTATTGGCCACGACAAAGATGTGCCCTTATTGGCTATGGCCGCTGACTATATGTGTTCCACGCCCACGGCCGCCGCTAACACCATTAACAAGTCGTGGGAAATGGCGCCTTTGAAAATAAGTCAGTGCCAAAGAATTATTGTTGATTGGTTTAATGATTTTTTTAACCAATATAAAAAATACGAAAGCCAGCTTAATAATTATTTTTTACGCATAGAGCAGGTGATTGCCAGCCAGAAAAAGTTTCTAGACGCCACTTGGCAAAAAATCGCCAGCGCTTTTGTTTTTAATTTGAAAGAGCTTACGCAAAAGTTATATTTCATCGCCCAAAATGTCAAAGCCCAAGACCCGCGAAATAATTTGGCTTTGGGCTATTGTTTAGCCAGGAAGAACGGCCAGCTTGTTAAAACAGTTGATGCTTTGCGCTCTGGCGATGACTTTTCTTTGCAAATGGCTGATGGTATAGTAAAAGCAACCACAAGGGCAGACCTCTAACATTTTTTTATAAATGTTGCTCCCTTTCAATATAAGAGAGGTCTGCCTTTGTACAAAACTTATGGAAAAACAATTTAATCTAAAAGAGGCTTTAAAAAAACTTGAAGA
>Ga0210017_1004563_pt1 | contig 11301 bp, 11 predicted proteins | sample CryGeyCG2014_020_FD_183966 | JGI IMG/M metagenome (GOLD analysis project Ga0210017, IMG submission 183966) | Groundwater microbial communities from aquifer - Crystal Geyser CG08_land_8/20/14_0.20 (SPAdes) (version 2) | ecosystem: Environmental > Aquatic > Deep subsurface > Groundwater | place... | reverse complement strand
TCTTAATTTCCCAGTTTCTTAGTTTCCTGGTTTCTTACTTCCTTACTACCCCTCCCCTTTCATTGATAACCGCGTTTTTTTTTGATAGACTATCGCGTGGCTGTTTCCGCGGGATATCCCCCCGCGGCGGCGCCGTTCGCCCCTCGAGGGCCGGACGATGGAGAATTTCTAAACGGGGCGAATCAAAATACTATGCCGAGCGAGAATTTAGAGGCCGTTATCCTTACGCTGGACGAGTCTCTGTTCACGGCTTTCAGGTCCAGGTTCGCGGAAACCGGGGTGTCGATTTCCATAGCGTCCTCCCCGGCCGCTTTAAGGGAAACCCTCGTCAGGGAAAATGTGTCCGTGGTCGTTCTTGATGCGGCCCATACCCGGGAAATTCTGGGTTTAAGCGTGGAACAGGCCGTCGTCAAATTCTCGCCTTTGCTGGCGCCCAGGGTAATCGCCGTCCTGGCGGAACCGAACCTCCCGGCGGAGCAGATAGTAAGACTTCTCAAGCTCGGGGCTCATGACGTGGTGACGAAACCCGTCAGACCCAGGATATTCGCCGAGCAGCTGAAAGCGCTAGTCAGGGTGTTTTCTTCCGGAAAAAAGCGCGATGAAAGGAAGATATTTTCTCAGGCTAATTCCCTGGTCATGGATTACCCCCGCAGAAGATGCCTCATAAAGGACCCGGCCGGGGGGCGCTCCTGCGCGGACAGGGAAGTCCGGCTTACTAAAACGGAATTCCAGGTGCTTTATTTCCTGCTTCAAAAAAAAGGAGCTCTCGTCACCTACGAAGATTTCAGGGAACATTTGTGGCCGACGGCCTGCTCTTCAAAAGAGATAATCCATACTCTTCATCAATTGACCACCAATATCCGTAAAAAGATAGAGCCCTGCCCGGTAAAAATAGAAAATCTCCGGGCCGAGGGGTTTCGGCTGGCATGGGAAAACGGCGCGAGCAGCGGGACGGAGGACGCGCAGGAATGAGCATTAAACTGAAACTGATGCTGGCGATAGACGCCCTGGTCCTGTCGGCCGTGGTAATGTTCGGCAGCCTCCTGCATAATTCCGAAAAGACCGGCCTGCAGCGCCAGGCCGGCGAGGCCAGGGAAAACGTTTTGCAGTCGCTCGCGAACGTGACGGTGGAAAGCGTTTTAAGCGAAGACGCAGAGATGCTCATAAACTACACGGCCGGCCTCAAGCATATAATAGGCGAACTTGAAACGGCTTACGTGCTCTCCGGCGGCAGCATTATGGCGCACACGGACAAAAAGCTCTCTCCGCGGCAGCTTCCCCTTTCCTATTCCGGACGGAGGATAAGAGGGGGTACGGACAACCTTCTGGTGAAGACCAGATTCGTCGAGCCGGACGGAAAAGATATTTCTTTTTCCAGAAAAACCGTGACCGTCAACGGCAAGAGTTACGATATCGCGGTCGGGTATTCCGACGTCAGGGTGCGCGCTCACATAAAAACCGTCCTGGATTCCGTGCTTGTCAGGATACTGAAGGCCGGGTTACTCGCCGTTTCAGCGGCCACCCTCCTGTCTCTCTGGCTTTCCGGGCTGTTGTTACGGCCTCTCGACAGGCTGGTAAGGGCTTTCATTGTCACGGGCGGGGGCAATCTGGATTACAGGTTGAACGACGCCGGCCGGTATGAGCTATCTGGGCGCGCTTTCGGCTTTGTCGCTCGGTTTCGGGGCCGAAAAAGGGGATGTGACCGTGGACTACTCCCTTAATCCTTACGGCGCTTTCGGCATGGCCCACAGGCTGGAGCTTAAGATGAAATTCGAAACCTTTTCCTCGGCGAAAAATCCGGAGGCCGAAAAAGCGGCTGAAAAGATAAAGGCGGATCCCGAAGCGGTTTACGGGGAAACTCTCCGGTGGCTGGATTCCAGGGTGGATTCTGAAAAGCTTTCCCCCGGACAGCAGGCTCTTCTGCTGGAGAAAATAATCGAAAAATTTTCGCCTTTCGGAGTGGACGTTTCAGGGGCCAGGGCGAGGCTCGAGGGACTGAGAAATGCCGGCAAATAAAGCCTTTTTCGCGTCGTGCTTTTTTTTCCTTCTGTCTTCCGTCGCGGGCGCCCAGACGGACGTGCTTGAGCCCGGGGTGAAGACCTTTATGCGGGGAGATCTGGACGGGGCTATAACTTTTTTCGGCGCCAGGCTCAAAAAAAACTCTTCGGACCTGCGCGCCGGCGAAATGCTGGGGAATTGCCTGGTCATAAAGGGCAAATCCCTGCTGAAGGGCGGAAAGCGGGAGGCGGGTATCGCTTTTCTGGCCCGCGCCGAGAAATTTCTTCCGGAGCGGGAGGATCTGAAGACCCTCCGCCTCCTGGCCGAGCTCGACAAAGAGGTCCCGGTAGAGGCGATGGCGGTTTCCACGCCGGCTCTGGAATCCCCCCTCGAAATGTGGGCCGTTTTCGACTGCGTTTTCGGCGTGGGGAAATGCGCGTCCTTCGCCAGAGACCTGATACACGTGGTCGGCCCGGGCGAAACTATGAGCGCCATAGCCGATAAGTATTACGGCGATTACAAAATGTGGGAGAAAATATGGGAAGCCAATCCCAGGCTCCCCAATCCTCACCGTCTGGAGAAAGGCACGGTTCTCATTATCCCCCAGCCCTGAGGCCGGAGTCGCGGCGGGGTTCCCGCGGCGGTTTTTATTGTATAATTGAATATTATGATAACCCTGCACAAACTTAACGGCGCCGAAGTGGTGGTCAACGCGGAGCTCATAGAAAGCGTGGAATCCACCCCGGATACGGTGATAAACCTGGCCACCGGCAATCGTTTCGTCGTAAAAGACGGCATAAAAGAAGTGATAGAGAAGGTTATAGAATACAGGACCCGGGTTTATTCTAAAAAAGCGGTAATAGACCCGCTTAAAGACTTTGAAAAGAAGTGAATGACAACGGGATGATAAGGGGCAAAGGCTGAAAGTAGAGGATAGGGAATAGAGGAGAGGGGTTAGCCTGAATCCTGCAGTTTAGGCCTGTTTTCATTGGAAAACAGGCGGATAAAAATATGCGGGATTCACCCGCTGAAAGCGGGTTGAGGATTGGGCGCTATGCGTCCCAAATCCTCAAGGGTGAACCCAGCGCGAGGCGCTCCCGAGCGCTGCGAGGGGAAAGTTGCAACTGCAACTTTCGGGCTAAACCGCTTCCACGCACATGGCTATGCCCATACCCCCGCCTATGCAGAGAGTGGCCAGCCCTTTTTGGGAGCCGCGCTTTTTCATTTCATGGAGCAGCGTCACGAGCACGCGGGCCCCGCTGGCGCCCACCGGATGCCCCAAAGCTATCGCCCCGCCGTTGACGTTCACTATTCTCTGGTCGAAACCCAGCTCCTTCGCCACGGAAAGGGCCTGCGCGGCGAAAGCCTCGTTGGCCTCTATCAGTTCGACGTCGTTCAACTTCCAGCCGGCCCGGGTCAAAGCCAGCTTCACCGCGTCCACCGGCCCTATTCCCATTATGGCGGGGTCGACGCCGGCCCAGCCGTAGGAAACTATCCTGGCCATGGGCTTATAGCCGTATTTTTTCACCGCCTCGCCGGAAACGACCAGAACGCAGGCCGCGGCGTCGTTTATGCCGGAGGCGTTGCCGGCCGTGACCGTCCCGTCTTTTTTGAAAGCCGGCCTTAGTTTGGAGAGCTTTTCCAGCGTCATGCCCGCTTTCGGATATTCGTCTTTCCCGAACAGCGAGGTATTGCCCTTCCTGTCGGTTATGGCCACCGGCGCTATCTCTTCCCTGAAGCGGTCCGCGGCCAGAGCCTTTTCGGCTTTATTCTGCGAGCCGACCGCGAAAAGGTCCTGCTGTTCCCTGGTCAGCCCGTATTTCACGGCCAGGTTCTCGGCCGTCACGCCCATGTGGTAATTATTAAAAACGTCGTTAAGCCCGTCGTAAATAAGCGAGTCGAAAATTTCGCCATGGCCCATCTTATAGCCGCAGCGCGCTTTTTTCAGCAGATAAGGGGCGTTGCTCATGGATTCGGCGCCGCCTGCCACCACCACTTCGGCGTCGCCGCATTTTATCTCCTGCGCCGCCAGGGCTACGGTCCTGAGCCCCGAGCCGCAAAGCATGTTCAGGGTCAGAGCCGTTCTTTCCCTGGGGATACCCGCGCCCATGGCTATCTGCCGGGCCACGTTCTGGCCGCAGCCGGCCTGGTATATGCTTCCGAAGAGAACTTCATCCACGGCCTCCGGGCCGGTCCTGGTACGCTCCAGGAGAGCCTTGGCGGCCAGCTTACCCAGCTCCGCCGAACTGAACTCCGCCAGCGTCCCGCCGAAACTGCCGATGGGCGTCCTCACCCCGTCAACGATAAAAACTTCTTTCATTTTATTTTCCTCCGATCAATGTTCATTGATTCTATTGTTTTGACAACACCTCACAACCGTCAACCCTCAGCCTTAAGCCTTCAGCCCTTTTATAGGTATCCCAGTTTAGCCGCCTGGGCGCGCAGCCCGCCCCTGAAATCCGGATGCGCCACCGAGATAAGGTTCAGCGCCCGTTCTCTGACGGTGCGGCCGCGCATATAGGCGATGCCGTATTCCGTGACCACATGGTCGGTATTGCTCCTGTGCAGGGTCACCGCGGAGCCTTCCGGCAGCATGGGAACTATGGTGGAAACGGTACCGTTCTTCGCCGTCGAACGGCAGGCGATTATGGATTTCCCGAGGCCGTCATACGCCTCTTTGGCTCCGACAGCGGTATCGGTCTGACCGCCTGTGCCGGAATACTGCCTGTGGCCCATGGTTTCGCTGGCCACCTGGCCGGTCAGGTCCACGGTCAGGCAGGTGTTCACGGAAACCATCCTGGAATTCTGCCGGATGACGGCGGGGTCGTTCACCCAGGCGCCGCGCCTGAACTCCACCGCCACGTTATTGTCCAGCCAGTCGTAAAGTTTGCGCGAGCCCATGGCGAAAGTGCAGACGAACTTGTCCTTCACCAGAGCCTTACGACGGTTGGTCACGGCGCCGCATTCATAAAGCTCCATCATGGAATCGACCATTATTTCAGTATGAACGCCCAGGTCCCTCTTGTTTTTAAGGGCGAGGGCGGCCGCGTTCGGGATCCCGCCTATGCCGAGCTGTATGGTGGCCCCGTCCGGGACAAGCTCGCCTATATGCCCGCCTATGGCGAGTTCCGTTCCGTCCGGAACCGGGCTGGACAGCGCCGGGACCTCGTTATCGCGCTCCACGAAATTATCCACGGCGCTCACGTGCACGTGAGTGTCGCCGAAAGTGCGCGGCAGCCTGGAGTTAACCTCCAGTATCACGAGCCCCGCGGCCTCTATCATGTCCTTTTCGTAGGTGATGCCCAGCGAAAGGGAGACGAAACCGTTCTTGTCCGGGGGCGTGCAGGTCCCGAAAAAAACGTCCGGCCTCCTGGCCTGTATCCTATCCATCGCGGCCCGGTGCAGCATATTCGGGACGAAGGTCACCGTGCCGGCGCCGTTTTTCAAAGCTTCGCGCGAACCCGCGGCGTGGAACCAACTGCAGAGTTCGAAGCGGCCTTTCATCTCCGGCTTCATATAAAAGTCGTAAGGCTTCAGCGTAAGCACCGAAAAAACCCGCACGTTCTCCGCTCCTTCGGCCCTGTGAAGGCGGGACATCAGTCCCTGGGGCTCCGAAGCGCATTGAGCTGCCACGATGTCCCAGCCGGGTTTAATCTTCGAAACCGCTTCGTCTATCGTTATCACCTTTTCCTTATAGACGGCGGCCCATTTGTCCGGCGCCCGCCGGGAAAAGTTTTTCCGAGTCATAGTTCGCGTCATTTTTCTCCCCCGCTCAATAGATGAAAGTCATGCAGGCCATGGCGTAGCCGCCGCCGGAAGCGCAGAGCACCACCCTGTCGCCCCTTTTAACCTTCCCCGCGGAGATCATATCGTGAAAAGCCATGGGCACGCAGGCCGAGCCGGTATAGCCCCATTTCTCCATTATGGTATGAGTCCTTTCCATCGGCAGGCTGAACCCCTCCATGACCTCGACGATGGTGGGTTTGCGTATCTGAGTGAAGACGTAAGCCTGCGCGTCCTGCGGTTTCAGGTCCAGTTTCCCCAGCGTTTTCTTTATGAGGGGCGGCCACTCGTCGGAATTAAGCGTCGCCGGAAATTTTTTATGGACCTTGACCTTGTGGGATTTCTCCGCCAGCACCTTCTCGTCCACAGGCCGCGCGGTTCCGCCGCCGTAGATGCCCATAAAATCCCAGTAGGAACCGTCGGCTTTCAGGGCCGAGGCGGTTTTCCCCTTTTGCTCCGGGGCGTAGCCGAGGACGAAAGCTCCGGCGCCGTCGCCGAAAAGTATCGAAGCCCCTCCATCGTCGGGATCCAGATGCTTGCTCATGGCGTAAGTCCCTATCACCATCGCGTTCCTATAATCCGCGCCGTCGAGATATTTGGAAGCCATGTCCAGGGCCGTAACGAAACCCGCGCAGGCGCAGTTCATGTCGAAAGCGCCGGCGTTCTTAAGCCCGAGTTCGTGCTGCACCTGCGCCGCGGTGGCGGGAGAGAGCTGAGACGGGGTATCCGTGGAAATTATAAGCAGGTCTATGTCTTCGGGACTCATCCCCGAGTTTTTGAGGGCCTCCCGGCCGGCGTTTATGGCCAGCGTGGCGGAAGACTCGTCCTTGTCGGCGTAATATCTGGCCCCGTGGCCTATGCGCTCGAACACTTTTTTCAGCGGGTCGTCCCCGAACTTCCCGTAAAAATACTCGTTACTTACCAGATTTTTCGGCAGGTACATGCCGGTTCCCTTTATCCTGAACATTTTATCCTCCTATATTTTCCCGAAGACCGTCTTAAGGATCTCCCTTTCTGTGACCCCGGGGAAACTTCCCCAGAGAATTTTTTTCATTCCTATCATATGCCCCGCCCCCATCAGGCCGAGCGCGAGCAGCCGGCTGTCCCCGATGGAAAACTCCCCCCGGGTTGCGGTTTTTTTCAGGCGGGCGGAATAATTCCTGAAGATATGGCCGTAATAAGCGTCGGCGAGCCCCTCGCCGGCGAATTCGGCCTCGCGCATGATGCGGTAGCCGTATGGATGTTCCCTTATAAAATCGAACAGCGCCCGGAAAGACATTATCTCCGTTTCAAACCTGCTTTTCGAAGCGGAAGAATAGCGGGCGGCCTTGCCGGTCAGGCAATCCCTGAGATAAAGGACCACTTTTTCGAGCGCGTCGCTTTTCGAGGAGAAAAAAAGATAAAAACTCCCGGCGGCGAAACCCGCTTTCCCCGCTATCTCGGAGACATGCGCGCCGCCGTAGCCTCGCCGCCCGAAAATTTCTTCGGCGGCGGCCAATAGCCTGCCTTCTCCGCCCTGCCTGACGCTTTCATTGCCCGCCGCTCCTTCCGGGAGCTCCGGCCAGACGAAAGGCCGCGGGCTTATCCCGAAAACGCAAAGTCCGGCCGCGGCTTCGCAGGCCCCCGGGGGCGCCTTCGACTTGTCCCAGACGAGGAATTTGACGGCGTAAAAATAAAGAGCTCCCAGGAAAGCCCAGGCCCTTATCCCCGCGTCTCTTTTTCCCGCGAAAGGCGCGAGGCGCGAAGCGAAGGCCTCGGCCATAGGCTCGTAAAAAAGCCTGGCCAGGCTTTCGTTCGCGGATTCGGCCTCCCTGACCGCCTTAAAAAGAGCGAGCCGCCCTTCCAGGGCGGAAAAGAAAGCCGCCGCCGAGGCTTTCGCCTCTTCCAGCGCGTTTTCCGAACTCGGAAGCGAGGAGATCTCCTTTATTACGGCCTTCCTCAGATCTTCCGCGATCGCGACCGTAATTTCCTCTTTAGAGGAGAAATACCTGTAAAAACCTCCCACGGCGAGCCCGGCTTCCGAGCAGATATCGGCTATTCCGGAAACGGCGCAGCCCTTACGGGCGAAAACGCGCGCGGCCGCCCCAACCAGGCGTTCCCTCGTTTTCCTGCCTTTGCCGGTGGCGGGAGCCGCGTTCACAGGACCAGCCCTCCGTCCACGGAGAGCACGTGACCGGTTATGAAGGACGATTCGTCGCCGGCAAGGAAATAATAGGCGTTCGCGATATCTTCCGGCTTCCCGAGCCGCCGTATCGGGGTCTTTTCCGCCACCGAAGTGAGAACCTTTTCGGGAACGCTTTCGAGCATTTCGGTCATGGTGAAACCAGGGGCCACGGCGTTCACCCTTATGCCGTCCTTGCCCATTTCCTTGGCCCAGGTCTTGGTGAGCCCTATGATGCCGAATTTGGAAGCCGCGTAGTTGCTCTGACCGATGTTCCCGTGCACGCCGACGACGGAAGAGGTATTTATTATGACCCCCGTCTTTCTTCCTTTCATATGCGAGGCCACGGCCTGGCCGCAGAGGAAGGCTCCTTTCAGGTTGACGTTTATGACCACGTCCCAGTCCTTTTCTTCCAGCTTGTGCAGCATGGCGTCCCGGGTGATGCCGGCGTTATTGACCAGCGCGTCCACGCTTCCGGCCTTTTCTATGACCTGCGCTACGGCTTTCTCCACTGATTCCCGGGAAGTGACGTCGACTTTCTGCCAGAAAACGTTTTCGGCCCCGTATTTTTCTCCGAGTTCCCCGGCGGTTTTGGCAAGCTGTTCTTCGTTGACGTCGAAAAGAGCGACTGTCCATTCCCCCGATCTGAGGAACCTTTCCGCTCCGGCCCTGCCCAGCCCCCTGGCTCCGCCGGTTATTACCACGTTCTTCCTGTTCATTTTCTCTCCTTTACCCTTTATATTCCTGAGCGCCCATCGCTTTCATAAAAGTGAATAGTGGTTCAGTATTCATTTTTTAGCATAAAACCCCGCGGGCTGTCAAGAGTTTGTTTTTTAAAGGCTTTTTTTATCAGGCTCCGGCCGGCGGAAAGGGCTTCAGGGCTTCGTAAAGTATGTGGGGATGAGGATAACCCGCGTCCAGGCGCGACACGGAGAGCTCAAAACCTTTTTCGGAAAGCATTTTCTCGTAATATCCGCGGCCGCGCACGAATATCCCCCCGCCCGAGGTCAGGCCCAGCAGTTTTACGGCCAGGGTCTCCTCGACTAAATTCACGGCCGCCTTCCAGACCGGGCGGGTGTCCGTCTCCTTTATTATAAGCCGCCCCCCGGGTTTAAGTATCTCGAAAAAAGCGCTTACCGCCCGCTCCCGCTCTTCCGGCGGCAGAAGATAAAGGACGTCGCTCGCGACTACGGCGTCGTAATGCTCCTTTTCGCCGAGACGGGAAGCCGTGGAAAAATTAAGGCGCCGTTCGCCGCCGCAGGCCCGGCGGGCTATTTTTATCTTCCTCTCGTCTATATCGGAACCGAAAACGGTCCTTTCCGCAGAATGAAGGGCGGCCAACTGCGAAAGCAGTCCTATGCCGCAGCCGAAATCCAGTATCCGGCCGGACCGGGGAAGTTTTTTTTCTATTTTCCCGACCGGGCAAAGAAGGAATCTAAGGACGGCGTGAAAAAGCGCGAAAAAACCGGCCTTTTTATAGGATTTAAGCGCCAGGAATTCCGGCGTCTTTAAAAGACAGCGAAGCAGCTCTCTTATTATTTCCTTTATATTGGCGAAATTAGCGAGACGGGATTCGCCGAAAGTTCGGCCGAGCAGGCGCATGGGTATTTCCCTGACGGAAAGCCCGGCCCGGCCGGCCTTGAAAAGCAGTTCGGCATCGATGAAACCGCCGTCGGCCTCAACCCCGAGGACTTTCCAGTCCGCCGTACGGAAAAGCTTGAAAGCGAAATTAATGTCCGAAGCCTTTACGCCCAGCGCCAGTCTTATCAGCGTCCCGTAAACGTGGCGGTAAACGAAACGCACCGGTCCCTCGCTAAGCGAATTCACGCGACGCCCTATGACCATATCGTATTTTCCCGAGGCGGCGTAAGCGGCGTCCAGGTTGGAGATATGGGCGGGATAGTCCCCGTCGAAATAGGCCGTAAGCCGTTTTGAAGCGGCGTCGAAACCGGTTCTCAGGGCGAAACCGTAGCCGCGCCTTTCCCGGGTCCTTATCACCTTCCCCGGGAAACCGGCGAGAAGCCTTTCAGCCTCCGCCCCGGTCCCGTCGGAACTGTTATCGTCCACCACTATTATCTCGCAATTCTCCCCGTTCTCTTCAAGGTGGCGCCTCGTTATTCCCAGGGTTTTAGCTATATTCTCCCTTTCATTGAAAGCCGGAATGACCACCGAAAGATCTTTTATCTTTTCACCCCGGAGCCCCGCCCCGCCGGGCAAAGCGCGCCGGGAGAAGAGCCCGGCGCCGCATTTTTCCCAGCCGCCGGCCCGGGCGAATTCCAGCAGGGCGTTCCGCTCGCCTTCCCAGTCCGCGCGCCAGCCGGAATATTTTTCATAAGCGCCGGGTTTATCCCGGCCCGGATGGGCTATTATCTCAGAAACCTTTCCCGCGGGCGCCGCGGCGGCGAAGGAACGCAACCTTTCAAGCGTCAGCCCGCCGGCCCCGAAAACCCGGTCGGCCGTCCTTATTTTCCTCAGTCCCAGTTCCTCTTTTTTACCGGACAGAAGCGCGGCCAGTAAAAATTTCGCGGCCGGGACGGGGCCGAACCCGCCGGCGAAAGCGGCGGGGGCGGTAGGGAACCTTAAAGCGTCTATGCCGAATTCCTCGGCCAAATGCTCCGCTATCCTGAAAAGCCCCGGGAAAAGATGGACGTGATTATGAGAATCGAGCTGGTCCGGCCGGAAACCCAGGGACAGCACCGCCTCTATCTGGGCCCGCCATTCGCGGTAAACCTCCGCCGGGGCCAGCTTCCCGGCCAGAAGCCTGAAAAAGGTTTCCCGGCGGGACGGAAATTTTCCGTCCGCTCCGATAAGAGAAGGGATATCTTCCGGACGGCTCGCCGGAGTTTCGTCGTTAAGGCATAAATGCACGCCTATGCCGATATCGGGAAAAGCGGAGAGCTTCGCCATGCCTTCCCTGAAAGCCCCGCCGGACGGCATCACCGAGACGCCCGAGACCGCCCCCGCGGCGCAGCAATCCAGTATACCCGAATTCACGCTTTCGCAAAGCCCGAAATCGTCGGCCGTAACTATTATCTTTTTCGCGTTCATTTCTTAAAAGCCTTCTCTTTATCGGCGCTTATCCGGGCGTCGAAATACACGCCTTTGGCGGCGCCGATACCTACGAATTTAGACAGGTGAGAGGCCCAGGGGGCGGACAGTTTTCCCCAATCCTGCGGGACCGGCCTGGAACCCAAAGAGACGCAGGTAAGCTCATAGGAAGACCGCAAATAAGCCGGCAGCCTTTCCACCAAGGGAGGGGCCGGGTGGCCGCGCGGCTCTATCTGGACGGCATAATTCACTTCCTTCACCGAAAAAAACTTACGATAGGACATTTCCGGATCTTTGGGATTCAGCGCCGA
>Ga0210017_1004559_pt1 | contig 11305 bp, 12 predicted proteins | sample CryGeyCG2014_020_FD_183966 | JGI IMG/M metagenome (GOLD analysis project Ga0210017, IMG submission 183966) | Groundwater microbial communities from aquifer - Crystal Geyser CG08_land_8/20/14_0.20 (SPAdes) (version 2) | ecosystem: Environmental > Aquatic > Deep subsurface > Groundwater | place... | reverse complement strand
AATACTTCTATTTATCTCAATTTTTGAAACCTCTGCTGGCTTCTCTTTTTTGAAAAAATCTTTTGCCAGAGGGTAAATCAGGAAATAACCTGTGCCAAAAATTACAACTATTGCTGAAATTACTATAATGAATCTTTGGGAGAAATTTTTTCTCATTTTTTCCTCATTTTACTCAGCCACTTTAACTTTTAAAGAAAATCTCATCCCTTCTGGACTTTCACTTATAGTAAAAGAAGAGACATCAATAATTAATAAGTTATTCTCTAAAGACTTTAGAAACTTCTTAAAGTCCTTATATCCTCCTTGAAGCTCCAACCTGGCACCGACTGTGTTACCTGAAGCCTCAGGAACTACTGAAGACAATTTAAGGTTTGATTCTTTAGAGAGTTTTTCAATCTGAACCAAAAATTGAACAGGGTCATTCTTAGAAACCAAAATCTTCTCTAAAAGAGTTGCTTTGGAAGAAAAATCCGGGAATTCATCATGCAGTTTAGAAAGCTGTTCCAAAGAGATTTCTTTTTCTTCAAAGGCATCTGACTTTTTAGCTACTTCTTTTTCTTGAATCAAAATCTTGTCATAAAAAGGCGATACCAGAAAAAAATAGGCTAAAACCAAAACCAGAAAGAAAAGCAAAAAATTTATCAAAGATTCATATTTTGAAAAGATTTTTGAGACTATATTAAGCTTTTTTTGAGTACTTGAAAAATTCATTTTAAAACCATTTCTTTAGAAAGCTTACTCTCTACTGAGAATTGTAATTTATCTTCACTTGTAGAGATTGATTTCACCACTGGTTCTAGAAAACCATTCTTTTTCAGTGTTTTTAGAAAAAGGGAAACCTTGGCGTAACCACCAACAGTTTGAGCGTCAATTTTAACTATAGAACTCTCATCCGTAGAAAGACTCAGAATACGGACAGTAGAGGGAGCGGAATTCTCCAATTTTGCAAAAAGTTCCGAGAAATAAACGTGATTACTTAGGGTATTTATAACTGGGCTGTCTTTTAATTTTTCGAAACTATCTTTAAAGTCTTTTAAGGACTCTTCTTTAACTTGAAGAGCGCTCTCCTTAGTCGAAAGTTCATTCATTTTTAGATTATTCTTAAAATAACGAATTCCCAAAACTCCCATTAATACAAAAACCACCAGGAGCGCGATGAGCAAACTCTTAATTACAGAAGATGTAGCTCCCCCCTTTTTTTCTTCTTTTGGAATAAAATCTATCTTCAATATTTCCTCAAAGTTATCAAACCAAATTATCTACATCATTGCAAGACCAACAGCCACCGCAAAGCGGGAACCGAGCCTGGTAAGCTTTTTTGAGTCGCGAATAAGAGAGTGGTCGAGCTTGAACCAGGGATTAGCGATTCTAGCCTCCAAAAAGAGAGTTTCCGATAAATAATCAGTTATACCAGGAATACCGGCACAACCTCCGGAAACAATAATTTGGGATATCTCTTTTTGAGTTCTTTCTTGATAAAAACCTAAAAGCCTTTGAATCTCCGAAATTAACCCTTTCAAAACAGGTTTTAAGGTATTATAATTTTTTTCATTTTCTTTAGATTTTGAAAATCCGTTCTTATAAAGCATCTTTTTGGTTTCTAAATAATCTCCTTCTCTGCCTACTAAAGCTCTAATCATTTCATTCTCGCCAGTTTTTAAATTTCTAACAATTTTTAAACTACCTTTTTCAACCAGCATGCAGAAAGAAAAGCTAACTCCGATATGAACAACCACAACTCCTTCTTTGCCTGCATCAACTAGCGAGCGGGATAAAGCAACCGGCTCGGTCTCTAGAGAAATAGGGTTTAAACCGCTCATCTTAAGAATATCTAGTTGCTTAGAAACGAACATCCGGGGAGCAGCAGCTAAAAAGATTTCCAAGCCTTTGTCTTGGTTTAATACCTCCCAGCTTATGACTCGGTCTTCGTAATCAGGAATCTGTCTTTTGATTTCCCACCTCATAGCATAATCCAACTCTTCTTTTGGCATAGGTGGAAACTCAATAGTAGAGAGAAAAACTTTTTCCGAGGGAATAGTAGAAACCGCATTATTTGTATGACAGCCTGAATCTTGGATGAGTTTTTTTAAATAAAAAGAAAGAGTTGAGAAACTTTCTTCGCTTTCTGAAGCCAAAAGTCCTGAAGGAATAGCTATCTCGCCAATAGCTCTTAGTAAAAATTTTTCTTTTCCCTTATCTAGTCCAACTAGCTTAATTGAGGAAGAACCGATATCTACGCCCAAAAGGTTTTTCACTGCCAAGATAATTCCTTTTTGTCTTATTATTTTATCTAATTATAAAAGATTTGAATTAAAATAGGAAGGAATTTAAAAAAAGTCTCTTATCCTTGAATAAAGAATATACAGGCTTCCTGGTCTAATTCCTCTATTGCCCGAGTTTTACCCTTATTAACTGCTTATATTTTGTATTAATAATCATTATACAATATTAATACCCTTGAAAAAATAAACATTTTTTGTTACAATTTAGTGGTAATTAGTTAATTATTAGTATAAATTTAGTGTTTATAGGTTATAACTATGAAAAAAGATATTCATCCAAAATATGAAAAAGCAGAAGTTACGTGCTCGTGCGGCGAAAAGTTCGAGACGCGTTCAACGACCGCCGAAATTCATGTTGAAATCTGCTCAAAGTGTCATCCGTTTTTTACTGGAACCCAGAAACTGGTTGACACCGCTGGGCGAGTTGACAAATTTAAGGAAAAGATGAAGAAGGCTGAAGAACACAATAAAAAAATCAAAAATCAAAAATCAAAAATCAAAAAGATAGAAACTGCAAACGCAGAGAACACAAAAAAATCGCAAAGCCCGCAAAAACAAGAAAAAACTGGCAAAAAATAATCTTAGGGAGCAAATGTTGGAGGTACGACCTCCAACATTTGCTCCCCTTTCCACCTAAATCCCTTTACGGGATTTTTATAATAGGAAATAATGTATGAGTCTCAAAAAATATCAAGAAATAAAAGAAAATTATAAAGAGTTAACCCAAAAGCTAAGCGACCCAAAAGTCGTCTCTGATTCCCTTTTGTTTCAAAAATTGGCAAAAGAGCACAAAGAATCAGCTCCTCTGGTTCTAAAAATCGAAAGACTAGAAAAAATAGAAAAGCACCTTGATGAAAACAGAACGATTCTAAAAGAAGAAAAAGATAAAGAGTTTACACAAATTGCTCAAGCTGAAATCTTAAAGCTAGAAAAAGAAAAAGAAGAGCTAGAAAATGAGCTGGCATTGGCTTTTCTACTTAAAGATCCTTTTGATTTAAAAAATGTAATCTTAGAAATAAGAGCCGGCACCGGCGGAGATGAAGCCGCCCTATTTGCCAGCGATTTGTTCAAAATGTATTCCCAATACGCCCAAAATAAAGGCTGGGTAGTTGAAATTTTAAGCTCTTCCAGTCAAGAAGTTGGCGGTTTTAAGGAAATAATTTTTAGAATTCAAGGAGAAGGCGCCTACTCTAAATTAAAATTTGAAAGCGGCGTTCATAGAGTTCAGCGAATCCCCAAAACCGAAGCCAAAGGAAGAATTCATACCTCAACAGCCACCGTTGCCGTTCTGCCGGAAGCCGAAGAGATGGAATTAGAAATCAAGCCAGAAGAATTAAGAATAGATGTTTTCCGCGCCTCTGGACCTGGCGGACAGAGTGTCAACACCACTGACTCTGCTGTCAGAATCACTCACCTCCCCACTAGCATCGTTGTTTCCTGCCAAGATGAAAAGTCGCAGCTTAAAAACCGTGAAAAAGCTTTAAAAATTCTACGCTCCCGTCTTTTGGCTCAACAACAAGAAGAAGAAATGAAGAAACGTGGAAGTGAAAGAAAGCTTCAGATTGGAACCGGCGAGAGAGCGGAAAAGATTAGAACATATAATTTCCCCCAGTCCAGAATTACTGATCATCGTATCAACCATACAACTCGCAATCTAGAAAGAATCTTAAATGGTGAACTTGATGAGCTGGTTGAAAAGCTGGAAAACGAGAATCAAAAACGATTGTCGGAAAAATAAGGTAGCCCCGATCATAATCGGGATCAGCCGTAGGCTGAAGAATCAGAAAAAATTATCCCGACTACCTAAATTAATAAAAATGTAGCTCCGACGATTCTGTCGGAGTCACCCTGCGGGTGAAAAAAATGATAATGACAATAAAAGAAGCTTTAAAATTTGGGTCTTCGGAATTAAAAAAAGCAAAGATAAGAACTTCTCGACTTGATGCGGAAGTTCTTTTGATGTATACGCTTAAAAAAAGCCGGGAATGGATTTACCTAAACCTAAAATTTTCGCCGAATTCCTCGCCAAGGTTCCGAACCTTGGCAAATGGTTATAAAAAATTAATTGCGCGGCGGAAAAAGCATGAACCAGTTGCCTATATTACAAGGAATAAGGAATTTTACGGTCTGGATTTTTATGTTGATAGAAATGTTTTAATCCCCCGGCCTGAGACAGAGATTCTTGTAGAACAAGCTCTAAAAACAATTGACAATTTACAGTTGACAACTGACAAAATAACAATAGCTGATGTTGGGACTGGTTTAGGCAATATCGCTGTTTCTTTGGCAAAAAATATAAAAGGAAATTGCAAAATCTATGCTACCGACATTTCTGAAAAAATTTTGAAGATGGCTAAAAAGAATGCCAAAAAGCACAAGGTTTCAAAAAAAATTAAATTCTTAAAAGGTAGCTTTTTAAACCCTTTAAAAGAAAAAGTAGATATTGTAGTCTCTAATCCGCCTTATGTTCCCAAAAGCGATAAGGTCTCTCGAGAAGTAAAGTATGAACCTAAAAATTCTGTGTTTATGCCAGATAAAAACTTTCAAGAAAAGTTAATATACCAAATCAACGAGAAACTAAAAACCGGCGGCTTGGCTTTTTTGGAAATTGGAAAAGGTCAGAAGAAAAAAATCGAAAATTTAGTTAAAAAAATAATGCCTCGAGCAAAAACTGAATTTATAAAAGACTATTCGGGAATTTATAGAGTAGCTAAAATTCTAAAAATCAATGACTAATTACTAATGTCTAATTACTAATAAAATCCTAATGATAAGTGTTTGATTATTTTGGGCATTGGGCATTGAATAATTAGATATTGATTAGATATTAGAAATTAGGAATTAGAAATTTAATTATTATTCCGATACCTTAGATAATTTTACCTTAACCTTATTCTCTTTTCCTTCTCTTAAATAGGTAATCTCTATTTCGTCGCCCGGATTGTATTTCTGCATTAATTGTGACAGCCCGTGGCTCTTGTCAACCTCAGTATCGGCAACTTTTGTAATTATATCTCCTTCCTTTAATCCGGCTTTGGCTGCTGGACTGTCCGGCAAAACAGCTGGCTTTAATTGGGAGCCGGAGTAAAGCCAGGCACCTTTATCCACCGGGAGATCGTTCAAAGCGGCAATATCCTTTGTTATCAAAATATACCTTACTCCTATCATTGGTCTTATGATTTTACCGGTTTTTATGGCAGAATCTATTGCTGGCTTGGCAATATTTACGGGAATAGCAAACCCGATATTTTCGGCATTAGCCACCGCGGTATTTATTCCAATCACTTGACCTTTAAGATTTAAAAGTGGCCCTCCGGAATTTCCAGGATTAATGGCAGCATCTGTTTGCAAGAGACCCTCCAAAGCTTCTCGCTCTTCCCCTGTTGAGTCGGAAGCAACTATTGGTCTTCCCTTGGCGGAAATGACACCGGCGGTTACTGTGTTTTCAAACTCACCCAAAGCATTGCCTATGGCAACAACGCGCTGACCAACTTCCAGTTCGTCGGAATCGCCTAAATCAACAACTTTTAAATTTTTGGCGTCTATTTTAACTATTGCCAAATCATAAGAAGGATCGGTTGTTAAAACCTTAGCATCATAATCTTTACCATCGGTGGTTATAACTTTGTAGTTGGCATTCTTATCAGAAACAACATGCTTGTTAGTCAAAATTAAACCATCTCCCGTCAAAACAAAACCAGTGCCTTTACCCTGCTTTTTGCTTATGTCGCCAAAGAAATCCAAAACATTGGCTGTTCCCACAATAGTAACAACCGAGGGGCTCACCTTTTTGACAACATCAATCGTGACAGAATTCTCTTCAACAGTTATTTTTTCAACCTTGTCATTTATGACAACCTGATTGCTTTTTCCCAGCCATTTTTCCAAGTAAGGCATTAAAAGTTTATTAAAAACTCCTCCGCCAATCATTCCGGAAAGAAAACTCAAAAGAACTATTCCCACTATCCATTTTTTTGAAATTTTTTCCATGTTTTTCTCCTAAATTAAATTTACCATTTACTCGACAGAAGAAACAATAGAAGCACCAGTGAAGGAATTACCGCATGGCTTAAAAGATTTTTTCTGTCTAAAGAATTTTTTAGCGAAAAAGTTAGAAGTCCTGAGTAGATGTAATAAATTAAAAATAAAATAAATCCTGAAGAAAGTGCCAACAAAGGCAAGAAGCTTACAATCCAGAAAAATTCTACCATTAAGATTGTCAGTAAAAAATTATAAATATAAGATTCTTTACTTAAAACATTATTTTTCCAGAGATGAAAAAGAAAAAATGAAAAGGTAATAATGCCTGAAAGAATCATAACAAACCACACCGGCAGTTTAAATAATAAGTAAAAATAATTAATTATTACATAGGCAAAAAGGACGGAAACCAAATAAGCTATAGTTAGAATATTAAAAATTATAACCGAGTAGGAGACGATGTGGCTTTTTACAGCATAAAGAGAAGAAACAACCAAGTAAAGCAAAAATCCGAAAAGGATTATAAAGACGTGTTTTACAGGAACAGGGGGAACGATATTTAAAACAATAGAGGCTTCTATAAGCAAGACCAAAGGCAAAACAATAATCGGGTAGAGGCTCCTGTCTTCGATTCTTATCTCCAAAATCCTAGACAGCATAAAAAGAAAAAACAAAGACAGGAATCCGGCAAACAAAAAAACAAGGCTGGGCAAAAAATTTATAAGCTCTAGACCAAAAATAATTACAAAAACAGTCAAAAAAATCTTTTTTTCTTTGGTTTTATCCATTTAAGTGTTGAATCTATTGTGTATGGAATTCTTAAGTTTATAGTAGGGCTTTAGGATTTTGCGACTAGCTCTCATACTCATTTTTACGATACTTCTTCTTACCACCTTGGCGTGTTCTTTGGCGGAAATAAAATCACCGGCGACGGTAGTTGTTCTTTCTAGAATTGCTTTTTTTAAATCTTCGCTTGTTTCTCCAGGGAAAAAGGTAAGGCTCATACCAATATGCTCTACAACATGAGCATCGCTACCTGCCACTTCGGCGAGATTGAAGATTTTCTCATTTAACTTTTTGCTCTTCTTTGAGGAGAGACGGGCGGTGGGCATCGAGTTCATAACCTCAATTCCGTCTGGCAGAAGATCTTTATCATGTATTAACTCGTAAAGTCTTTTTAATCCCACCGCTGGCCTGGTGAACGGAAAAATTGAAAAGGGGTGAGGTATTATTGCCAGCCCTCCTTGACTGTGAACTGAATAAACTGTTTCCTCCAGAGTCTTCCCGGGCTCTACTTTTTCTTTGATGAAGAGTGCCAAAATCTCGCCTTGGTTTGAGAGTATCTCCTCCCCAATAATTACTTCCACACCATATTTCTTTTCAAGTTTTTGCGCCAGAAGGGCTCCTTTTATCTCATCATGATCAGTTATAGCGATAACATTCAATCCCATTTCGGAGGCTTTCTTTAAAATGACTTCCGGCTTATCTAAGCCATCATAGCTTGAAGAACTATGGATGTGAAGATCGGCTTTTCCTAATTTTTTATTAGTCATAATTATTTTCCTTTATAATCGCTTCCTACAATTATAACAATGTCAGCATTAGAATAACTCTGCTCTTTTATTTGTGGTTTGATGCTAAGCTTGGATAGTCTCTTTTTTAGGAATTCCAAGGTGTAAGGCTTTTTCCCTTTTGTATTGTCGTAAATGACTGTGGTTTTATAGTCTGTTTTATCGGCATTTCCGATATTGGTGATATTGTAGCCGTAGGATTTAAGCACTGAGGCTAATTTTTTGGCGCTTGAAGTATTTTTGGTTCCGCTAAGAACCTCAATTGAAGCATTCTCGTCTGTTATGTAGGTGTCAACAAATATCTCGTGGGCAAACCTTCTTATTTCCGAGTAATCTCCGCTTAAGGGAACCACAACCGACATACCATTAATCATAGTTGTCTTAACCAATCCTTCCTCACCGTTTATTACTTTATTTACTATTTTTGAAGAATCAACTTCTTTGCTAATCTTTATCAGCCTCTCTATCTCCCACAGCTGGATATCGGTTTTCAAGTGCTCACCTAAAGCATCAATTAAGCCTGGGACTTTGGCTGGATTTAGTATTGTCTCTACTTTAAAGGCTTTGTCTTTTATAGCAACTATTAGTTTTTGCTGTCGCTCGGCTCTGTCAAAATCAGAAGTCGAGTGGCGAGAGCGGGCATATTTTAAAGCAGTATCGCCATTCATAGTAGTTGAACCTTTTTTTATTCTAATTGTCTGATACCCTCCTTTAGGTGTTGGGTACTGGGTGTCTACGAGATCTTTTTCAACATTGAGAGTAACCCCGCCCAAAGCACCTACAATATCCTTAAAGCCTTCAAAATCAACGACAACCGCGTAGTGGATATTTATATCCAAAAGGTCAGAGACTATCTCTTTTGACATTGCTATTCCTCCACCCTTGACTTTGCTTTTTTCGCCCGTCCAATACATAGTGTTTATTCTATTGTAACTATTTTGGGGAATATAGAGATAAAGATCTCGGGGGATGGAGAGCATGGCTACATTTTTGGTGCGAGGATCGATACTTAAAACCATAATGGTGTCAGTTAAAGTGGGGCCTGAGTGACCCTCTCCTCCCATTCCTAGGATAAGAAAGTTTATGCGGCCGTCTCCCTCGCCCTTTAATTCCCTTGGACCAACTTTATTTAAAATAGCGGGGGCGCTGCCGGAAACATTTTCTTGAATTATTTTTTTGGTAGCCACAAAAGTCTTGTAAAAAAGGACTCCGGCAGTAACAATAACTAAGCCTAGAAAAATTCCTAAAGGAACCTCCCACCACAATTTCCGATGATGATAGGAAACTTCCTCTATCTCTCTTCCTTCTTTATCTGGTAGTTTTAATGATAGATCCACTACTTTTCCTACATTTTTACCCCGTTAGATAAATTTATTTTTTTATTTCTCTTTCTCTATAGAATGGCTCATATCTAACGGGGTTACAGTGTGATTATTATAACACATAAATTTTAAGACGCGCAAAACCACTCGAGACTATAAAATCTGATGGTTTTATATCTAACGAAGTTAATTATCTAACGAGGCAAAAGTTGGAAAATCCAAAAAAATCTGATAATATTATTTTAATGGAAGAAAATAAAAATAAAGAGTTCTCCTTTCCCAAAACTCTTTTTTCATTTCTGCTTTCTTTAATCTATGTGATTTTTGGGTATCTTTTAGCTTCCGAATACCCCAATATTGCTACTGTTATAAAAATTCTGGGAGTGGCGGGATTTTTCATCACTGCCTTTTATCTGGCGATAAATGTTACTACCTGGTCTTCTAATTTCCAGCAAAAAATAAGAGACTATTTTGCCTTATGGTTTGAGATCGCCTACACGCTCCTTGTAATCAGCATCATCGCCTTCACTATAAGATTTTTTGTTATCCAGCCATTTTTGGTAAAGGGCGAGAGCATGGAGCCGAATTTTAAGGATAAAGAATATTTAATCGTCAATGAGATCTCCTACCGCTTAGGCGAGAAACCCAAAAGGGGTGATGTTATTGTCTTCAAATTCCCTCGCGACCCCAAAGAAAACTACATCAAAAGAATAATTGGCTTGCCCGAGGAAAAGGTCAAGACGGAAGATGGAAAAATCTTCATAATAAACAAAAATAACCCTTACGGAACCGAGTTAAAAGAAAACTACATACCCTACGGAAACCAGGTTGACCAGGGAATGAATCAAGAGTGGAATCTTTCAAGGGATGAATTTTTTGTTTTAGGAGACAACCGTCTGCCGGGCGGAAGCTCTGACTCCAGAAGCTGGGGTCCCTTACCTCGAAAAAATATTATCGGCAAGGTTTGGTTTACTTTTTGGCCCCTCAAGGAAGCCAAATTTATCCTCCACCCTCAATATAATTTTTAATCTTTTTAAATAGTTCTATTAAGCGCTCTAGTTCTTCTTTGGAGTAATAATCTATTAAAATGCGTCCGCCCTTTCCTTTCTTTTGGATTTCTACTTTTGTTTGCAGGATATCCCTCAACTCGCCTGAAATCTCCTCCAAATAGAGGTCTTTTAGAGCCACCTTCTCTTTGGCTTGAGATTCTTTTCCTTCATGAAATCTTTTGGCGCGAGTTTCAACTTCCCGTACAGTAAGATTTCTTTTTATTATCAAAGTTAAAAGCTTGAGCTGTTCTTCTTTGGGTAAAGTTAATATGGCGCGGGCGTGACCTTGAGTTATTAGATTCCCCAATAAAGCGTCTTTAACCTCTTGGGGAAGGCTTAAAAGTCTTACAGAATTTATCACCGTGGTCTCCGCCTTGCCGACTTTCTGGGCAATATCTCTGGTTTCTAAGTTGAATTTTTTAACCAGAGTCTTAAAAGCTTCGGCTTCCTCTAAAGGATTTAGATCTTCTCTTTGAATATTTTCAATTAAAGACATCTCCAGCTTTTTGGAGCCATCGGCATCTTTAAGAACAGCTGGCACTTCTTCTAGCCCGGCTTTCTGAGCGGCTTTGAGCCTCCTCTGTCCAGCAACCAAGTGATAACCTTCTTCTTTTTTGGTAACAATTAAAGGCTGGAGAATACCATGCTCTTTGATTGACTGAGCCAGCTCGGCAATTTTTTCCTCGTCCATATTCTTTCGCGGCTGGTACTCATCAATTGAAATTTCTGAAATCTTAAGGTAAACAACGCTCTCTCTTTTTTTGAGCTCGCCCTCAACCTCTTCGGGAATTAGTGATTTTAACCCCCTGCCTAAAACATCTTTATTTTCCACTTTCTATAACCTCCCTGGCTAAATTTTTATATGCTCTTGCCCCTTTAGAAAAAATATCGTAGGAAAAAATTGATTTACCAAAACTGGGCGCTTCTGCCAGACGGACATTTCTGGGAATAATGGTTTCAAAAACCGGTCCCGGAAAGTTGTTTTTTACCTCTTCTATTATGCGGCGAGAAATTTTTAATCTCTTGTCGTGCATAGTAAGGAGGGCGCCTCCGATCTCCAGCTCGGGGTTTAAAGCGCTCTTTATTAAAGTTATGGTTTT
>Ga0210017_1004558_pt1 | contig 11306 bp, 11 predicted proteins | sample CryGeyCG2014_020_FD_183966 | JGI IMG/M metagenome (GOLD analysis project Ga0210017, IMG submission 183966) | Groundwater microbial communities from aquifer - Crystal Geyser CG08_land_8/20/14_0.20 (SPAdes) (version 2) | ecosystem: Environmental > Aquatic > Deep subsurface > Groundwater | place... | reverse complement strand
CCGCGGTCTTGTACCTTGGGCATTTTGATTAGCTAAATTTATCAATTGAGTTGTATATAATGGGAAGTCTTTAACCTCGCCAATTAGCTCTTTTACTAATTCTTCGTTTTTAATTTTAATCAGCATAATTTTTAGTAATTACAGATTCTTTAACAATGGTTTTTACTAAATTATTTTGCTGCTGGATCAGACGATTCTGTCGTCGACAATGTATTTTGATTTCCTTCCGAAGTTTTTTCTTCAACTCTTTGAGAAGGAAATAATGCAATTTCTAACTCGGTTTTTAATTCATTGCATCGTTGTTTTATTTCTTCTATTTTTATATTCGAATAGAATTCAAATGGTTTTTTATCAGAAAAACTGGCAATCTGAAATTGTTCTCCAACACTACCATCTTGAGAACTCGTTTCTTGAATACAAAAAGCTGCTAAGCTGGCGGTTGCGACTTCGTCTTGTTTCTCCTTATAAAATCGATAGAGAAGGTATTGGGCAATATTGGGCACTCCAATAGCAGCAAAGTTTATTGTTATTTCGGAAGGCGCAAATCTGTTGTGAGATGACAAATCCAAAATTTTCCCTTTTTTTAATTCCCCACCATCCTTTTTATCGAATCCCACCAATAAAACTCTGAAAAACGGAATTACTTGATTTTTTATATTTTCTACCCAGTCTTTCATAGACATTTGTCCAAACCATTTTTCATAGCTTTCAACAGCAACGCTCCTAAAAATTTCTGCAACCTCCTTAATAGGAATATCTTGAACTCCTTGCGTAGTTAATTCTATTTTAACCTTTTTGAGAAACAGGTCGATTATTGAGGTGCCTATCCCCGCGTCTCCGGCAAGAGTAAGAGCGCACCTGTCGGTGATTTTATGTATTTTTTCTACAAAATCACCATGGGTAGACATAAAAGTAGTCCCTCCTGTTATTCTTTTGTCCGAGGCTATTATTGCTGTATTGTCTTTTGCGAACAACGCAATTCCTAAAGTCATTAATTTTAATTATAATTTATATCTATAAAATTTCCCGCCGGCATTTGAACGTTGCACTTCGGCTTAAAGTGGTCGTAGTTGGTTCGTTCAATATCTTTTCTCAAATTTGATTCAGCTATTAGAGTATAAACAAAATAGCATTTTAGATTTTTAATATAAGTCGTTACACAAGGATTTGTGTTTATACCATTTAAGTGTTGTGTTAATCTTTCTCTAATATTATCTGCCTGCCCAACATAAAAAACATAATACGGACCATCCGCTGATTTATACGACAACCTGTATACTCCCGCTTCTTGCGGTAAGTTGTCAATAATTGATGATTCTAATAATTGTAGAGATGACCAAGTTAAAATTCTGGGCATAAATGATTTTATAAAAAACTATATTTTATATTAATAAAATATCGAGCATTCTTCAACTTGTAGCTAAAATTTTACTTCTTCCCTTCTTTGTGTAAGGTGTGTTTTTTACAAAACTTACAAAATTTTTTCAATTCTAATTTCTTCTCAACAGCTTGTTTTGATTTGTGAGCAAAATAGGTTATTCTTTTACACTCCGAACATTGAAGTTTGACAAATACTTTTCTTTTTTTGGGCATACTTGTTCGCTAATAATTATATGAGCCGGGAATGGGAATTGAACCCATGACCTTTTTCTTACCAAGAAAACGTTCTACCACTGAACTATCCCGGCCTAATTTTGTTGTGGGCAGGGAGGGATTCGAACCCCCGAAGGCCAGAGGCCACGTGGTTTACAGCCACGTCCATTTAACCACTTTGGTACCTACCCCCTCGATGTATTATCTTACCATAAAATACCTTTTATTCAATAATTTTTCTGTGTTTTTTTCGCCATTCTTCTATTTTTTTGTGGTTACCGGAAACTAGAACTTTGGGCACTTTCCAAACTTCTGGCCTTGCCCGCCTAAATTTTCCTTTCGGGTAAAATTTTGGTGGGCGAGTATATTGAGGATATTCAATAAACCCTTTTTTCTTAGTAATTCTTTCTTTTAATAATTCTGGTTTTCCCAAAACTCCGGGAATTAATCTGGCCGTAGTTTCTATCACTATCATTGCCGCTAATTCGCCTCCCATTAAATCATAATCGCCAATCGATACTTCCATATCAGCAACATGTTTTGCCACTCTTTGGTCAACCCCTTCATACCTCCCACAAATTAGTATTAACTGTTCCAGTTTTGAAAAGCGGTAAGCCATTTTCTGATTAAATTTCTTTCCCCGAGGCGTAAATAATATCACTTTTGACCTTTGACCTTTAGTCTTTGATGTTAAAGATTGGACAGCTTTAAAAATTGGCTCTACTTTCATCACCATCCCCATTCCCCCACCAAAAGGACGGTCGTCAACGGTTTTATGCTTATCTTTTGTAAAATCTCTTAAATTATGAGTTTTAACTTTAATATAACGCTTTTTTAAAGCTCTTTTAATAATTGATTCTTTTAGATAAGAATCAAAAATCCCTGGAAAAATTGTGATAATATGAAAGGTTAACATATCAATCTAAAACAAAAACAGTACTATTTTTGATAATAGCACTGTTTTCGCGTTGGGTAAACGAATCTTGGAGTTTTCTTTACAACTTTAGATCTTCGAGTCCTTCTTCGGTAGAAGTTCTCTTTCCTCGAACTGTTCTGCCACCTTCTGGCTCCTCGATCTTTAAATTCACTCGGGCGTGATTTTTCATACCGATAATTCGAACCAGGGTTCTGATAGCTCTTGCGGTTGAGCCTTGACGACCAACCACTTGTCCCATATCCTCAGGATTGACTGTCAAAGAAAGTAAAACTCCCATTTCGTCAACTTTTCTTTCTACCTTGACATCCCCTGGATTGTCAACCAAGGCCTTAATTACATACTCGAGGAAATCTTGATCAACTGTTTTTTTCTCTACCATAGTAGTAATCAATAATCATTTGTCGTTAAGCATTAGTCAGTAGCTCGACCTTTCATCTTATATGTGCTACTTCTTCTATTATATTATTTTAAGAAATTTTGTCAACCCCTTCCCCCTCTTTCTTACCCTTTTTCTTTTTATGAACCGGGATTTTTTTACCCTCTAAAATTTTTTCTTTAATTAATAAATTATGAACCGTATCCGAGGGTTGAGCTCCTACTGAAAGCCAATAGTTAATTCTATCTTTTCTTAAAACTTTTTCCTTTGTTAGGGGATTGTAAAAACCAACTTCCTCCAAAAACCTTCCTCCCTTAGGAGGGTGTTTTTTATCGGTTACTACAATTTTAAATGAAGGCTGATTTTTTTTACCGACACGAAAGAAACGAATTACTAACATATTACTTCACCAGTTTTTATACTCAATGAAATTAAAATTTCATTTCGACCTTTGTCCGTCTGAGACGGACTCGGTTTTTAATGCGTTTTTAGCAGCTGTCTCTTCGGCTTCTTGTTTGGAAGAACCCTCTCCCTTGGCTACTAATTCTTCATTTAAAAATACTCCAATTGTAAAGTGTTTGGCATGGTCAGGGCCCCACTCTTTCAAAACTTTGTAGTTGGGAGTAATCCCCTTTTTCTCTTGGGCTTCTTCTTGAAAAAGAGATTTAGCATCCTTGAAAAGACCTTTTTCAATAATTTGAGGCAATTCTTTTATTAGATGTTTTTTGGTAAATTTTTGGCAAGTTTTATATCCTAAATCGAGATAAAGAGAACCAATAAAGGCCTCAAAAGTATTGGCTAAAATACACTCTCGGGCTTTCCCGCTTTCTTTTGTTTCTCCCAGCGAAAGCAAAAGAAAATCGTTGAAATGTAAACCCTGGGCAATCTTAGCTAACATTTTACTGTTAACCAGGGCTGCCCTCCAGGAAGTTAATTCACCCTCTGTTTTTTTGGGGTATTTTAAATAAAGATATTCGGTAACAACTAATTCTAAAACTGCGTCTCCTAAAAATTCCAGTCTTTCATTGTGGAAAAGCCGAAATTTTGGATTTTCATTTAAATAGGACCTGTGGCAAAAAGCCTGAACTAACAAATCTTTATTTTTAAAAGAGATATTTAATTTTTTCTCCAATTTAGAAAAATCTTTCATCATAGGTTTTTGAAAACTGTTCCCAAAACTCCGTTAACAAATTTGCTCGAATTTTCTCCACCAAAAGTTTTAGCTAACTCAATAGCTTCATTTATTGCTACTTTAGGAGGGACTTCTTTCTTATTACCATACAATAACTCATAGAGTCCAATCCTTAAGACATTTCGGTCAACAGTCATAATTTGACCAACCGGCCACTGGGGGGCTGCTTTTTCGATGATTTTATCAATTTGAGAAAGATATTTCACTACCCCCTCAACTAACTGCCAGACAAACTCAACGTCTTCCAAACCCGGTCCGAATTCTTTGATATTCTTTTCAATAACCTTTTTTAAATCTTCTTTTTTTCCGTAAAAATCCCACTCATATAAGCTCTGCATAGCGATAGAACGTGATAAATGACGAGAAGCCATAATTGAAATTATTTTCGGGACATTCCTTCCCAAGTTAATGGTTTTTCTTTTTCTTTTTCTTCTCTCTTTTTTGCCTTCATTTCTTTCTCTTTTTTCTTTCTTTCTTTTTTGCTCAATTTCGACAAAACATCAATAACTTCTTTCTCTTTATAATAACCGCAGCTGGGACAGACAGCATGAGGCAAAATTAACTTTCCGCACTTTGGACAGATTACTAAAACAGGTTTATTTAAAAAAATATGCGCTCTTCGTTTATTTCTTCTTGATTTTGTATGTCTTTGTTTTGGAACACCCATATCTTTACTTATAACAAAAGTTTTTTAATTTTTCAAGCCTGGAGTCATCGGTCATAATACTTTACTGGTCTGAAGCTTTTTCTGTGGATTTTACAGGGTCTGTATTTTTTTAACATTTTTTTATGAAATTTTGTTGGATAACCCTTATGTTTATCAAAGCCGTATTGAGGAAATTTTTTGTGGTACTTTTCCATTATTTTATCTCGCCAAACCTTGGCAACGATACTGGCTGCACTGCAAGAAAAAACTTTCTCATCGGCTTTAACAATTGATTTTTGAGGAATTTCTATGTTTAGCTTCATTTTCCCATCCAAAATTAAAAAATCCGGTTTAAGTTTCATATTATTTACTGCTCTTTTCATCGCCAATTTCGTTGCCTCCAAAATATTAATTTTATCAATCACTTTTTCTGAAACTTTTCCTATCCCCCATTCAATTTGAGGATGATTTGTCAAAATTTTGTAAAATTCTTCTCTCTTTTTTGGTGTCAATTTCTTAGAATCTTTTACACCCAATAAACCTAACTTACTTAACTGTCGGAGGTCGTACCTCGGGTAGTGAATTATTGTTGCGGCTGCAACAACTGGGCCGGCTAAAGGACCGCGTCCACTTTCATCTAATCCGGTTACTTTTTTATATCCCTTTTTCCATAATTTTTTTTCTTCCCTTAAATTTGGGTATTTCATTTCTTTATTGTATCATACTTAACCTTTTAGTAAGGGGTTTGACTTGTCTTTAGAGAAAAAGTAAAATGATGTAATGCCAAAATTCACCCACATCCATGTCCATTCTCACTACAGTTTACTTGACGGTCTTCCCAAGATCGATGAGATTTTAGATTATGTTAAAGAATTGGGTATGGATTCGGTGGCTTTGACTGACCATGGAGTTTTGTACGGAGCGGTTGAATTTTTTAAAAAAGCTAAACAAAAAGGAGTAAAACCGATAATTGGTGCTGAGATGTATATGGCTTTTGAGAGAATGCAGCAGAAAAGGCCAAATATTGACGACAAGAGATATCACTTAGTTTTGTTAGTTAAAAACGAAGAAGGATATAAAAATTTAGTTAAACTTATCACCCTCTCCCACTTAGAGGGTTTTTATTATAAACCGAGGATAGACGAAGAAACTCTCGCAGAATACAGCTCGGGTTTAATTTGTCTTTCCGGCTGTATCCAGGGAAAAATTCCTAAACTCATTTTAAGCAAAAAATTTGAGGAAGCAGAAAAGCTTGCTCAAAAATATCAAGAAATTTTTGGTCCCGATAATTTTTATTTAGAAATTCAAAACCACCCTAATTCTCCCGATTATCAGAAATCTAATCAAGGTTTAATAACTCTTTCTAAAAAGTTAGCTATACCTTTGGTAGCCACCAATGATATTCATTATTTAAAACCAGAAGATGCTGAAGCTCAAGATATTTTAATGCTCATTAATACCGGAGCTAATCTCAACGACCCCGAAAGATTAACAATGAAATCAGACGATTTTTCAATGAGGAGCCCGGAAGAGATGACAAGGTTATTTAAAAACACTCCTCAAGCTATTGAAAATACTCAAAAAATTGCCGAGCTTTGTAATTTCGAATTTGTTTTAGGTAAAACCCAGCTTCCTTACTTTGAGGTTCCTGAGGGAAAAACTCCTGAGGATTATTTGAAAGAACTTTGTTATCAAGGTTTAGAAAAAAGACTACAACCCACCCACCACCCTTTAACCCACCATCCCACCCTTAATAGGAAAGAAGTTATTGATAGATTAGAGTATGAACTTTCAGTGATTAAAGAAACAGGTTTCGCCTCTTACTTTTTGATTGTTCAAGATTTTGTTAATTGGGCAAAAGAAAATAGAATTGTTGTTGGGCCGGGGCGAGGTTCGGTAGGCGGTTCTTTGGTGGCTTATTTGCTCAATATTACCAATGTTAATCCTTTAAAATATGATCTTTTATTCGAACGATTTTTACATCTTGAGAGATCGGCCGGCCTTCCTGATATCGACCTTGATTTTACCGATAGAAGAAGAGATGAGGTAATAAATTATGTAGCTGAAAAATATGGCCGAGACAAGGTAGCTCAAATTATTACTTTCGGAACAATGGCAGCCAGAGCGGCAGTTAGAGATGTTGGTAGAGCTTTAGGATATTCTTATATTTTCTGCGATAGAATTGCCAAAATGATTCCTTTTGGTTTTAATTTAGACCAGACCTTATCTCGGGTATCTGAATTCCATCAGATATATGAGACTGACGAAGAAGCCAAAAAACTTATTGATTTCGCCAAAAAATTAGAAGGGGTAGCCAGACATGCCTCAACCCATGCCTGCGGAGTAGTGATTTCTCGGCAGCCCCTCACCAATTTAGTTCCCCTTCAACACCCAACCCAAAACGACAAAACAATTATTACTCAATATGAAATGTATTCAATTGAGGACTTAGGTCTTTTGAAAATGGATTTGTTAGGATTGAAAAACTTAACAATTATTGAAGATACTTTAGCCAGAATTTACAAGGTTCAGGGAAAATCTCTTAATATTGAAAAAGTTCCCTTTGATGACAAAAAAACTTTTAAACTATTACGAGAAGCAAACACCACAGGCGTTTTTCAATTGGAATCCGATGGTTGCAAAAGATACCTTAAACAACTAAAACCCACTGAATTTGAAGATATAACCACCATGGTTGCTTTATATCGCCCTGGCCCTATGCAGCTTATTCCCGAATACATCCAGAGAAAGCATAAAAAGAAAAAAATTGAATATTTACACCCAAAATTGAAACCAATTTTAGAAAAAACCTATGGGTTGCCTGTTTATCAAGAAAGTTTAATGAAAATTGCTCAGGAATTAGCTGGATTTAGTTTGTCTGAAGCTGATGTGTTAAGGAAAGCGATTGGTAAAAAAATAAAGAGCTTGCTTTTGAAACAAAAAGAGAAAATGATTCAGGGGATGTTGATGAATAATGATATAAAAAAAGAAATTGCTCAAAAAATCTGGGAATGGATTTTGCCGTTTGCCAGTTATGGTTTCAATCGAGCCCACAGCGTTGCCTATGCTACCATTGCCTATCAAACAGCCTATCTTAAAGCTCATTATCCAGTTGAATTTATGGCCGCTCTTTTAACTTCGGAAAAGGCCGATGTTGAAAGAATTGCTGTTTTAATTGAAGAATGCAAAAAGATGGGCATTGAGGTTTTGGCTCCAAATGTTAATGAAAGTATTAGAAACTTCACTGTTATACCAAAAGAAAACAAAATAAGATTTGGTCTTTTGGCTATTAAAAATGTTGGTCAAAATGTAGTTGAAGCTATTATCCAGGAAAAGAAGGCCTCAGGACCCTTTCAATCTATTGATGATTTCCTGGGCCGAGTAAGCTCTAAAGATTTAAATAAAAAATCCTTAGAAAGCTTAATAAAAACCGGGGTTTTTGATGAGTTTGCCGAGAGAAATCAATTACTTTCCAATTTAGAAAGGTTATTGGAAATAGCCCGGGAAACCCAAAAAGCAAAACTAAACGGTCAAAAAGGTCTTTTTGATGGGATGAAATTTAATTCTAAAATCATTTTAACTTCGGCCCCCCCAGCTTCAGAAAATCAAAAATTAAACTGGGAAAAAGAATTATTAGGTCTTTATATTAGCTCCCATCCTTTAAGGGGTTTTGAAAAAATCTTAAGACAGAAAACAATTTCCATAAATGAAGTAAAAAAAGAAATGTCCGAACCATCTTTTCCTTATTCTTTAACTGAAGTATTCGGAAAATTCCGGAGGATAAGAGTTGGCGGAATAATTTCCCGCCTTAAGAAAATTTTAACTAAAAATGGCAAACCTATGTTATTTATGAAAGTTGAAGATTTGACCGATCAAATTGAGGTGGTTGTTTTTCCTTCAGTCATTGAGAAAAAGTCAACCCTTTTTAGAGAAAATAAAATTGTTTTAGTAACCGGCAGGTTGGATACGAAAGATGAAGTTCCCAAAATAATTTGCGAAGATATCGAAGAAATTATAGAAGAAACATAAAATTTCTTCTCCACCCTTCGCTCGGCTTTGCCTCGCTCGGGTAAGTCGATGAAACTAAGGTTTCATCTCCACCCTTCGCTCGGCTTTGCCTCGCTCGGGTTATCGAAGAAATTATAGAAAGTTAAACACTATGAAAATTGAAACCTTACGTCATTCATTAGCTCATATATTAGCAACAGCCGTTCAGGAATTGTATCCGGGAACTAAATTTGGCATTGGGCCGGCTATTGAAAATGGTTTTTATTACGATTTCGAATTTCAAAAAAGTTTAGCCCTTGAAGAGCTGCCAAAAATTGAGAAGAAAATGAAAGAATTGATTAAAAAAAATCTTAGATTTATTAAAAAAGAAATTACAAAACAAAAAGCAAGAACATTATTTAAAAGCCAACCCTATAAATTAGAACTAATCAAAGAACTTGCCGAGCTACGATCTCCGAAAATCATAATTTATCAAGTTGGAGATTTCATTGATTTATGTCGGGGTCCCCACCTGAAATCAACAAAAGAAATAAATCCCGATGTTTTTAAATTAACAAAAATTGCCGGTGCCTACTGGAAAGGGTCTGAAAGAAACCCAATGCTGACCAGAATTTATGGTATTGCTTTTAAAACAAAAAAGGAATTAGAAAATTATCTCCAAAAAGAAGCTGAAGCCGAAAAGAGGGACCATAGAATTTTAGGCCAAAAATTAGAACTTTTTATGTTTGATGAAGAAGTTGGGGCTGGTCTCCCTTTATGGATGCCCAAAGGAGAAATTCTACGCTACCTCATTGAAGAGTATTTATATCAGGAGCTGAAATCTCAAGGTTATCTCTGGGTAAAAACTCCCCATATTGGAAATTTAAAATTATGGAAAACATCGGGACACTGGGAGCTTTATCGGGAAAATATGTACTCCCCTATTAAAGTTGAAAATGAGCAATATTTGTTAAAACCAATGAATTGTCCTTTTCATGTAAAGATATATCAATCCAAAATCAGGAGTTACAAAAATCTACCTTTAAAATTTGCTGAATTAGGAACCGTCTATCGCTATGAAAAATCAGGAGTTTTACATGGCCTGATAAGGGTTCGGGGCTTCACCCAAGACGATGCCCATATTTGGTGTACTCCGGAGCAATTATCTCAAGAGCTAACAGAGCTTTTAAAGTATAGTTTAAAAATCCTCAAGACCTTTGGTTTTAAAGATTATGAAATTTATCTTTCTACCCGGCCTCAAAAGTATGCTGGGACCTTGAAGGATTGGCAGAAGGCAACCAACACCCTTAAATATGTTCTTAAAAAACTTAAATTAAAATACCAAACAGATATCGGGGGTGGTGTTTTTTATGGACCTAAAATTGATATTAAAATTAAAGATTCTTTAGGTCGTCCCTGGCAATGTACAACTATCCAGGTTGATTTCAACTTGCCAGAGAAGTTTAAAATAACCTACATTGACCAAAAAGGAAGAAAGCGCGAACCCATTATGATTCATCGGGCTCTCTTGGGGAGTATCGAAAGGTTTATCGGTATTTTGCTTGAACATTATACCGGAGCTTTGCCTTTATGGTTGTCTCCGGAGCAGGTCTGGCTTATACCGGTGGGCAGAGGCCACAGAAAATACGCCAGAGAAGTCACCTACCAACTCACCAAGAACGGTTCTCGCTGCAGGCTTAGAGATGAAAATGAAACTGTTTCCAAAAAAATCAGAGAAGGAGAGCTCCAGAAAATCCCTTATCTTTTAGTGGTAGGAGATAAAGAAGTGAAAGCAAAACTGGTTCGGGTTAGAAAAAGAGGAAAAGGAGACCTGGGTCCAATTAAATTTTCTCAATTTTTGGAAAAAATTAAAATAGAAATAGAAAAGAAATAACCCTACGAATTACGAATTTTTTCGAATTACGAATATTCGTAAATTCGTACTAGATTCGTTATTCGTTGATAATTATCTATGTCTAAGCCAATCAAACTTTTTATTATTCTAATTACTGCAGGAGTATTTCTTGGTGCTGGGCTTTTTTCTTTAGCTCAGGAGGACAGCCCAACCACGGTCGAGGAAGATATAATCCTTGATGAGGAAGTTGAGAGCGAAGATTTGGATATTCAAGAACCTCGCCTTTTGCCAGACAGCCCCTTTTATTTTCTGAAAACCTGGCAGAGAGAAATTAGGTCCTTTTTTACCTTCAATTCGATAGCTAAAGCTCGTTTAAGAGAAAGATTTGCTTCAGAAAAATTGATGGAACTGAAAAAATTAGCTCAAAAAACAGAAAACCCAGGCATCTTAAAGAAAGCGGCCGAGAATTACAAGAAAGAGACAGAAGTCCTAAAAAAAGTGGCTGAAAGATTAGAGGGGTTAAAAGAAGAAGCCGAGGTCGGAAAGTTTATGGACAAATATATGTCTCACCAGCTTTTACACCAAAACATTTTGGAGAAATTAGAAAATCAAGTACCCTCTCAAGTATTTGAAAAAATTCAAGAGGTTCGAGAAAGACACCTGGAAAATTTTAAAGATGTGATGTTGAAATTAGAAGAAAAAGAAAATCTTACCGAAAGA
>Ga0210017_1004557_pt1 | contig 11307 bp, 7 predicted proteins | sample CryGeyCG2014_020_FD_183966 | JGI IMG/M metagenome (GOLD analysis project Ga0210017, IMG submission 183966) | Groundwater microbial communities from aquifer - Crystal Geyser CG08_land_8/20/14_0.20 (SPAdes) (version 2) | ecosystem: Environmental > Aquatic > Deep subsurface > Groundwater | place... | reverse complement strand
CCAAGCCGGTTTTAGCGGGACATACAATGTCATGCCGGCTTCAGGAATAAACGTGCAAGCTGGCGGCTTTGCAGAAGTGGTCAAAACTCAAACAACAAACGGCGTGCAGTTTAGCGTCCGTTCACAATCAACTGCAAAAAAGCAATGATTGAAGGAGGGTGCCATGAAAAAATTTTTTCTTTTCTTAATTGTTGCCTTCTTGGCCATCAGTTTTAGTCAGAAGGCGTCCGCGGCGGATACCAATAGTAACTCGGCTTTGATCCAGCAATTTTCGGATAACCACGGAAACTACACATATGGGGATTTACTGAACAGTACAAAACAAGACCCAACCGTAGTAAATGGGCTTCAGCCTTTTCCGGCCGAAAAAACAAACGATACCCGTCTGCCTGTTCTTTTGGGCAGATATGGGTTCGTTCTCTTGGATGACTTTGATGAGGTATATCAAGGCATCAGAGTGGAAAACTTGCTGGCGGGCAAATCTAATTGGTGGGACTCTTCGGAAAATTTTTACCCGCTGGAAGCCGAAGACACCACCGCGGCGGAAAATGATAGAGTGTCTCTTCTTCCCTATTATCCCTGGGGGGTAGAGAAAGTCGGGGAGGCTTTTATCGCTGTCCCCAAGGATCATGAAATTATCACTCCATACCTTTATGAGGCAATTAGAAAGGTGTGGAGCAAGACCGGTTGCCGCTACTACACGGTCTTGACCAATATGCGGCAAATCACTGCCAATATGGGGTGGGGTGCCGGCATATCGTTTGTCGGCTCAGTATTGCCGGCACCTGATTCGCACGGCAGCCGGACTGGCATGGTAAGCGGTACCGGTGTTGGCGCTGGAAAATTTGAGTCATTTGTCTGGCAGAAACCCGGTTTTTATGTAATCGGGTGGCAGCATTACCTGTCTGAAAATGAAGCCAAGACAAACCTGGCCCGATTTAAATCAAGGGCCGCGGTCAAGGCCGCTGAAACTGTTAAAAAAGAAGAAACAGTGACCAAAAAAGTAGTCTCTGTTTCCGAACCGTCTAACGAACCACCGAAAACCGAAACAAAAATACTGCCGACTGCCCCTATCTTGTTTGCCTACGACAGTGATGTCGTTGCTCATGCCGAAGAGGAAAAAATACGAAAATGGGCCAACGATATTGCCCGGATTGTGGACAAAATACAGCCAAACCAAAAAATTGTTCTGATTGGCGGTGCCAGTATTGAAGGCACTGATCGGCATAATTGGGACTTAGCCGGGCGGCGTGCTGAAAACGCTGCCTTAAAAATGGCGGAGATGCTCATCAACTTGGGTGTCTCCAAAGAATGGATAAACGAGCACCTACAGTTCCAATCTGTGGGTGAAAACTTTATCCAGATTAAGGAAGACGGCCAGCACCCGAAAAACCGGTGCGTCTACATAGCCGTCCAAAACAGATTGACTTAAATTCTCCTCGCCGCTTCTGGCGGCGAGATTCAAGGAGGAAAATAATGATGAGATATTTTTGTTTAATTGCGATTATTTTTTTGTTCTCCGCCTGCGCTACTGGCGGACGAGGCGGATGGAATGGCGAAGTGCGCAAATCAACATACGCTCCAGCAGTTGATTCGGATTGGAGTGTAAAAGAGGCGCCCCCCAAAGCGCCTGTTGAAAAAACGGCCGAGGCGCCAGTCAGCGCACCTCAAAAAATTGACTTGAGCAAGCTGACAACTCCGGACGCATCAGCTCCGGCCAAAGATTCAGCAACCGCTCAACCCGCCCAAGCCGCACCGGCTCCAGCCGCAGCGGATAAGGTCAAAGCCGCGCCTGCCACCTTGAAAATATTACAAGCAAGGATAGCGGTGGTGGAAAAAATAGTTGGACAACATGACAAAAAAATCAAAATACTTACAGACTATCAAATAAAAATTGATAGGAAATTGGAGGCTCTAAATATTGACGGAATAAACAAGGTGGTTACGAGCCCTTTTAATCAAGGCTCGGCGCAAATTACAAATACAATTACAAAACAACTGGACGTAATCGTCAAAAAAATAAAGACAAAGACGAAAAAAAATGTCCACATCTTTATCGAAGGCCTGGCCAGTATCACTGGCCGGCCGGAAAACAATCAAAAATTAGCTTGGCAACGCGCCCAGACAGTTAAAAAATATCTCGAAGAAGAAGGAGGAGGGCTAGAATGGACAATAGAGGCGGTGGGAATCGGTTCCACAAACCGCATGCTCTATATGTCTAACAATCAAAGCGTTATTCTCACAATTGAATAGCGCGCAAAACCCCGGCTCAAAAACCCGGGGTTTATTATTGGCTTCATTTTTTCTGTAATTCTATCGATTTGAATGGTTCAATAAAATTATCTAAAAATTCAGATAATTTAGTGTAATTATTATTATCTATTTTTTGATTGTTCGCATATAATTCTGCTTTTCCGTTAGAAAATATTTTTAACGCAAATTTATTACTATTACTATTATATTGCATTTGGATTACGTTTTCATTTGTTAAATCATCTTTAACAATGTTTATAGCTTTCAATATTCTATTCTCGATATTTTGATTAATATCATTTTGTTTACAATAATTTTGAAAAAATTGCTTCATTGAATCTTTATCATCATTATTATTAAACAATTTAGCCAAAGACTCATTACAGCCTGACCCAACATCAAAAAAATTATTACTATTCATTTTAGCCAATAATTCCGCCGACCCAACGTAATTACTGCTAACATCATTTAAAGACTCTCTATTTTCGGCAATAGGAGATTCTTCCAATTCGGCACCCTCAGAACTGATTGTATTCAATCCCGGAACATCATTTCTTGTTTCCATTTTCTGTAAATCTATCAAAGGTTGATTTATGGCTTTTTCTAAATCTTCAAGACTGTCATATGCATGATTCCAGCCGGCTGGACCGTCGACAAAAATCTTTCCGTCTTTAATGAGCAAATCATAATCTGGCGCATTTTTAATATTTAAATGGATTGTGGCGCCATTATTATTATTTGAGAAGAGAATATCATTTTTATATTCATAGCCTATCCGACCAGCGCTTTTTCTAACCATTTTCTCTAAGAGATCAGGAATCTTCTCTATTTGTTTTTGTGCGTCTGTTGTTGAATTAGAATTTTTATCATCAATTGCTGGAGATTTTTCTTTACCTGAATTTTTTGAGGTAATAATGTGCTGGGAATTTTTTCTTAATCGCTCCTCGCTCCTCAACCCTGCCTCCATGGGCGCCGTACCTTTTTCCACCTCAAATGTCCCATCAGAATGCAGAACAACTCGGTTCCCTGCATAAACCAGATTGCGAACATCATCTCCATCGCCCAGTTTGAGGTTAGACACGGACATTTTCCGAATTGCCTTGCTCAACAGGGAGCCACGGTTTTTATCGGTAATATTTGGATTGCTAATATAACGACTGATGAATTTGTCTTTTGTTTCATCTTGAGCGTTTTTTACCGCTTCGTAAAGGGCCGCAGATAGAGTATGATGCTTTTTATCAATCGAAACGAAGCTAACCGGATCGGACGTAGTTGTAAATTTTTTGGAGTCACTACCACGCGGATCTTGCTCATTCATCTGGTTAGTTTGTTTTGTTAATTCACTTTGCTCATCATCATTAATTATTATCATTTTACCTGTATCAATATCTGCAGTTTTTATTGCGTATTTACCATCATTAGTAATAATCACTTCGCTCCCAGGCGTTAATAAAACCGGTTGCTGGCTATTTTCAAGATGACTTAAATAATGATCTTTAACTTTTTTTAAAGCGTTTTCAATTTCTGAATTTATATTTATATTTTTACAATCACTTTCTTCTAATTTTAACCATTGACTAATAAATTTTTTCACTTTTTCTGGTTCTTCCCTATTCAGTAGTCTTCTTAGAACACTATCCAAAGACTCATTTTTTTCCACCTTTTCAACAATACCGTGAATAGTAATATAATTAAAATTTGTGGTTGTGGCTTGTGCTTCACCGGGACTAAAAGAATCTGCTAAAAAATCTGTTAAGGTTTGACTTAATCGCGGCGCCAACTGCGCGAAACGATAAAGAGAATCAAGAGTCATAACCATACCCACGCCTTTGCCGGTTTTTTCTGTTAAACGCGCCAAATATGCCAAAGTATCAATTGTTCCTTGGTCGCCAACAATTCTATCTAGATCGTCAAAAACAGCCTTTTTTTTGGCCATGAAATCTTGTTTGGCTTTTTCCTTGTTCTCTGAGGAGTTTAAGTTAGAATTTTCTATTTTATCTATTTCCTTCTGAAAATGATTAACAATCATGCCCATATGTTTATTCATGATCTTGCCAATAAAACCAAGACCGGCGTAATCTGTCCGGTTTATTCTTTTCACCAAATCGGCCGGCAGATTTTCCTGATAAGCTTGCCGTAAGTCTTCACTCTCAACATGACCGTTGCTTTTTTGACAAACTTTTTCATACAGATCCCAAGCTTCTTCATAGGCTATGTCTTTGTCGTGAACTCGGGTGTTTTCAAGCGCGCCTTCATAATTAAATCTTGTTTCTTTCAAGGCCTCGCTACGACGACCAATAAACATGGCACTGGCGGTAATATGACGAAAAGGATTAGCCACGCCGGCGTCAAAAAGGATACGGGCATAACGAGTCAAGGTGCCAAAACCTTTTCCCATGCCTGAAAGTACGGATAAATTATTTTTGGGCCCGCTTTCATTAATCGCTTTTTCAGCGATCGCTTTATTTTTATCACAAATTGAGGCCTCGCTTGTAAAATATGTATTTAAAAAACGGCTATTGCTTGAAAAACCCGCCAAACCCTTAAAAACTTTGGAAAAAAAATCTTCATGCACGCGCGTGATTTCACTGCCGATCTTAGATAAACCGCTTAAAAATTTGAGTTGTTCGCCCTGGGACAATTTCTGGATATGCATCATACTTGCCTCACCCATTTTTTTGAACGCGGAATTCACTTCTTGAGAAAAAAAATCTTTGGTCTTATTCCAACCTTTAGTAAAAATACCTTGATGTTCGCCTGCATCAATTCCTTTATTAGAATTTTCTTCTGTATTTGATTGTGGGATTGTGGGTAAAACATTTTCCATACTCATAAATTTAAGTCTATAAATTAAACTAACTTAAATTAAACTATCTTAATAATTAGCTTATCCCGAATTCGTCTATGGCGACGATTTTCTTCCCCTCAAGGATATTATACAAAAAAACATCGGTAATGTCACGCCGATATTTGAATTCGCGGTTGCCGAGAATGGTAAAACGGATATCCTTGCCCAGCTCGTTTTCCAGCTCGTTGATGATCCGTACCAAACGCGGCTTGTTGAACTGCCCGACCGCCAAGAGGTCCACAGGCGAAAATGTGTTATTCACGAAAAAACCGCTAAAAACAAGGAGTTTCGGCACGCCGGCCCGCTTGACCTTCTCAATGAAATCCCGTTCGTAAAGGATCTGCGCCTTGACGACCAGGGACTTCAGCTCTTCCAGCAGGATGAAATCCGGATTCACTAGATAAAACTTCTTTTCCTGGCGGTTATTCGCCTGGCTTTCCACTGGTCCCGGGTTTTCCGGATTATCCACAGCCTCGGCCGATATCGGCCGGCTCTCTCCTTTGCCCAAAGACGAAGCCAGTAAGCCGAATTTCTCCAGATTATCAAGCTCGCGGCGCACGGCATTAAGCTGTAATTTCAGCTGACGAGCGATCTGACGGATATAGAGCTTTTCCTGGGGATGAAGAATGAAATGTTTCAGGAGTTTTAGGCGGGTCTTTGATCCAAACAGGCGGTTGAGCATAAAAAATAGCCTATTTAAAATAAAAAAAATACTATTTTATAGTTGCGTTTAAAGCACACCCAACTCTTCCCTTCTATCTCCATTTATAGTATAATATTTACGGCTGTTAGTCAAACATCGGCGGCCGCAAATTATTCTATTTTTTCTGAAATCATGTATAAAATCGCGGAACTCAACACCGGGACCGGCAAACGGCGAGATATTGCTTCGGCGGTTTTTTTATCGCAACCGGACGCTAACAAAGAAAAAGTGGCCGGGCGGCTTTTTGGTTTGCTGGAAATCCAACCCGCGGACAGCCTGAGTCCGGCTCTGCTGGAAATGATCTGGCAGAACTTGAAAAATAATTATTACCAGAACGAAAAAATTTTTCTTTTGGAAAGGTTGAGCACTCTGAAAGTTGACCATATCTTTGAAGCCGCGACCGCCAAGACCAACAAGGACTTCGGCGCTTACCTGCAGGAAAAAAAGATCAGGTTCAACTATCAAAATCTGCGCGCGACCATCGGCGTCTTGCATAATGACTATCTTTATTTCGCGAACACCGGCACCAACAAACTTTTGCTTTGGAGCCCGCACCGAGCCGGCCAAGGACGACAGCTCATAAACCTAAATAAGCCAGTCGCTGAAGAAAGCGGTCCGGAAGGAGAAAAAAAGATCTTTTATTATTCTTTGGCCGGAAAAATCCCGGATAACAGCTTTCTCCTGCTTGCTAATGAGGCTTTACTGGAATATCTGTCTGAGAACCAGTTGGAACAGATTATCACCGCCCTGCCGCCCGCCAGCGCCGTCGCCCAAATCAAAAACTTGCTCGCAAATGTCAACAGCTATGTGCCTTTTAATGCGCTTTTAGTCAAAAAAACCGCGCTGATGGAAAGCGCGCCGATCTCCACTCCGGCGACAGCGGACAATTCCTTGGCCAAACTCCGACGCACGGAAAAAAATACGGACAAATTCCTCTCTCCTTCCGGCCTCTTTTCCGGGCAAAAGATTGAATCGTGGTGGAAAAAAATCTGGCCCTCTGTCCGCGGACGCCAAACATCATCTCCGCCCGCCTTGGTACTGAAAGAAAGGATTATTTTGAAAAAAAGACCATGGTTCGGACATGTGGCCGCCGGCTTCCGGCAAAGCGCCCGTTTGGCGGCCAATCTATTCTTCCGCCTCCTATCCCTGGGCACGCTTCTTTGGCGCGCCGCGCGTGTTTCCGCCTGGCCGGCGGGCATAAAAAAAATCCCCGCTGGGACGATTGCGTTAATCCGGAGCCTGGCCGCCTTCCTACGCGTTTTGCGCAAGCCTTACAAGATCGCGCTGGCGGTCCTGGCGCTCGTAATCATTTTTCTTGGACAAAATATCTGGCTGATGCGGCAAAAAAATAACGAACTCCAAAAACAGGAGGAATTCCTGACCTTATCCGGACAAATTGAGCAGAAACAGAACCAAGCCGACGCCAGCTTGCTCTATAATAATGATGAAGGCGCGATGAAGCTGTTCGCGGAAATTGATTCCTTGCTCCAAGCCTTGCCTGCCGGTTTGCCGGAAACGGAAAAAAAACGCGAGGAATTCACGCGCAAATACAATGAACAGCTGGAAAAACTGCGCCGAGTCGTGCGATTGAAGGAGGAAAAAAAGATTATTGACTTGAAAGAAAAAATGCCGTCCGCGGCGCCGGACAATTTGGTCTTTATCGGACCGGCCGGCAAGCTGATTGCCGCCGATACGGCGGCCAACACCCTTTATGTCATTGATCCGGAAAAACAAAGCAGTCTAACCGCCGCCGGCGGCGAACCCTTCGGATCTTACGGCTTGCGCGCTGATAACCGCCAAAATCTGGCTTTTTATTTCTTTAACAGCCAAATTCTTGAGCTCAATACTTCAGATAACCAGATCAGCCTCGCGCCCATCAAGATCAACCGGCCGGCCGCCGAATTCACCGGCCTGGCTGAATACAACGGACGGCTCTATCTTTTGAATCCGGCCGCCGGCCAAATTTACCGCCACAACCGCCTCTCCAAAGGATACGATGAAGGTACGGGTTGGCTGGAAGAAAAAATTGACTTGTCCAAGGCGGTGGACATCGGCATTGACGGCCATATTTACCTGCTCAAACAAGACGGTCAAATCATTAAACTGCTTCGTGGCCGGACCAGCGATTTTAAGCAAGGCTTGGTTGATCCGCCCATCCAAGCGGCGGTCCGGCTGATCGTTTCCGCCGACCAGCCGTATCTTTATGTCTTTGAACCGTCCGCCTTCCGCCTGATTGTCTATGATAAAGACGGCGAATTTCTTACCCAATATACTCTTGATCAGTTTACCGACTTGAAAGACGTGGCCCTTGATGAAAAGGGGAAAAATCTTTATGTCCTGAACGGTACTGCCGTCTATGGCCTCAAGCTTGAGCATATTAAATAATCAATTCTTCGACAAAAAAAACCGTCCGGCCAAGCGCTGAACGGTTTTTTTCTCACCCGAAAAAAATGGGTTATTTCAAAGTGACTTTACCGCCGGCCTCTTCCAATTTTTTCTTGATCGCGGCCGCGTCTTCCTTTTTCACGCCTTCCTTGACGATTTTCGGCGCGCCATCCACCAGATCCTTGGCGTCTTTTAAGCCGATTTCCGTCACTTCCCGGATCGCTTTAATGACGGCGATCTTGTTAGCGCCGGCTTCGGTCAATTCAATGTCAAAACTGTCCTTTTCTTCCACCGCTTCCGCCGGCGCGCCGGCCGCCGGAGCAGCCATCATCATGGCGGGCGCGGACGCGCTGACGCCGAACTTCTTTTCTAAAATTTTCACCAATTCGGCCAAATCCAAAACGGTCAAGGCTTCAATCTTGGACACGAGGTCCTGAAATTTTGCCGGAACGACGACATTTTCCCCTGACTCTGTTTGGTTGGTCTCATTTTTTACTTCTTCAGTCATATAGTTTTTTAATTATAAAAAATAATAAGTATTATCAGCCTTTAGCCGTTGGCTTTTTTCTCTTTCAGGTTGTTCAGGCAATAAAGAAAATTCCTGGTTACGCCGGCCAAGACATTGGCCAATCCGGACATTGGCGCGGCCAATGAGCCGACTAACCGAACCCGCAGTTCCAATGTTGACGGCAGGCCGGCCAAGGCCTGGACCGCGGCCGCGGATAAATATTGCTTGTCCAGAAAACCGCCCAAAAAATTGATCTTGTCTTTATTTTCCGGACCGGCCGCGCGGAAACGGTCAATTATCTTAGCGGCTGATACTTCATCGCCGTAGCTGAAAAACGCGGCTATCTGGCCGGTGAAATCCGCCGCCGCCCCTTCTTTCAAAACATCTTCGCCTAATGATTTCTTGATCAAGGTTTTTTTCGCCACCAGCATCTCCGCCTGTTCAGCGCGCAGTTCGTTTCGGATCTTTTCGCTTTCCAATACGGTCAATTTGTTGAATTGGGCGAAAATCACGACTTTCGCTTTGTCCAGATTCTGAGTCAATTTATCCAATGTCTGTTTTTTAGCGCTCTTGCTTTTGGGCATAATATTCAAGCTAAATTTATAAAATCTTACAATTGATATAATTTAACATTTCTGGCGCTTTGCGCCAAATATGTTGTGTTAGATTCTAGACTGAAAGTTAATATTCATCAATAAAAAAACGGCTATTGCCGCAAATATAAAACAAGCTTTGTACTTGTTATTACCTCGGCGGGTCTTATTTTTTCGCCCGCGGTCTTCGGCAAATATAAAATATATATTAACAAACTGCCTTGATTTGTCAAGTAAAAAGGGAAAAAATTAAAATATAATTTTTTATTTAATTTTCGCTAAATTTAAACAAGGGGCCGAATACCAAATATTTTTTCCCTTCTGTTTCATAAACTGTCAGCAGCAAATCAACGCCTTCAATGGCCATAACCAATGATTGACCGCTGGGATAATAGTAAGTGAAAATTTTTTCTTTGGCCGGCGAAACCGTGTAAGAGGTCGCGAACTCACTGATAAATTTCTTGTCCGCCGGATCCAAAGCCTGGCCGGCTGTTTCCTTGTTAATAATTCCGGCCATAACCTCCAATTCGCCGATCAACTCCCTGAATTTTCGGCTAATTGTGTCCGCGTCCTGGATCACGGCCAGGGCCATCAGCATTTCATGGAGCATCTTGGTGTCGGCTAAAAATTCCGCCACGAGCGCCGGTTCCGGTTCAATCAAACTTAAATCACCTTCCCTGATGCCGGCCAGACTGCTTGCTTCCTGGACGCGCCGGCTCAATGTATCGGCCGGTAATTGCAAGGCGGTCCAAGAGCTCAAGACGGTCCGGATTTTCTTTTCCCGCCAAATATCCGAACCGGCCAGCAAAGGATAGTCGGCCTGCAGATATTTTTGCCCGATATGCAAAGTCTGCCAATAAATGTTGCTGTGCCAGCTGAAGCGGTCAAACAAGCCCAGTTCCGCGGTCAATCGCCCGGCTTGAGAAGGATAATTTGCAAAATAAGTATTCGCGACCAGGGCCGGATGCTCGGGCAAAGGGTAAATCAGATTAATCACATCCAGACCGAAGCCGCGGCAACGATAAAAATCTTTTTTCTGATTGACCAAGATCGTGCAAGCGGTTTTCAAATGTCGAGCCGCGGCCGGATCTTCCGCCGGCGGCTGGAATTCCCCGACTGCCGGATAAACCAGCTGTTTTAAAATGTAATCGTTCGGCCAATACCTCTCCTGTAGGAGCCTCATCCCGATATTTTTCACTTGTTTGGGGTCGTCGCGGTCAATCGCGCCTTCCATGGTCAGAAATTTGTATTCCCGCAAAGCGCCGGCGGTTTTTTCCGCTCTTTTAAAAACATCGGTCCGGGGGCCGGAAAAAACTTTTTTCACTTCATAATCTTCGCCAAAATTCAATTTCAAGGCGTCAATATAATGCAGATAGGTTAAATCGCGGCGCAAACCGGAAAAAAAAGATACGACTTTATAAATTTTCGCCCAATCATTTTTTAAGGACTGGTCGTTTTGGAAATCTTCGGCAATCAAGCAGGCGGAAATAAAGCTGATCAGCCAGTCGCTTTGGTCCAAGGCGCAATCCGGGCAAGTTTCAGAACGATAATTCAAGGGATAAAGGACATTAAACCATTTAGCCGCCATGTAATAATTACGCAGGCGGGCAGTTTTTTGATAGGCGGGCGGAACGACAAAAACCGCGTAATTCTGGTCATAGAGCATAACAGGCGATTTTTTTACGCCTTGACCGGCCAGGATGTTTTCTTTTTCCTTGGGGACATCCGCGGCCAAATAAATCGGCAGGGCAAAATCGTAGCGAGCGGCTTCCGCGTCCGTGAATTTATCCGGACGATTCGTTCCGGCCGGCGCCACTTGATCGCGGGCCGGCTTCAGCAGTTCCAAGGTAACGGCGAAAAAAGCGGCTTCCCGCCTTTCCGCTTCCAAAAGCGGGTCGTTAACCTCGCCGACGGCGGATAATCGCGCGCGATAGCGCTGATCGGCGTTCTGATAAAATTGCCGGCTGATATTCCAGATGTAATCAAAAAAAACATTTTCTTCCACGGACCGGAAAAT
>Ga0210017_1004553_pt1 | contig 11316 bp, 11 predicted proteins | sample CryGeyCG2014_020_FD_183966 | JGI IMG/M metagenome (GOLD analysis project Ga0210017, IMG submission 183966) | Groundwater microbial communities from aquifer - Crystal Geyser CG08_land_8/20/14_0.20 (SPAdes) (version 2) | ecosystem: Environmental > Aquatic > Deep subsurface > Groundwater | place... | reverse complement strand
CTTTGCGGGGTCAGAGAGAACAATGAAGGAACCTTATTTACAAGAACTTATGGAAAAATAATTGCTCTAGCGATTGATCCGATCGAGAAAAAACCCCTATTCCATTTTTTACCGGGATCTAATACTTTATCTTTAGCCCTTGCTGGGTGTAATTTTAAATGTAGCTTCTGCCAAAATTCTGACATTTCCCAACTGACAAAATCCGACGAAAATGAGTTAGGCGGGCCAGCCTCGCCTACGAGTCTAGGCGTGCAAGACTTAAGCCCGGAAGCCATTGTCCAAATGGCAATCGAAAATAATTGTCCTTCAATTTCCTATACCTACACCGAGCCGACCGTTTTCTTTGAGTTTGCTTATGACACGGCCAAAATTGCCCACGAACGCGGCCTTAAAAACATATTTGTCACTAATGGCTATATGACCGAGAAGGCTTTAAGAATGATTAGGCCGTATCTTGACGCGATGAATATTGATTTAAAATCGTCTTCTAATGAATATTACCGAAAACACTGTGGGGCGAGGATTGAACCGGTTAAAAATAATATAAAGCTTGCTAGGAAAATGGGAATTTGGGTGGAAGTGACCACTTTAGTTGTTCCCAAAGAAAATGATACTTTATCTGAATTTAAAAGCATCGCTAAATTTATTTCTGATTTAGGCCAAGATATCCCTTGGCATATTTCCCGTTTTTACCCCGCCTACCAAATGAAAGATCATGAGATTACACCAGAAGAGACACTAAGAAAAGCATACGAGATTGGTAAAAAATCTGGGTTAAATTATGTTTACATCGGAAATATTAATGATGAAAAAACCCAAACTACCTATTGCCCGAAATGTGGTGAAAATTTGATAAGAAGAGTCAATTATCAAATTTTCATAAACTTAAAAAAGGGAGAGAAGTGCCCAAAGTGCGGAAAGAAATTAAGAATCTTGACAAAATGATTAAATTTTTTTACCTTCTGAAGAATAGAATTTCAAATTTTTGATCGGAGGTGCTTTTTATGGACGACATAAATGAAATCCGAGGAGACAAGGTTTTTATATGCGAAGAATGCGGATACACAACTGTTGATGAAGAAGAGATTAAACTTAAAAAATGCCCCGAATGTGGGGGAAAGCTAAAGATTGAAAAATTTAAAGACGAAACTATTGCGGAGGGATTTTCCGAAGAAACCTTTGAGTAAATTAACCATAAGATATTAACAAAGATACCGCGCCAGAAACGCGGTATTCTTTTTCTTGTAAGGCCCCACCCGCCTAAGGCGGATGGCTTCCTCCAATTGCGTACGCGCTACGCCCGAAAATAGATACAATTTAATCAACGTGCGAAAGCATATGATTTTCGCTCTGCAATTGTAGATGCGACATTTTATGTCGCCAATTTTGGATTTTGCCTTTCCCCAATTTGCATTTCGGGTTTCCTTCGGATAATATAGTTTTATGCCTTCATTATTTGACGCAAAAGTTGCCTCGACCCCACTTGCGGATCGAATCCGACCGACCACTCTTTCCGATTTCGTTGGCCAAGAACACTTAGTCTCCGAAGGCAAAATCATCTACGAACTTTTAAAAATCGATAAATTACCTTCTTTGATATTTTGGGGGCCTCCGGGATGCGGCAAAACTTCTTTGGCAGAAGTCATTGCCTGTAGCACCAAGTCTGATTTTATAAAAATTTCTGCTACCACGAGCGGTATCGGAGAAGTTAAAAAAGTGGTCGAAAAAGCGGCCGATAAAATGAAAAATTATGGTCACCAAACTATCCTTTTCATTGATGAGATTCATCGCTTTAACAAAGCGCAACAGGACACACTCCTTCCATATGTAGAAAAGGGAGTGGTAACTCTCATAGGAGCGACCACGGAAAACCCGTCTTTTGAAGTTATCTCTCCCCTTCTTTCCCGTTCAAAAGTATTAGTTCTAAAAGAGTTGACGGCCGAAAATATTAAACAAGTGCTTATTCGGGGAGCAAAGGAGCTTGGCTTTAAAGATTTAAGTTTCGTCGATAAGAAAGGGTTAGAGTCGCTCATAAATTACTCAAACGGAGACGCCCGAGTTGCTCTTAACGCCCTGGAAACATCGGTTAATATCAAAAAAGGTAGAGCTCAAAAGATTACTAAAGACATCATAGAACAAGCTTTGCAGACAAATTTAAGATATGACCGATTGGGCAAGGAACACTACAATACCATCAGCGCTTTTATTAAAAGTATCCGGGCTTCAAATCCTAACGCTGCTCTTTATTATCTTGCTCGAATGGTTGAAGCCGGGGAGGACCCTCTTTTTATCGCCCGTCGGATGGTGGTTTTTGCCTCCGAAGATATTGGTATGGCCCAGCCAGCTGCTCTAATGATGGCAAATGAAGTCTTTAGATCTTGCGAAACAATTGGTTATCCTGAATGCCAGGAAAATTTAGCCCACGGGGCGGTTTATCTTGCCTTAGCCAAAAAAGATCGTTCGGCGGTTGACTCTTTCTTTGTCGCCATGCAAGATGTTCGCAATTTTGGCAATCTTCCCATTCCCTTATCATTAAGAAACGCTCCTACGAAGCTGATGAAGGATCTAAATTATGGCAAAGGCTACCAGGCGTATCCTGATAAATCGGTAAGTTTATTACCAGAAAAACTAAAGGGTAGAAGGTATTACAAAACCCCCCAAACTCCTTAATACCCCTAATACCCCCTTTTATTTTTCCTCTGTCGTGTGTATAAACCTTTAACCACCCCTTCCATTGCTGTTCTAGGTGTTTTTTTAGTTTACTCTGAGTCCATCGAAGGGTAGCTGCGGTCGCCTGAGGTGACCGCCAATTTGACTGCATTTCTAATTTCCTGTACTTTCCTCTAACATCCTTTAACTTTGGATGTGTTGTTTGTCGTTTCCGTCTCACTTTTGCAAACACTCGTTTTTAGTTTACTCTGAGCAGTTCGGCCTGAGCTCACTGCTAAAGGCTTGTCGAACGGTAACTGCGGCATCTTATGCCGCCAATTCTGTTTTCATTTTTAGTACCGTCGTACAGTTTACGGTACTATTTAACTCATTTCCGTAAAGCTTTACGTAACAAAACATTATCTTCAGGGGAAGAAAACCCAGAGTTTTAACCACAATGCCAGAGATTTTTACACCCGTCGGGTCTAGAATGCCGTAAAGACGGACTTAACAAGGAAAAACCATCAATATTTTAAACCCGTCGGATTTATAAAATTCGCCCTCTTGCGCCGAAAATATTTTCTGCCGTTTTGTTTAATAAGCTTAATTTAGGATTACTTATTCAATTACGTAATCTTATAAACATCTATCTCGTTTTTGCTTATACTAACAATGTACAAATTTATCCTCGATCGCGGACATTTTTGTACATTATATGAAATAGAGTAAGATAAAGGTAATGAGAACACGAGATAAAATCCTTATAGAGCTTGCGGAAACAGTTGACTATTGGAATTATGTTTCTGGCCTTTATAACAAAAGATCACACGATATTCTCGGTCTTCGGATGACCAAAAAGGACAGAAAAGTCGAACAGGCAGTAAGAAGGCTTGTATCTATTGGTGAAATAGAAAAAGAAATTTCTCCTGATGGGGATGTACGCTATAAAATTACCAGTTTAGGCTTAAATACCCTTAATAGAACAATTAATCTTAACAAAATTATACAAAACCCTTGGGACAAGAAATGGAGATTCGTAATTTTTGATATCGAAGAAAAAAATAAGGAAATAAGAGAGTGCGTCAGAGACCGTCTTCGCCAACTTGGGTTCGGTCAATTACAAAAAAGCGTCTGGGTTTCACCTCATCCAATAATCGATGAGGTTGAGGAATTATTAAAAGCGAAAGAAATCAAAACTGGAGTATTGCTCTTTGAAGCAGAAAAAATCGGGTCTTCGTCAAATAAGGAAATTGCTCATCAAGCTTGGGATCTTCCCATGATAGCGGAACGTTACGTAGAACTCGTTGAAAACTATAATAAAGATTCCCTTACGGATGAAGAAAAAGCTGGTAGTGATTTTGCTAATGAATATCTGGAAATTCTGAAAATCGATCCCTATCTTCCGGACGAAATCCTTCCTCAAGATTGGCCAGGTAAAAATGCAAAGAAATTATTTAATAACCTAAGAATCTCAAAAAATCATTGATAAAAACCTAATTAACCCGTAACAACAATGTACATTTTTATCCGCGATCGCGGACTTTTTTGTACATCCTAAAAAAGTAGGATTTTTAAAACCCTAGGGTTTAAGATATTGCCTAATAAATCAAAAGCTACCTTTCCTTTTTCTCAAAAAAGTGGTAATTATATCCCAATATGGAAAATGATCTTGAAATATTAAGACATTCCTCCGCTCATTTAATGGCTTCCGCCGTTGTTAATTTGTATCCGGAAGCCCTTCTTACCATCGGTCCAGCGATTAAGGATGGTTTTTATTACGATATTGATTTCAAAAGTCCAATAAGCGAGGCGGACGTACCGAAAATTGAAGCGGAGATGGAGAGAATTAAAGGGCTTGGAGAAAGCTTTAACCGGAAAGAAATTGGGCTTACCGAGGCAAGAAAGATCTTTAAAAATAACCCTTATAAATTAGAACTAATTGATGAAATTTCAAAGAGCGAAGATAAGGCTCCTCTTTCTATCTATAAAATGGGGGGTTTTGTCGATCTTTGTAGGGGTCCCCATGTTAAAAATACCAAAGAAATTGGCTGTTTTAAACTAGTGAGCGTTGCCGGAGCCTATTGGAGAGGGGACTCAAAGAACAAAATGTTAACTAGAATCTATGGAGTTGCTTTTAAAACCAAGGAAGAACTAGATAAGTATTTATGGCAAGTTGAGGAAGCGAAAAAAAGAGATCATCGAAAAATCGGCAAAGACCTAGATCTATTTAGTGTTGATGATTATGTTGGTCCGGGATTAGTTCTCTGGCACCCAAAACTTTCCTTCGTTCGCGAAAAGATTGAGTTTTATTGGCGTGAAGAGCACCGAAAGAGAGGATATCAATATGTCTATACACCCCACGTTGGCTTAGCTCATCTTTGGGAAACTTCAGGGCATCTAGACTTTTTTAAAGAGGGCATGTATCCCTCAATGGCAATGGAAGTAAAGAGCAAAGAAGAAAAAACCAACTATTACGTCAAGCCGATGAATTGCCCTTTTCACGTTCGAATTTACAAATCACGGATTAGAAGTTACCGAGAATTGCCATTAAGATGGTGTGAGCTTGGTACAGTGTATCGATACGAAGAATCAGGTGTACTTCATGGAATGTTAAGAGTCCGCGGATTTACTCAAGACGATGCCCACATCATTTGTCGGGAAGACCAATTTATTGACGAAGTAAACCAAATAATCGATTTTGCGATTGCCATTAACCACACTTTTGGCTTTGATAAATTAAATGTTTACCTATCCTTACGCGATCTTACCGGAGATAAAAAGTATGTCGGAGAAAACCGAGTTTGGGAACTATCAGAAAAGACCCTTAAAGAAGTTCTTGAGAAAAGAAAAATTGAATTTAAAGAAGATATTGGCGGAGCGAAATTTTACGGTCCTTCAATTGACTTTAAAGCGGTTGATTCCATGGGGAGAGAGTGGCAAGGAACCACAATTCAACTGGATATGAACCTCCCGTCCCGTTTTGGGATGACCTATGTTGGAGAAGATGGTAAAGAGCACACCCCAATCATGATTCACCGTACTCTTTTGGGGGCAATGGAGAGATTTGTCGGCACTTTAATAGAGCAGTGTGCTGGCGCCTTTCCCGTTTGGTTGACTCCCACCCAAACAATGATTATTCCAATTTCTGATAAACACGTCGATTATTGTCAAAAATTAAAGGAAACTCTTGAAAATGAAGGCGTAAGGACGGAACTTGACGATCGAAAAGAATCGATGCAATCAAGAATTCGTGATGCCCAAATGCAAAAAATCCCATATATGCTTATTCTCGGGGATAAAGAAATTGAAGCAAATCAAATCTCACTTCGCTTAAGAACGGGAGAAAACATCGGCTCCCTCGACTTAAAAACCTTTATTAAAACGGTTAAAGAAATAGATACCTCAAAAGCGGTAGATAAAATCTGGAATTCCTAAATATTTTTATAGTTGACGAAAACCCTCGTAACGTGGTAAACTAACGAAGTTTGATTATTCATAGACGTTACAATGTAAACCATTTCATCAAAGCGCCGGAGGTGCGTCTTGTTGGCGAGGGGAGAAATGAGCTTATTTCTACGGGCAAAGCGTTGGCCGAGGCGCAAGCACTGGGCCTGGATTTAGTCGAAGTCTCTTCGAACACTAATCCTCCGGTTTGTAAATTGATTGAATACAAGAAGTTCTTGTATCAGCAAAAACAAAAAGAACAGAAAGGAAAAGTTCCCTCAACTGAACAAAAAGAGTTTAGAATTAGACCATCAATTGGCAGCGGCGATTTTCAGGTAAGGATCAATAGAGCTAGGCAGTTTCTTTTAAAGAAAAACCCTGTTAAAATCACCGTCCAATTTGTGGGCAGGGAAATTACTCATGTGGATATTGGCAAACAGAAAATTGTGGAATTTACAAAAAGTTTAGCAGATATAGGGCATCCAGAGGGGGAGCCAAATTTCGAACCAAAAAATAAAGCAATTTGGCTTATCATAAAGCCTAATTAATAATGAAAAGGAAAATTAAATCTTCAATTTCAAAAAAGATAAAAGTTACCAAAAAAGGAAGGCTTCTAAGGCTTCATATTGGTAATTCTCATCTTAAGCGAAAGGACGATCAAGGAACTCATAGACAGAAAAAACAGGAAAAAGAGCTTTATAAAGGATACGGCAGAAAAGTTCGTAAGTTACTTTAACTTATTAAATATGAGAGTAAAAGGAGGCCCAGCCAGCCGAAGAAAACACAAGAAAATATTTAAAGCCAATAAAGGATACCGAATGTCTCGTAAGAGCCTTTGGCACCCATCGAATGAAGCCTATTTACATGCAGGTGAGTATGCTTTTGCAGGACGTAGGCTTAGACGTCGAGATCTTCGCTCTCTTTGGATTACCCGAATTAACGCCGGATTACTTGATTTTGACCTTAGTTACAGCAAGTTTACCGCTCTTCTTAAGAAAGCTAGAATCGAGATTGATCGAAAAATTCTTTCCGAGCTCGCTGTTTCTAATATTCCCGCCTTTAAAGCCATTGTGGAAAAATCCCTCAAGTAATTCTCCAAAAACACATTCCCTTCCTTTTTTTTAGCTCTTATGTTAAGCTTCGCTAAATATGGTAGTTAATGACATTCTTAAAGCTCAATCAGAGGCTCTTTCAAAGATTGAAAATGAAAAAACTTTGGAAGGATTAGAAAACTTAAGAGTAGAGTACTTAGGTAAAAAAGGTCTGTTAAACATACTTTCTAAAGATATTCCCACTCTCACAGATAAAGAAAAAAAGGAGGTAGGAGTTTCTTTGAATAAAGCTAAAAGTGAGATTACTTCCGCTTTAGGTATCCGCAAAAAGGAGCTCACAAACTCTTCTACCAAAGATAATCCTATCGATCTTACTCTTCCCGGTAACATTCCTCCTAAAGGCAGTTTGCATATTACTACCACTGCAATTAGGGAAATTACGGAGATTTTTAAGAAATTGGGTTTTACAAGAGTTAGATACCCCGAAGTTGAACTAGATTATTATGCTTTTGAGGCTTTAAATATGCCAAAAAATCATCCCGCTCGTGATGAATGGGAAACCTTCTTTATTACCGATAATGTTGTTTTAACGCCGCATACTTCTTCCGGACAGGTTAGAGAAATGGAAAAAGGAAAACTCCCGATCCGGATGATTAACATTTCAAGATGCGATCGAAGACAATCCGACGTTTCTCATGGGACCACATTTTTCCAATTCGAAGGACTTTTAATTGATAAAGGAATAAACATTACTCATTTAATTGGAGTAATTGATTATTTTGTTAAACATTTTTATGGTCCAAATCGTAAAATTAGATTACGCCCAACAAACTTTCGTTTTACTGAACCAAGCTTTGAAATTGATATAAATTGCGCCTTGTGCGAAGGAAGGGGATGCCGTTTCTGTAAAGAGGGCTGGATGGAGCTCGGTGGATCCGGGATGGTTCATCCAAACGTCTTAAAAGCCGGTAAAATTGATCCAGAAAAGTTTAGCGGTTTTGCTTTTGGTTGGGGGGTTGAGCGAACATACTTAATGAAAAGTGGCGTCAACATTGACGACATTCGCATTATGTATCGAAACGATTTACGTTTTTTAAAACAGTTTTAGCCTTTCGCTTTGCGCTTTTAGTTTTACGCTATTTTATGAACATATTAGTACCTTTCTCTTGGCTTAAAGACTATTTAAAAACCGATGCCTCCGCAAAAGAGGTGACTAAATTTGTTTCTTTGTGTGGCCCCAGTATCGAAAGAATTCACGAGGTCGGTGGGGAAGAAGTTTTTGAAGTGGAAGTAACCCCCAACCGACCCGACCTTTTATCCGTTATCGGACTTGCCAGAGAGGCTTCGGCTATTCTTCCTCGATTTAAAAAAGAGGCAGAGTTTATCTCTCTTAATCCAGAGGAATTTTCCGAAAAAGGAGATAAAGATGCCTTAACCCTTGACGTTACTATTAAAAATAACAAGTTATGTCCAAGATTCACCGCGGTTATTTTGGATAATGTTGTGATCAAAGAGTCTCCGGAAATAATTAAAAAAAGACTCGAGCTGGTAGGAACAAGAGCCCTAAATAATGTCATAGATGTTACTAATTATTCAATGTTTGACCTAGGACAACCTATGCACGCTTTTGATTATGACAAAATTACTGGTCATAAACTTATTTTAAGAGAATCTAAGGAAGGTGAAACCATTATTACCTTAGATGGAGTAAACCGTAAACTTCCTGAAGACGCCATTGTAATGGAAGATGGCTCTGGTCGATTGATTGATCTTTGCGGAATAATGGGTGGCAAAAATTCCGAAATTGACGAGAACACTAAAAGAGTTCTGCTTTTTGTTCAAACTTACGACTCGTTCAAGATCAGAAAAACCTGCCAAGCAATTTCTCATCGCACCGAAGCGGCCGCTCGATTTGAAAAAGGCATTGACTATCTTGGAATTATCTCATCCTTACAAAGAGCGGTTGAAATGCTCTCCAAAAACGCAGGTGCTAGAGTCGCTTCTAATCTTATTGATATTGAAGAATCAAAATATCAGAAAAAATTAATTAAAGCCGATTTTAATAAAATTAATAGTGTGATCGGCGTCTCAATAGAGAAAGAAGAGGCAAAAGCTATTTTAAGAAGTCTTGGTTTTATCGAAAAAGAACCCGATCAGTATGAAGTTCCAAGTTGGCGTTATCAGGACGTGGAAATTGAGGAAGATTTAGCTGAAGAAATCGCCAGAATTTATGGTTATTTTAATCTTCCGATAATTCTTCCGGAAGGAATAATTCCAAGCGGGCAAGAGGATAAAACCTTTTACTTTGAAGATAAGGCTAAAGATTACTTAAAACACCAAGGTTTTTCCGAATGTGTGACACCAAGCGCCACAAGCGCAGAGATCTTGGAAAAAGGTGAAAATACGCCAGATAAAGCCATAAAAATAAAAAACCCGTTATCAAAAGATTTTGAATACTTAAGATATTCGCTTATCCCGCAACTTCTTGAGTCAATACGATTTAATAAATCAAACTTCGAGAAAATTAGGATTTTTGAACTTGCGAATGTATATGAAAAAACAGACAAAGATAAACTTCCAAACGAGTATTCAAGACTCACGGGAATTATCTTTGACAAAAAATCTACTATGCTAGACCTTAAAGGCACAGTAGAAGGTCTTTTATCGGAGCTCGGAATTGCAAATTATGATTTTGAGCAAAAAAACAATCAGGAAGCCGATCTTACGATTTCTAAAGAAGTAGTTGGATTTATAAAATCATCTATTGATGGGTTGATGTTTGACCTGAATTTTAAAGTCCTTCTTAAATATGTTTCCACCTCAAATTCTTATAAACAAATCCCTTCCGTTCCTTCGGTTGTAGAAGATTTGACTTTTGAAATTAATAAGGACGAAAAGGCCGGACCAGCGATAAATTTTATAAAAACCTTTTCTAACGAAAAAATCTCATTAAGTGCGGAACTAACGGATGTTTTCGAAAAAGAGGACGTTCGGGCAATTACGGTTAAAATTAAATACCAAGCAAAAAAGGAGAATCTATCAAACGATATAGTGGCTAAGATAAGAGAACTACTTATAAAGGAACTTGATCAGAAGTTTGGAGTAACTGTCAAAACCGCTTAATATTTATTCCTCTAGAATTTCAACAGAAATAAGGCTAATTGGACTAACGGGAGAAGAAGCTTCTCCAAATTGATTTTTGGTAACCGGAGTTTCTGCAATTTTGTCAAGCGTTTCAAACCCAGAAGTGACTTTACCAAAAATCACATAATCTTTTTGAAGTCCGACTGTTTGGTGCATAATAAAAAACTGACTACCGTTGGTATCGGGTCCGGAATTTGCCATTGCTAAAACCCCTCTTTCATATTCCCCAGTAAAAGGTTCATCCTCAAAGGAATATCCAGGACCGCCGGTGCCGTTTCCTAATGGGTCACCTCCTTGAATCATAAAATCTTTGATTATTCGATGAAATACAGTATCGTTATAAAAACCCGCTCTTGCAAGATAAACGAAGTTGTTAACCGTTATTGGGGTTTCATCGGCTTGTAAAAGAACAGTAATATCACCCTCGGAAGTTTTCAGGGTAGCCGAATATTTTTTGGTTTTGTCAATAGTCATCTCTGGTTTTTGCATAGTAGGTATAGTTAATGGGGTTGCCTCTTCGCTTAAAACCTCACTCGTTACCTTATTGTTAGCTAACTCTTCTTCCACTTCGGGCGCAATCGCTTGTCGATTTCTAAATACTAATAATCCAGCAAGAACTAGAATAAAAAGGGCGGTAACTATAAAGGGATGTTTCTTTGACATGGGCTTATTATACCAAAGAACCAAAATTTTAATTAGTAAAATTTTCTTCCGCCCACCGAGTTAACTTCTCTGCTTCGTCAAGGCGATCATCACTTGCCAAAACTACCGTTACCAACTCTCTGTCGCCAAAAACATGAGAAAGAACAAAACAACCGCCAGCATCTTCCGTATACCCGGTTTTGACTCCTGTGGTTCCCGGAAAATTATAAAGGAGTCTGTTGGTGGTGGAAAGCGAATGCTTTATATTACCGTCACTAGAGGAAATAACTATCTCTCGTGTACCAATAAATTTCCTAAATAAAGGGTTTTTAAGCGCTTCCCAGGCAATCTTGGATAAGTCTCTAGCGGTAGTATGGTGATCGCC